>Ga0190359_1002182_pt1 | contig 11814 bp, 9 predicted proteins | sample 48721823_MG_FD_161269 | JGI IMG/M metagenome (GOLD analysis project Ga0190359, IMG submission 161269) | Hydrothermal vent microbial mat bacterial communities from Southern Trench, Guaymas Basin, Mexico - 4872-18-2-3_MG | ecosystem: Environmental > Aquatic > Marine > Hydrothermal vents > Microbial...
GTCCTGAAAAAGGGGGAGGAAGCGGTGGCGGTTGCCCCCCGCATAGGATCAAGAGCGGCAATGGAAGCTGCCAAGAAGAACGTGAGAAGGTATCTGTTCAAGGGTCCCAAGGAGCATGTAACGGATCTGACACCGTTCTTCCTGCCGTTGTATCGGGTCCTTGTAGGCTACCGCAGCGGGATCTTCAGGGGAATGAAAGAAGGGGATATCTACATCGATGCGACGCTCGGTGAAGTTGTGACCGGTTCGCGGAATGGACTGAACAGGAGCAAGGGACTCGTGAAGCTTGCGAAATTGACGGACATGGAATGTCGCGTCTTCAGGGCACTATCCTTCAGAAAAGGAAAGGATGACATGGAGATCTCCAAGCGGTCCTCCCTATCCCTGAAGGAAGTGAGAAGGGCACTCACATCTCTCAGAAAAAAGGGGATCTCGGATATCTCTTCGTCGGAAGGCGGGGTCAAGCTTCATGTGCCGGACAGCAGCATTCGGATAATCAGCAGACCATGGTCTAGGGACAGTGATATCCACCCCGACCTGATGGAGAATATCGAGGAGCCTCTCCTTGAACCGACCCTGGACGGATCTCTGGTGGAGAAGATGATACACGTACTTTCCGATGAGGTGAAGATACATCAGATGGATGTTGTATTCTACCCCTTCTACATGGCAAGGATAACGGGCGAGGGGAGGAACCGATTCATAATCATCGACGGGTTCTCGGGGAAGATAGACAGGGACCTTTCCACCGTATCAAGGGAGCTTGCCGGCAGGATAGGTCTCGATCTGGATTGACCCAAAATGTTTTAATCTATGTTCTATTGAACATCATCGAAACGGAAAGCGGGTGAGAATTCTTGGCAAAGAGAAGGATCGTGAGACCGGAAAAGACCCCCGAGGATGATGGAAAGGGGGATGGGGAGGATAAGAAGAAGCCTGCCTTCAAACCTCCGGAGTTCGATGAGACCGAATTCCTTCAGACGGAGAACAGGTCCGCGAAATTGATCTACATTTCATTGGGAACCGCACTTGCTGCCGGAATAGTGACCTATTTCGTAATGAACCTTCTTCATATGGCCGGAGCGGGAGGGGAATTCACAATACCGCTTGTGGTCCCCGTTCTGTTCATCTTCGTTGCCATAATGCTTTTCGGGAAGTTCGGTATAAATGTCAAGAACCTTGAATGGAAGAAGTGGCTCGAGAACGGTTTCATGTATTTTCTTGCGTGGTTTGCAATATGGCTGATATCCATGAACCCCCCCTTCTCCGATTTCTCCGAACCGGTTATTTCCGATCCCGTCATAGAGGTTGAGATAGGCAGTGATCAGATCACCATGATTCATTACCTGGGGGATGATATGTACGTGGAGGACAGGAAGCAGGATGCCTCCACACCCATGTCCGACCTTGACGATGTAAGGATCATAAATGTCTACACGGCCATAACGGACAACTGGGAAGTAAAGGATGTGAGCATTTCCCTTCAGTACCGGCACAACGGTTCATGGGTCGACATGGAGGAGGCCGGCTTGATGAACATCACGATCGGCAGGTATCGTGAAAAACTCGACTTCGGAAAGAACGTCTCATCCAGACTTGATGATGAATGGTTGATAACCGATGACGAGGTCCTTGAGGACTATCTATACGTTGTAAGCATTAACATGACCGGACAGGTATCCCTCGACTTGTCCGGCGGGGTGAGCATGAGGATCGTCTACGAAGCGTCCGATACGAGGGGAAATGAAAGCGGAAGGGTGGTCGAGTTCAGGATATCTTCATAATGCTTGTGTGATATTTTGTAGCCAAAAGGTAAATATCCATTGTTTCATCATTTCGATGTAAAACAGGATTGTCCGTCAGAGGCAGGATAACATGGCAACAAAGAAAGCAAGGAAACTGGTCCTTGAGGATGAGGATGAGGAAGATTGGGATGATCTTGTTGATGAGGACGAGGACGACATCATCGATGAGGACGAGGACGATCTCGAGGAAGAGGAGGAGGCTCCCTCTTCGGACAGGAGGGAGAGAAGGGGAAAAAAAGGAAAAAAAGCCGGACCTCCCGGGAGAACAGGCGGGGCAAGAGAAAAGTTGAACAGGCCGGGAGTGAAATGGACCGGTAGAATAATCATCACACTTATCGTCGTATTTCTTCTATTTGCACCCTTCAAACCTTTCACGGATCTCAGAGATGCTGCAGGTCTGGACTCTCTCAAGAACCTCATGAGGCCCTACAGGACGTTTCCGGAATGGGTCGAGGTCACAATGGACCTGTCCTATCAACTTGATATCAGGGGCGGAAGGGCGGATACCGTTGAGATACAGGTGGCTTCCCCCTTCGACATTCCCCTGGAACCAGCATCCGGTGAACGGAGCTTCATAGTTCAGGATGTTAAAAATGCCGTGTACACCCCTCTCGCTTCAGACGGCATCGTTGATTTCAACAGGGAGTACAATGTGCTTTCGGGATGGACGTTCAACGATGTCCCGCCGGGGTCATATGAATTCAGCGCCTCCTTCGATATGGAGCTGCATACATATGAATGGAAGATATCGGAGGAGGATTCCGGCACGATCGATGACATTCCAATGAATTTTACAAGGACATATCTTAGTGATGCCTGGCCGGTTCTGAGGGACAACCAGGTCGTGGATGATGATCATAATGGTATACCTGACCATTACAGATACAATCCCTCCGATCCGCGGATAAGCTCCATTGCTTCGCAGGTGACGAGCGGGGAGGACACGGTCCTCGGAAAGGTGAAGGCCATATACGAATGGATAACGGATCATTTCAACTATACGACATCGGAGCAGAGGTTGAGGGATGCCCAGATATACGGAGATATGCCGAAATGGGCAACCGGATGCCTTTCCGATTGGTACGGGGACTGCGACGATCAATCCCTGTTGATGGCATCAATGTGCAGGGCCGTTGGCATCCCCGCATGGCTAGAGATAGGGTTCCTCTATGACCAGTTGAAGGACGAGTGGGGAGGTCATGGGTGGTTCAACGTCGTGATCCCCCTGAAGGACGGCAGCGATTTTGTTGTGGCACCGATAGATCCGGTGAACAGTGAATTCCTATTCAGGGATCCTTTCAGGATAACCGATTGGATAGATAACGGGAATTATATTGAACAGGATGGCCACACATTGTACAATCTGGATGCATACTACAATTTCTATTCCGTTAGAAGACCATCGTTCGTGGACGTTGACCTTGAAACCTCTTACAACAGTGTGAGATACGTGGAACACGGAAAGATAAAACAGTATGTCGATCAGAAACTGGAACCCGGCAATCTTCAGGGAACCCAGCAGGGGGTCCCTAGCCTGCCCTATCCTAATCCCCTGATCTCCATTCCCGTCATCATGCTATTAATCGCCCTGCCTGCCAGGAAAATATTCCTTAAAAGGTTGGGATAGGCAACCTTTTATTTCATCCTGCCAATCTTCGTTCATGGAACACATGATCGAGATCGACGGCTGGTCAACGGGATTGAGGTTCTCGGCATGCCATATTCTTCTTAGGCATGATAAATGTTCGAGGCTCCACGGTCATTCCTACTGCATCCATCTCAGGATAAGGGGGGACCTTGGAAAGGACGAGATGCTTCTGGATTTCAGCAGGATAAAGAGGTTCCTCAGAGAGATGGCAGGGGAACTCGACCATATGACATTGATACCAACGGAGAACAGTGAGATCATAATCAAGAACGATGAGGAGAAAAGGAATGTGATGGTGGACATGAACGGAAAGGTATATGTCTTTCCGCGAATGGATGTTATCTTTCTTCCCATCTCCACCACCACCGTTGAGGAGATGTCTGCCTATCTTCTCCACAGACTGCTGGAAGAATTCGAATTCCCACCGAATGTGAAGGTGGTGGAGATTGGCCTGGAGGAGGGTCCCGGTCAGGGTGGATGGACGAGCAGGACCATTGCGGAGTGATCACTTGAGAAAGGCGGTTGTTCTTTTAAGCGGAGGTATTGATTCCTCCACGGCACTCGCCATCGCGGACGACATGGGTTACGAGATCCATGCACTGACCATCCTTTACGGTCAGAGGCATGAGAGGGAAGTGGAAAGCGCAAAGAAGGTAGCAAGCGCATTCAATGTGGAGGAACACAGGATAATGAAGCTTCCGGAGGGGCTTTTCTCGGCCTCGGCACTAACGTACGATGAAGATGTCCCGGTCGATGGGGATCTGGAGAGATATGGCATCCCTTCCACCTATGTCCCCGCAAGGAATCTGGTTTTCCTTTCAATCGCGGTGTCCTGGGCGGAAGCAATGGATGCGGATGCTGTTTTCATAGGAGTAACATCCGTGGATTATTCGGGATATCCGGACTGCAGGGGGGAGTTCATAGAGGCTTTCCGGGAAGCTTCCGCCCTTGCAACAAGAAGGGGTGTGGAGGGGAATCCCGTAGAGATACTGACACCGTTGATAGACCTCTCCAAGGGAGATATCATAAGAAGAGGAATTGAGCTCGGCCTCGATTATTCCTTGACATGGTCCTGTTACAAGGGGGGGGAGAGAGCCTGTGGAAGGTGCGATTCATGCAGATATCGCTTGAAAGGTTTCAGGGATGCCGGGATCGATGATCCGCTTGAATACGAGGATGATGCCGATGGAACTGTTCATAAATGAGATATTCACTTCCATCCAGGGAGAAGGTGTGCATACAGGTCTTGCCACGACCTTCATCCGACTGTCCGGGTGCAATCTCAGATGCACATGGTGTGACACACCCTATGCACAGGAATTGTCAAGTGGGAAGAGAACCTCTATCGAGCGGATACTGGAGGAGGTGAGAAGAAGGGGGATCGAACTTGTTTGCATCACCGGAGGCGAACCACTTTTCCAGAATGGGACCCATGAACTCATAAATGCACTCGTGGACAGCGGCTTCGTGGTGGATCTGGAAACCAACGGCTCAATGGATATCTCCGGCATCAAACGTTCGGAAGCCTCGATAATGATCTCCATGGACGTGAAGCTCCCCTCATCGGGTGAAGGTGAGAGTTTCCTGATGGAAAACATAGACAATCTACTGGAATACGACCAGTTGAAGTTCATAATCAAGGATGCCGTGGATATGGATTCCGCTTTCCGCTTTCTGGAGGAACATTTGCCTCCCTGTAATGTTATTCTCACACCTGTTGACAACAGCGGCGGAGATATGCTCGCGGAAGAACTCATAAGAAGATCCCGTATGAACAATCTCGACAGTCCCCTTTCGAATGTTCTCTCGAGGACAAGGGTGATGATACAGACACACAAGGTTATCTGGGATCCCCGCCGGAAAGGTGTATGAACGGTTTTGTACTCATATCGGAATTTCAAAGCGTCCAATCGTTTGTCTTTTTAAATACACCTTGATTCCTTTTGCCGATCGTACATCGGAGGGTGGGGGTTAGGAGTTCGGATACGAATGTATTATCATTCGTGTATCATTCGTGTCCGATTTCTTTATTCGATAGATCTTCAATCTTCCTTCAGCTTCTCATCGAAATCCGAATGGATCTCCCTTGTGAGGTCGATTACCTCCTTTTCGCCAAGGAGCTCCTTCTCCACACCGCCCCCGCCCTCCTCGTTCACTATCGCTGAATTTCCCATCGGGTCTTCGAGGATGAGGGTAATACTGCTGTCTTCGGGGAACCGTCCTTCCCTGATATCGGAGATCCTTTCAATGAGCTTGTTGGTATTCTCGAGCCTGATAGGGGAATCGGGAAACTCTTCCGGGTAATTCGTTAGGTCATTCCTTATCTGTTCAAGGATGCCCGTGATTCTTTCAAGGACCCCTTCAACGTTCGATATATATCCTTCCTGCACGGTTCCGGGAGAGATTCTCAATCCGAATTCGGGGATCCTGAGGATGCCTGTACCGGACCTGATCACCCTCAACATGAGGTCTTTTTCATCATCGATCCGGGCAATGTAGCGGCTTGGTGGCCGGGTCTCCACAGGTATTACATCCACTGATCTGAAACCGCACGAGGAGCATTTGATGGTTGAAATCAGCACACTGCCGAAATGTGGTATCTCCATCTCCTCGGACGTAACCCGAAGCTCTCCCTCCGAACATGCCGGGCACAGGATCCTGAAAGACTCATCCTTTTCCATTGGAATCCGGCACACCGAAGGAAATTACCTTCTCCTCTCCATTCTTCTCATCTTTTTCTTGTCTATGGTGAACCCCTTCGGAGCAATGATGAGAAGGTTCTGGGAGATACCTGCAATATCTCCCTGTATGTCTTCCACGACCCTTTTCAGTTCGTTTATGGTTCTCTTCAATTCGAGATCGTCATTCGCGATGGGCGTGAAATCGAGAACAAGGATGTTCCCATCATATACGAGATTGGATAGGGCCGGGATCTGTCTGTATCCGTCGATATCCGCAAACTTGATGAATGGTCCACCACCCTTTCTGGCCGTCTCGGTCTCCCTGCCCTGGAGAAGGCTGAGATCGATGTAACCTCTTCTCCCTCTGTAGTCGTCCTCCGGATATTCCTCCTCTGGCTCTGCCCTTTTTCTGAACCAACCCATATTAGATCCCTCCAGACCGGGAAACCCCTGGTTTCTTGTAGGGGATTTGGTTTTATTCTTAAATACTTTATCCCCCAGATAGCTCATAAATCCATTCCGAACCCCGTTTCTATGGTGAGGGGGCCATCCCCTCCTCTTCATGGTCAGGAACTCCCGGGATGTCACTGTTCGTTTCCGGCTCTTCCGGATGGTCTATCACGGATTCCTGGATGGAAGCCTTCTGAAGTGGATCCTCGGGAATGAACGAGTCCATCTCCTCATCTCTCCTCTCCTTTGGTATGTTGAGAGGCTGGAAGATCTCGTCAATTTTCTCGAGATCCTTGGATTCCATCTCCCCCTCATCTATCTCGATAGTGGAATAATCTATGTCGGAACTGATGTCGGAAGCGGCCTCCTGGATGAATTCATCGATGGACTTCTTCGAGGATTCGAGTGCTTCCAACCTCTGTCTTTCGATCTCTTCCTGTTCGATCTTCTCCTTCCTCTTGGAGAGAAGAAACAGGATCAGTCCGATCAGAGCGACGATGGCAAGAACGATGAGAACCGCGGCTATCCAGACAAGAGGAGATCTCTTTTCCTTTTCATTCTTTATCTTTATCATGACACTGCTGACATCGGAATAGACCGCCCCATCGAATGCTCTTGCCCTCAGAACATATTCGCCGTCGTCAAAGGCCGTGGTATCAAGGTCATATGACCATCGATCCTCGGAGAACTTGGCAGTCATCCATTCACTATCCCCGACCTGGACCTCAACACGCTGGACAGTGCTTGGCTCAAGTATCATCTGACCTCCTATGTGGACACGACCCTTCAACGTGTCGCCGTCCTTGAGGCCTTCGATTGTGAACACCCATGTCCTTTCGGACCTCTTCACCTCGAGTGTGTAATTGAAAAAGAGATGGAACCTTGTCGAGGTCACCTTGATGGAAATATTGAATTTCCCGACCTGAGTGACATTCGGGGTCCAGATGAGCTTCTGCTGGATATCATCATAGATCATTCCGTCCGGTCCCTCGAATAATTCGACCTCGAATCGATGTTCGTCGGGATCAAAGATATCCATGTAGAAAGTCCATTTCTGGGAATCGTAAAGGGTTGTAACGGGTTCCGTTCTAATAACCGGAGGGGAATCCTCGAATGTCGTATTCAGGTAGAATTCGAGGTCCGTGCTCTTTTCTGTCTGGTCCAGGGCCCTTATCAGAAATCTAACGGGTTCGGGAAGATATTGGGGCGGCGTCCATGAAAAATGTCCGGTATGAATATCGATCCCCGCCCCTTCGACGGGGAAAACTATGATGTAGGTGAGTGTATCGTTGATATCGGGGTCCACTGCGATGAAATCGTATTCGAAGGTGGATCCCACGAGCACCCCCTGAGGTGCTTCCGGCGGTGGGGAAAGGAAGATGGGAGCATCGGGAACATCTATCACGTTCAGTTCGAAATTGTATCTTCTTTCGTCCTTTCCATCGCTGAGGACCAGTGTCCATTCATGGTGGCCCACCTCCCAGGGACCCGGGGTCCATGAGACCGTCCCAAGTGCGGGATCTATTGTCATGTTTTTCGGGGTTTCGTTGTAGTCCAGCCTGTAGAAGATATCGTCCATTTCATCATCCACCGCGATCGGGGAATAGACGAAGACATCGTCCTGGACAACCGTGGTGGCAGGAAGTTGGGAGACCGCGGGAGCATCGTTCACCTCGTCAACGTACAGCGGGATCGCGGGAGAGATGAACGTTCCTCCTGCTTCATCGACGACCGTGAATTTGAGATTCACCATTCCGGTCCAGTTGGCATTGTCCCTCTCTCCATCCCCGTTCTTGTCAGATCCGTTAAGTAGATCGACGGCGAGATAGCGGTGTCCCTTGACATACACGTTCACGTAGGATGCATTGTTCCCCACGGCGGACACGGAGATGTTCAGGTAGTGGTCCGGAGTGACATCATCACCGAATACCGTATACAGGTCCAGAACCTCTTCCTGATGCGAATCCTCGGGAAAATGGATTTCATCCGGCATCATCTCGATATAGGGGACCTCGTCGGCAGCGATATCAAGGCTCTCGATCCTGATCCTTCCGCTCGTTCTTGCGGAGAAGATGAGGGGTACCTTCACGTAATCCTTGCCGTCCATGTTGATTGTCTTCTTGTTTTCCGAATTCAGCACATTGTTGAACTGATCCGACAGGTCTTCGAATGTTATGGTCTCTTCGTAACGTATGTCAAATCCCGTCAAGTTGAAGTAATCCGAGTTCTCCACTGCGGAGTCGGCCTGCGAGGAGAACAGTATATCAACGAATGCGAACCCCTCATATACGGAGGAATAATCCTCGGTGTTCGTTCTCAGGTAATCGTTTATCTCGGCGGAGATGTCCCCGCTTGTAACGGTTCCGGTTAACCTGTTCTCCCCATAGGTCCAGGCAGTGTTGCCACCCACCGAAAGTGATGGTCTGTTATCCGGTAGTATGGATATATCATAATATTCCAGGTGAAACAGTCTTCCGGGTCCCGAAACGGTGATCCCGTAGAATTCCGGACTTCCCACCAGCAGGTCCCCCCACTGGTCCCTCCGAAGATCTCCTATACCCACACTGAACCCGAATCTGGTGCCGGAGGGAAGGTCCGGGTGAAAATGTTTCCATGCACCCGTCTGCCCCCTCTTGAACACCGCAACCTCTCCATCAAGGGTATCTGTTCCGGGTGAACCGACAACTATCTCGTTGATTCCATCATGGTCCATATCACCGGAAGCTATGGAGGAACCGAACAGTGGAACACTGGAGGAAGGAGAAAGAATGAGATCCGGCCTATCATCATGGGATGAACCACCGTCATACATGAGGACGGAGCCTGCACTGGATGTCGGGACGCCGACAGCCAGGGTCTCTCTCTGGGTGCCGGTCCTTCCCAGGAATTCAATGGGACCGAAAGTTGATTCACCGGAGTCTGTATTCGGTTGGAAGACCTCGAAATCATCTACATTCCATGAGGATGAGGCGTTGTATATCCTTATTGTTTCATCCGAAGCAATGGCGATATCATTCTTTCCATCAGTGTTCATATCTCCCACCGCCATGTCCCTTCCGAAATGATGCTCTCCGGTACTTCCGTTGATCACGGTGACAAGGGTTGCGGAGGAATGGGAGATCTCGAAAACATATACCTGACCTCTGCCCTGGAGAGCTCCCGGAGCACCGACGAGAAGTTCAATATCCGAATCGTCGTCAATATCAACTCCCTCCACGGATGAACCGAACAAATCTCCCGTGCTGTTTCCTATCAATTTGAAGCTCTCGGTAGTGGATGTGACACCTGGACTGTAATCATATACCCTGACTGCCCCTTCATTTCCAAGATTGTCACCCGGAGCACCCACGGCCACGCCATAAACGGAGGTTGAAGGGAAAAGGAAGGCTCCGGAAATGGCTGTTCCGAAATGCGCATCGGTCCGGGTTGCAGAGGCGAACAGAACAGGGTTCGTCGTCAACGGATGGGTAACGTGATATACCCTCCCCGCTCCAATGTTGCTGTAAGGTGCTGACACAAGGGCCTCATCCCTTCCATCACCATTTGTGTCGCCCAGCACCCTGATAACCTCGCCGAAATGGTCTCCGCTGGAACCGACACTGATGTTCGTGTCTATGAATTCCCTGTTCCTTTGAAAAGCTGTGATATTGATATTTGCTCTGGTAACTGTGGCGTTGATCGGGAGAGCGAACCTCAGCTTCATGGCCGTCAATGTCGAGTGAAAGTAATCGGAAAATGTACGTCCGTCATGGGTCTGGTAATTGCGTCCCCATGAACCCTGATATGCAATTTCCTGATTGTTGAATTCGTAATCCCTTGGGCCTCCGGCAACATTTATCTTCACATTCCTGGGATAATCCGTTCCATTCTCCGTGAATGGTTGAACCGACACGGACAGACTTGCCGATGTCACGGTCGATCCCATGGGGACGGGGAAGTAGAAAGAGGAGTTGAGAGGTTGTTCGGATGTAACGGGAATGGTCTTTCCCACCTCGATCTGAAAGGGAAAGCTCTCTCCTCTGGGATCAACGGACCGTTCTTCGGTAATATCTCCGTTGAAAAAAAGCAAGGATGGCATGATCAACAGCAATGCAACAGCCGTTATACTGGTCGTTCTGGACATCATGCTCTCGACCTCCGGTTTCTGAAGTTCCGTTTATGACTTCCCCTCTATTAATGCTTTGCAATCACACGAGGAAAGTTTAATCGTGAAAGAGCCGTTGCTGTAGGGGGATCAGATTGCAGATGAAGCTCGAATGCATGCCGTGCTTTGTCCGTCAGGTACTGATGGAGCTGGATGGTTCAGATATTACAATGGAGGGGAAGGAGAAGGCATTAAGGGCATCTCTGAGAAGATTATCCGAGATGGACATGACCCTTCCACCCGTGGGTGTTTCACTGATCCTTCATCGTTTATTGAGGGAATGGGGTGTTGGAGAGGACCCTTACCGGGAATTGAAGATGTCATCAACCTCCAAGGCCCTGAAGATCCTTCCGGATCTGGAGAGAATGCTTGATGAGAACGGAGATCGTCTCAAGATGGCAGCAATGATGGCCATAGCCGGGAACGTCATCGATTACGGTGCCGCGAACCTCCTGTCGTTGGAGAGAACACTGGAAGATGCGGTCCATGGAGGTATGGCCGTTGATGATTTTGAGGATTTCGGAAGGGAGCTTCTGAAGGCGGATACCCTTTCATATCATCTTGACAATTCCGGAGAGGTGGTCCTGGATGGACTGTTCATAAGAGAGATCATCAGGGAAAGACCCGATCTGAGGATAAGGGCGTTCGTCAAGAACAGCCCGCTTCTGAATGATGTCACCCTGAAGGATGCGGTGGATGGCGGGTTGGGGGCAGTGGACAATGTGGAATTGATCGAGCTTCCACATGAAGGATGGGTATCCGAAGATGACATAGACAGTGATGAGGCGGAAATTATAATCGCCAAAGGGCAGGGGAATTACGAGAGCCTCTCCGAATCGGGAAGGAAAAACCTCTTTTTTCTCTTGGTCGTGAAATGTGATGTGGTTTCCCGGGAGCTCGGGGCGGACATCGGCGAGATGATTTTCAAACGGTCATGAAGTGGGATTAGAGCAATAATCGATCATTTTTCATCGTATAATATCAGAATAGAGCACCAATTTCTGTGTTTGTAATCTCATTGACGAGAAGAAATTGGTGCAGGGAAAGGGACCTGTTTCTCGTAATATGATCGACGTTTGTCAAGAG
>Ga0190359_1002183_pt1 | contig 11811 bp, 10 predicted proteins | sample 48721823_MG_FD_161269 | JGI IMG/M metagenome (GOLD analysis project Ga0190359, IMG submission 161269) | Hydrothermal vent microbial mat bacterial communities from Southern Trench, Guaymas Basin, Mexico - 4872-18-2-3_MG | ecosystem: Environmental > Aquatic > Marine > Hydrothermal vents >...
ATTCCAAAATTTTCTTCAAGCAATTTTATGCCGTTTCCAATTAACTTATACGAATCCCAACTAATTTCTCCGACATTATCTTCATCGATAATGATCTCCTTAAATTCTCTATTGTCAGCAAAGACCAACCTGTCATGTTTTATGTCGTATACAACGCCTATTTTTTCATTACTTTCTCTGTAATGAAATGCCATGACATATACGGTGGATATTGAGATAAAATCCAATTCCCTCTCGAACATCATGCCTTTAACAAATGCAGATCCAACTCTAAGACCGCTATATGAACCCGGTCCGTTTGTTACACAAAAAGCATCGATATCGGTAATCTCCATTCCCGCATCTTTTAATAGTTCTTCAAGATAATAATCTATCTTTTCAACATGTGCTCTGAATGTGTCGAATTTTCTTCCGATTGAAACTTTTTCACTATAAATTCCGAGATTTAAATTTCTCGTTGAAGAGTCAACGCCAATTACAACCATATACATCCTCTGCCAAAAGTTTAATACCCTTTATCGTTAGATATCTGTCATATTCACCATCTAAATATTTTTGAAATCGAGAATCTCCTCCTGTAATAATAGTTTTTTTTATATCATACCTTTTGTATAAAGCTCTTGTGACCCCTGCAATGCCATTCTTCAAAATAGAGAATATACCTGCTTTTACAGCACCTTCCGTGTTTTTAGCGGGTTGTTCATCGGTTGATCGGGAAGGGGATATCTCTATAAAATCCGATTTAAGATTCACGCATTCAACTTGAGAATTATATCCCGGGAATATGAATCCTCCCTTAAAATCTCCATCTTTAACCACATCAATTACAAACATGGTACCGAATGAAATAATTATCCCGCTAATTCCATTTTTTATTAGATAGTAGACATTTGCAATTCTGTCCATTCCCATGCTTTTATATGACCAGCTGAGCCTCGCCTTTACCTCATCTCCCAATATAATAGTCTCACAATTCAATTCTTTCAATTTCGAATAACATTTTAACGATACATAAGAAATTACAAGCCTATCTATTCTTTTCTCTTCCAAAATTCTCTCCAATTCACCATCTCTGTCACAATCCACGGTATAGTATTCGCTCACATTATCCCCTGAAATCATGGCAAGGTGAAAATTGCTGTTGCCTATATCCAATATTCCAAACATACCATATTCTATTATATTTTGGGAAATATATCAACTAAACTTTTCATCCATCGGAAATGCATATAACGAATTAAATGTTTCTCTTTCTTTATTCTTAGCTAATATATTTTTATCTCCTTGACAGTTTTATAATATACATCTCTTGATTAGAATACGCCGCGGAGCTCCATCTTCCCGAACTTATTCTTGTGTTTTCCCAGCATATCATAGAAAAACTGTTTTTCATAGGGTACATCCGGAATTACATCGGGATTTAAAACCTTATCCTTATGAAATTGTTGCAATGCATAAAAATCGGCGCCTTTAATATATTCTGCTATTTTATCTATATCTTCAGCCAAAACATATTCCGGAACAACTGTGGTTCTGAATTCGTATTGGATTTTTGAATTCATGATGAGATCAATCGATTTTTTAATCAAATTAATATCAATATCCGTTCCGCATGCCTTTGAATAGTTTTCAAATGATGATTTGATATCCATTGCAATTGCATCAATCAAATCAGCATGGAGTAATTCTTCAATAACCTCCGGTTTGTAACCGTTCGTATCGAGTTTAACTAAAAATCCCATATTCTTAATCGATTGAATATAATCGGGAAGATCTTTATTGAGAGTGGGTTCTCCTCCTGTTATACAAACTCCTTCGATAAACCCCTGTCTCCCTTCCAATTTTTTTAACACATCATTCCCATTGGAACACGGAAATTGATACTTCTCGGGAAAAACAAGCTCAGGGTTATGACAAAAAGGACATCTGAAATTGCATCCACATGTAAAGACCGTGGATGCAATTTTCCCGGGATAATCTATTAATGTTGTACCTTGAAATCCTCCGATCAGCATTACTTGACAACAAACTCCTTTCTCATTTTGAATTCTTCCTTTTTGCCTTTGTTCCAGTTTTGAACCGGTCTAAAATAACCTACTACCCTTGAGTATGTTTCAACAGGGACCTTCAAAACTTTCTTTACCGTCTTTGCCTCTTTTACTTTTTCCATTTTTCCTCCTATTCCGAAATTTCTATTTCTATACCGTATTTTTTTAACTCTTCTTCCGTATGTTCATACGGACAGAATTGATATTCTCCGGGAATATAACCATGTACCGGGCAAATGCTGAATGTCGGTGTAATCGTATAGTACGGAAGTTTGAACGTATAAGCCACCTTTTTCACAAGGTTTTTACAGCTATCTATGTCATTTATGCTCTCTCCGAGGAATATGTGAAACACCGTGCCTCCCGTGTACTGGGTCTGGAGATTGTCCTGTAATTTTAATGCTTCGAAAACATCTCCCTTAAAATCAACCGGTAATTGTGTTGAATTTGTATAGAAAGGAGCATCCGTTCCCTGTGTAATAATATCCGGAAACTTTTCCTTATCTATCTTAGCGAGTCTGTATGATGTCCCTTCGGCCGGTGATGCCTCGAGGTTGTAGAGATTGCCTGTTTCATCCTGATATTTCCCGAGCCTTTCTCTCATAAATTGTAGTGTTTCAACGGCAAATTTTTGACCTTCTTCGGTGGCAATATCTTTTCCTATTAGGTTCAACGATGCTTCATTCATACCCACAAGCCCTATAGTTGAAAAATGGTTCGCCCAATAAGATCCGAATTTTTCTTTTATGTTACGAAGATAAAATCTTGCATAGGGATAAAGTCCCATATTTGTAAAATTCTCAAGAACTTTCCTCTTAATTTCAAGACTGTCTTTCGCTATATCCATTATCTTTTCAAGGTTTTTGAAATATTCTTCCTCGCTCTTCGATTTAAATGCAATTCTCGGAACATTTATCGTTACAACTCCAACACTCCCCGTCAATGGATTAGCACCAAATAAACCACCACCGCGCACCTTCGCTCTATTGATTTCGTCTTCCCTTTTTTCATCCTGCTCTTTACCGAATTTCAGCTTTAGGAGATTTTCTCTCTTTCTCAACTCTCTGTTATCAAGCCTCAATCTGCAACACATGCTCCTTGCGTCATCGGGGTTCATATCCGTATTAACAAAATTGGAAAAATAAGGGATCCCGTATTTTGCTGTCATCAACCATACCTTATCGAGATTCGTATCTTCCCAGTCAAAATCTTTTGTAATATTGTATGTTGGTATGGGAAATGTAAAGATTCTACCCTTGGCGTCTCCCTCCATCATTACTTCCGCAAAGGCATTATTAAGCATATCCATCTCTTTCTGAAAATCTCCGTATGTTTTATCCTTCTTTTCTCCCCCTATAACAACCGGTTCATTCTTTAGGCTTGCAGGCACCTTCAGATCCATCGTTATATTCGTAAAGGGTGTTTGAAAACCAACCCTCGTTGGAACATTGAGATTAAAGAGAAATTCCTGCATCGCTTGCTTGACCTGTTTGTAATCCAGGTTGTCGTAATGGATGAAAGGAGCAAGAAGAGTGTCGAAATTTGAGAACGCCTGAGCACCTGCCGCTTCTCCCTGCAAAGTATAGAAGAAATTAACTATTTGGCCAAGTGCGGTTCTGAAATGTTTTGCCGGTCTACTCTCTACTTTCCCTACAGCACCCGTAAAACCTACATTGAGAATGTCCTGCAGATCCCATCCGCAACAATATACGGAGAGAAGACCCAGGTCATGAATATGCAAATCACCATCTGTATGCGCATCGCCTATATAATCTGGATAGATTCTTTTTAGCCAGTAGCGGGCGGAAATTGCCGAGGTTATATGGTTATTCAACCCTTGCAACGAATAGCTCATATTACTGTTTTCGTTAACTCTCCAATCTTTTTTTAATAAATACTCGTCCACTATTTTAACGGATTCACTGAATAATTCCTGAACATCCCTTAATTTATTGTGCTGTTCCCTGTAAAGAATATAAGCCTTTGCCGTTTTGGCATGCCCTTCTTCAATAAGAATTTTCTCAACAAGATCCTGAACATTTTCAACAGTTGGAATATTATCTCCCTTATATATGGCATTTAAAGAAGCAACCACTAAACTCGTGATTCTCCTCGCTTTTTCAAAATCGGTTCCTCCTACACTCTTCACCGCTTTGACTATCGCATTATAAATCTTTTCAGGTTCAAAGGGTACGAGCCTTCCATCTCTTTTCCTAATAAACTCAATTGTATTCGTCATCCGACCTCCTTTTTTTTATAGTATCATATTTAGTTTTCATTGTCAAGAATTTTCCACAACATATAGTATTATTAAATATAATAAATACAACATATTGCAATGTCACTATTTATGTTTCGATTGTGAAATTTGACTTTAAATTACACTAAATAAATTACGATTTGAAAAGAAAAGATGCTATTATAAATGCCGTCTCCACTCTAAATATCGAATTGCCGAGATTTGCCGTTATAATTCCGGATTTTTCAAAATATTCAACTTCTCTTTTACTAAAACCTTCTTTGGCTCCGATTATAACGTTATTTACTTCCGGTATATTTTCCGATAAACTTAACTTCCCTCCGGGAGTAAGTACAATCGTGTTTTCTGTCAAGGAAATATCCTCCAATGAATCGTAAGAACCTAAAAAATCGGGAAAGTTGGGATTCTCCGATTGCTTCATCCCGGACATGATCCTCTTTTTTATTTTATTTACATCCGGAGCTTTCAAGTATTTTGCCGTTTTCTCGCCCCTGAAAAATGCAAAAGATTTAACTCCCATCTCCCCCGCCTTCTCAGCAATCAGTTCCATTCTCTTCAAATCGGTAAATCCTATATAAAAGGTCTTCAAAACTCTATAATATTCCTTTTTCGTTTGCAATATAGAAAATTTCGCCTGTTTTTTATCTAAAAATTCAAAAATCGTAAAAAATAGAGAGCCTTTCCCATCTATCAAAGAAACAGGCTCTCCTATTTTTATCCTTTTAACCTTTAAGTGCTTTAATTCGTCCGGATTTTTAATATATGCATAATTCCCCTTTATCTCATCGGCAAAAAAAGAGGACATCTACTCAATCTGATCCTTCGTTAATTCATGTAGTTTTTTCAATAATTCCTTTACTTCCGGAGTTTTAACCGTAGGTGTATGTATAATGGTTTGCACAATCACATCCCCTCTTACCCTTCGCCTCAAATCCGGTACACCTTTTCCTCTTATCCTGTACTCTTGACCGGATTTTGTACCTGGGTTGATTTTTAATCTGACTGTACCGTCAATAAGCTTTATATTCACTTTATCCCCGAATACAGCCTGATATAATGTAATCGGTTTGATAATACGAATATTATTCCCCTCTCTGATAAAACGGTTATCCGGTTTTTCCTCTATTATAACATGAATATCCCCTTTTATACCTCCATGTTCGGGATAATTACCTTCTCCTTCAAGTGTAATATAATTTCCCGTTGAAACCCCAGGTGGAACTTTCACTTTTATCATTTCTTCCTTCAACACCCTACCAGTTCCATGACAAACCTTACATTTGGTTTTTATAATTTTACCCGTTCCGTGGCATGTGGGACACTCACTTTGACGTATCATTGTTCCGAAAATAGATTGTGTTCTCTTACGAATCACACCATGCCCGTTACATGTGGGACAAGTCTGTATGTCTGTTCCTCCCGTTCCATTACAGGCATCACATTTAACATATCGCTTTATCTTTATCTTTTTTTCAGCGCCTTTTATAATCTCTTCCAACGTAAGAGGAAGTCTCACCCTAAGCGATTCTCCTACACTTACCCTATGCTGTTGCCTTCTACCTCGTGCATATGAATCGCTCATTCCACCGAAAAATGCTCCGAAAATATCTCCCAATCCCCCGAAATCACCAAAAATATCCCTTAAATCCTCGGCATGTGTAAAATCGTTCCAGGTAAAACCACCGCCGCTGAAAGCATCGTTTACACCGTTAAACCCATATTGGTCATACATCCTGCGTTTTTGGGGATCCATTAGAACTTCGTATGCTTCGGATATCTCTTTGAACTTCTCTTCGGCTTCTTCTTTGTTGTCCCTGTTTAGATCAGGATGATACTTCTTTGCTAATTTTCTGTAAGCACGTTTTATCTCATCCTCGGAGGCATCTTTCGATACCCCGAGGATTTCATAATAATCTCTTTTACCGGACATTATTTCTTGCCTTTATCATCATCGTCATCTACAACTTCATAATCAGCATCAATTGGTCCGGATTCATCTTTCTTTTCATCTTTCTCTTTTGAAGAGGTACTTGTCGTTGTGGTCGTTCCTTGATTTCCTGCTGTTGCACCCTGACTTCCGGCTTTATAAGCTTCTTCGGCCAATTTATAAGATTTCTGTTTAAGGTTTTCTGTCTCGGATTTAATCTTTTCGAGGTCTTCTCCCTTAATAGTCTCTTTCAAGCTATTCAAAGCATCTTCGACCTCTTTTTTCTCTTCCTCCGTAATCTTATCACCGAAATCTTTCAAAGATTTCTCAACCGAATAAATCAAAGTATCCGCTTCATTTTTGGCTTCAATGAGTTCCATTTTCTTTTTGTCTTCCTCTTCATGCTGCTTTGCCTCGTTTACCATTCTTTCAATTTCCTCATCGGACAATCCGCTGGAAGCGGTAATTTTGATTTTCTGTTCTTTTCCGGTAGCTTTGTCTTTTGCTGAAACATGAAGTATCCCGTCGGCATCTATATCGAATGTAACCTCTATTTGAGGTACGCCTCTTGGTGCCGGCGGTATACCAACAAGCTCAAATTGTCCGAGCAATCTGTTGTCAGCAGCCATTTTACGTTCTCCCTGAAGAACATTAATGGTTACGGCGGGCTGGTTATCCGTTGCCGTAGTGAATATCTGTGTCTTTCTTGTAGGAATCGTTGTATTCCTTTCAATCATTTTGGTCATTACACCACCGAGAGTTTCGATACCGAGAGAAAGGGGTGTAACATCAAGAAGCAGCACATCCTTTACATCTCCTGCGAGAACACCACCCTGTATTGCCGCTCCGACTGCGACAACTTCATCCGGGTTAATCCCCTTGTGTGGTTCCTTTTTGAAAAACTCTTTAACCGCTTCCTGTACCTTAGGCATCCTTGTCATACCACCCACAAGGACAACCTCGTCTATATCATTAACAGATAATTGAGCATCGTTAAGAGCATTCTTGCAGGGTACAATAGTTTTTTGTATGAGATCTTCGACAAGTGATTCGAGTTTTGATCTTGTAAGTTTCATTTCAAGGTGCTTAGGACCATTTGCATCAGCTGTAATGAACGGTAAACTTATTGTCGTCTCAAGCGTACTTGACAATTCGGTTTTTGCCTTTTCGGCTGCCTCACGAATTCTCTGATGTGCCTGGCTATCCTTTAACAGATCTATACCATTTTCTTTTTTAAACTCTTCAACGATCCAATGAACAATTCTGTCATCGAAATCATCACCGCCAAGATGCGTATCACCATTCGTGGATTTAACTTCGAAAACACCGTCTCCTATTTCAAGAATCGATATATCAAATGTACCACCGCCAAGATCATATACAGCGATTTTTTCGTTTTTCTTCTTATCCAGTCCATAAGCAAGACTTGATGCGGTAGGTTCGTTTATTATTCTCAGTACTTCAAGACCTGCTATTTTACCCGCATCCTTAGTTGCCTGTCTCTGTGCATCGTTAAAATATGCGGGAACGGTAATTATTGCTTGCGTCACAGGTTCCCCGAGATAAGCCTCAGCCGCCTTTTTCAAATATCCAAGTATTTTAGCCGAGATTTCCGGAGGCGAATACAGTTTGTTTCCTATCCTTACCCTACAATCTCCGTTGTTCCCTTCCACTACTTTATACGGCACCCTTTCAATTTCCTTGGATACCTCTTTATATCTTCTACCCATAAAACGCTTTATGGAAAAAATCGTACTTTCGGGATTTAAGACTTGCTGTCTCTTTGCAAGAGTTCCCACCAATTCCTCTCCGTCTTTTGTAAAAGCAACAACACTGGGAGTTGTCCTTCCTCCATCCGGATTTGGTATAACTTTTGGTTCTCCATTTTCAAGTATTGCTACACAAGAATTTGTCGTTCCCAAATCAATTCCAATAATTTTATTCTTCGCCATTGTTCTTTTCCTCCTTATCTTCTATATTATTTTCTTTTTTTTTCGATACTATAACCTTTGCAGGCCTCAGTATTTTATCCCCGTACATATATCCCTTTTCGTATTCTTCGAGAATCTGATCCGATTCCACTCCTTCAGCTTCCTTATGCATCATAGCGTGATGTTTCCTCGGATCAAAACGTTCACCTATACTGGAGTAAGCTTTCACTCCTTCTTTCTCAAGAAGATTGTGAAATTGCTTGTAAATCATCTCTATCCCTTTTATTATTGACATTGTATGCTCATCAATATTATCCTTTTTAAAGGATTGCATTGCTCGTTCGAAATTATCCAAAATCGATATTATATCGAGATAGAGAGATTCCTTTGTCCTTGTTCGGGCTTCTTCAAGCTCTTTTCGAACGCTTTTCCTATAGTTGTCAAGGTCAGCCATAGCCCTGAGAAAACGATTTTTATATTCTACCATTTCAACGTATGTTTTTTCCAACTTCTGCTCGGTGTCTCTTAATTTTTCATTCAATATTTCAATTTCCTTTTCGGCTTTAGCCAATGAGCGTTTACCCTTTCGTTTTTTTCGTCTATCACTCTTTACCGAGCTTGAGCCTTTATCATTTTTATTTTTATCCTGTTCTTCCGTTTTAGTTTCATTCACATCTTTTCTTGTGTCGTCCATATAATACCTCCAAACTCACAAAGTAATATAATTACCTAATGCAATTTTGTCAAGATTTTATAATTATCTTGCACCCTTTTACAATTTATCACTAATATTCATATTGTCAAGTAATGTTTTTCTTTTTCATCGTGGTAAATTAAGCAAGACTACTTCAAAATAGTTGAATAACGATTGGTGATATCCTTTTTTAACTTTGTCACATCTCGAATATAGCGATTTTCAACATCCAATTTTATAATATCATCAAACACTTTACGGGCGCTATCATACCGTTTTAATTTAATGTACGCATCTATTTGCCATTTGTAAATAGTGAGAAGATTATAATTGTTGGGAATTGAATCGTTCTTAATATTATTAACAAGCTTTTTGCTGTATGTGATTAAACTGTCATATTCTTTCTTATATAAAAACCCTTTTACCACATCCCAGAGGATAAGTCGGGAATCGGGAAATTTACTTAATAAATCCGTAGATTCCTTTAACCCCTCGTCATACTTATTTTCATTATACAATAAAACAATCTTTAAATTCTCAGCAACTACATCAAAATAATTACCATTTTTCGAAACGGAATCCAGCGTCGCAAGCCCTCTCACTATCTTCTTTCTGTTAAAAAATAATTTCCCCATTCCGTAATCATATATGGCAACACCAATTAGAGCATCATTGTATATCGGACTGTCCTTTGAAACCTCCTTCAAGTATTTAATACCTCTATTCCCGTAATTTAGCGCGCCCCACATATTCCCTTTGAATTGTAAATAGAATGCATAATTTAAATATACGCCACCCTTTATAAAATTATCGGTATCATTCTCGGGAATAATAGAATCGGCATTCTTTACGATTGTAACAAGCGAATCATCATATTGGTCGTTGTAATAATCAATCATGTACTGTGTAAAATAAACGGCTTTTAACAGAAGATTCTCTCGATATCCCAGTGTGTCAACACCTTTCAAATAATCGGAATAATCCTGATTAATCAACAATTCTGAGAAACTGTTTCCTGAAATATTAGCCGATACGATAAAAACAAACACGGACAAAACAGCCAAATCTTTAATAAATCTCACTTTTCCTCTTATTGTTACATGCCAAATCGGAAAGGAGGTTAATCGTTCTCCCTTTCAAATCCTCATACCAGGAGAGTATGGGAACATATCTTTGCAATTTCACGGAGAAATCAAAAATCGAATCTATTGAGTAAACACCGGTACGAGGAATTGCAAAGATATCGTTTTTTTTATTACCCTTATAGTATGATACAGCCATTTTATATCCGCTTTTTTTAACCGCCTTCCTAACTTTACTGTTGTATTTCCCAAATGGATAAGAAAATATTTCCACCTCTTTACCGAGAATTTTTTCAAGTTTTCTTTTCGATTCTCTAATTTCTCTTTCGGAAATTTCCAGGGAAACCCTGTTCAAATCAAGGTGATTAAGCGAGTGACTGCCAATGGTCACAAGTTTGTTTTTTGCAAGAATCCTCAGTTGTTTCTCGGAAAGGTGCTTTGTTTTTGGACCCAAGACAAAATCCCAATCATTGTACTTTCCAATAAAATCAACTATGGGAAAAATCGCAAATGGAAATTTGTAACGCTCCATAATAGGCAATACATACTCATAAATATCCTCATAACCATCGTCAAATGTTATAATAATATCTTTTTTTGAGTATGTACGATTTTTCTCAAGTAAAACAGTAATGGGCAAAACATTATATCTATGTCTTTTAAGATAGTACATGAATGCTTCAAACTGTTTTACATAATTCCAGCCGACTCCAGCTCGCCACTCTTTTTCTACTTGATGAAACAATAATATAACAGGGAATTTATTCTTCTTGCGGAATTCGAAATGCCACATTAAAATATTTATGAAAATTGAAACAAAGAGAAAATCAAATAAAACCATTATTCGACATCAATCTATGGTAATAGGACTCAACTTCATCTGCAACTTTTTCCCATGAGTAGTTTTCTGCTTTTTTTCTCGCTTTTCGAGCAATTTTACTTCTAAAATTGTCATTACTTAAAACATCAGTAATTGCCTCAGCAAGCTTTGCGGGATCTTCAGGAGGAACCAAAATGCCATTCTCTCCGTGATCGATTACCTGCCTGTATCCGCTTATATCAGATGCTACAACACACTTTTTGCTTGCCATTCCTTCAAGTAGAATTATTCCGAAACTCTCGTTACCGGTGGCAGGAGAACAAAACACATCACATGAGGCATAATACCGTGGTAACTCCTCCCCGGAAACAAAACCTGCAAGATGTATATCTTCTCCATATCTTGCTGGAATATATTTTTTATAAAAACCTTTGTAAAACCCACCTCCTACAACTACAAGCCTTGCATTCGGGATTTTCTTTTTTATAATGGGGAATGCCTTTAAAAGATATTTTAAACCTTTTCTCGGCTCAAATCGACCGACAAAAAGAATATTTTTCTTATTATCGTTCAAATGTGGTAATGGTTCTACCGAAGGGGAAAATCTTTTCGTATCTATACCGTTTGGAATTATCGTAAAATCATCCCTGTTAATATAGAACTTTGCCGATCGTTCCGCTACCTTAGATACGGCTATAATTCCATGAGGTAGTCTTAAATAATCGTCTATCAATCGCGAGAGAAGATAATAAAGATGATTTTTTTCATGTGCCGCATGGTATGTCACCACACGAAGGCGCGGTGCCATTTTTAATGCTGCCATGGGGAAAAATGGGGTAATAGGACCATGTAGATGTACAACATCGAAATTGTATTTATCCATTATTTGCTTCGTGTCTTTATACGGATGTTTCATAAATGTAAATCGTGTGAACGATTTATTCACGGGAAATAGTATCGCCTTGCCCACCCTTATGGTAGGAACGTCGTTCGGTGTGCTATCCTTTCCCTTCCGGTTAGCGCCACCGGTAAGAATCATCACCTCATGT
>Ga0190359_1002184_pt1 | contig 11800 bp, 9 predicted proteins | sample 48721823_MG_FD_161269 | JGI IMG/M metagenome (GOLD analysis project Ga0190359, IMG submission 161269) | Hydrothermal vent microbial mat bacterial communities from Southern Trench, Guaymas Basin, Mexico - 4872-18-2-3_MG | ecosystem: Environmental > Aquatic > Marine > Hydrothermal vents > Microbial...
TATTAAAGCAACCCCATCTCACATTGGTTACAGCGATTTCTCAGACTTAGTGGTCAATGCAACCGATAAAGATAAAGACGCTCTCACATATAGTTGGCAGTGTAGTTCTGGTTCATTTGTTGGCAGTTTCACATCTGACTCTGTGAGATGGAAATCACCAGATCAGTCTGGAACATTTAGGTCTTATGTTACAGTATCAGATGGTATCGACAGTACAACATCAAATGTTGATGTTCAGGTAATGGGATTATTTTTCGATGATTTTTCAAAAGATCTTACAGGCTGGACCAAATCTTTCTGCGACGGATGGATATCAGAAGAGGAAGCACATGTTAAGGGAAATAGAACTGGTTACTATGGAACGATGTATTCCAGTTTCAACTCAAGCTTTAAATTGGAAAGAGGTAATAAAGTTCAAAAAAATTACTCTTTGCTATACCCACAACCAGAATATACTGTGAAAATGAAGCTTGCACGAGTAGACTATTTTTCTTCTACTCATTATTTCGGACTATATACAAAGGTTAACGATACAGGATCAATAAGCATAGCATACTGGTGGTTCCTAATCTATCCAAGCTCAACACAGATAAACTGGGCCGTTGTTTGTTTTGTTTACAATTCATCTGGAGGAAGTACATGGGCATTGCTGGCTGAGGATTCAAAAGGATATTCTTCTTTAATCAATACGGGAGCCAATGAATGGAATGATGTTTCATGGAACATTGATGAGGATAAAACATTAACTATATATGTTAATAATCAATTTCTATATCAATCGGATGAGATTAGCAGTTTAGAGACTACATTTGGATTGTCAATTAATATGGATCTAGTCTGGGTAGGGGCAAGAACATATGGCGAAGAGTTTAAGATGGATGATGTCATAGTTGCTCAACCAGATGGAATAATTGCATTGGCAAATAAAAAGAGCAAATCGCAAAAAAACAATATTTCCTCTTTCAGTAATTATATTGATAATTTAACAAACACAAAAGGTGAGTTGAAGTTAAAAGCAGCAAGAGAGATTTTAGAAAAGATGTAGATTATTATGAACCCTGACAGGAATTTGAGTCCTGTCAGGGTTTAGGTTTAAATATATTCAAAAATTTATATGCGAATATCTCTTAATAGTAGGCAATAAGGTATATTTATTAATCGAATGATAGAACTTTCTCATCGCTGGATAATATATTGTGGCTTTTGTCAAATAGGTAAACTTTTACCTTGAAATCGCCCTCTTCTTACCAATCTTTAACTGTAACGTTTACATTAAAAGTATGTTCAGCGGATCCCTTTATTATTGAAATAGTGGCCTTTGTATAGAAATAGTCAACCTTTTCTCCATCATTAAAACATAGATCAATTAGAATTGTTTTTTATTATATTTAAAATATAATTCGATGTCAAATTATTTTTTCCTTGACATAAATACAATAATTTTATATACTGCATATCAGTGATATATTAAAGGCGCCGGTCTGAAGTAAGCTTTTTGCCGAGGGGAGAGGCGAGAAGCAACTTTAGAATTTTAAGTTTAATGGCGCTTACTAAATTGAAGCCGGAATGCCTGAGAAATATTTTCTCTGCAAACCGGCTATTATTTTTTAGGGAGTCATAAATGGATCACGAAAAAGTAAAAAAATTTTTATTAATGGAAGACTTTAAACGATACGATAATGCATTGAGGCTATTATATGAAGAGAGCAGATCGTTAGGAATGATAATCGATACCGAAGGAATAATAAGGGATATTAATAAGGCAACAATTAATAGTCTTGGTTATTCCAGAAAGGAGTTTATTGGAAGATCGATCTTAGATTTCGTGGTCTATTCCCAGAAAAGGTTGATGGAGAAGCAGCTTGAAAAAGAGTTTAAGTGTGAAGAAACACCAGAAAGGGAGATTGATTTATATGCTAATGATGGTTCTATTCGTACAATACTATTTCATTCCAGAAAGATAATCTTATACGATAAAAACAAACCATCAGCAGTACTGTTACTTGGAAACGATGTTACAGATCAGGAAAGGGCAGAGGAAACAATAAAGAGAGAGAGGTCGTTTTCCTCGGCTATTCTGGATACCGCAGGAGCATTAATAATTGTGTTTGATCGGGAGGGCAGAATTCTTCGTTTCAATCGTGCCTGTTCCAGAACAACTAACTACTCCTTCGAAGAGGTAAAGGGAAAACATCTCTGGGATTTTCTATTAATTGATGAGGAAATCGATAGGATAAAAAAAGAATTTGAGATGCTGGCCTCCGGACTTCTTATTAAAAGGGGTGAGAGTCATCTGGTCACAAAACTTGGAGAACACAGGTTGGTTTCATGGTCAAATACAGTTCTTCTTAATGAATCTGACATTGTCGAGTACATAATATCAATAGGAATCGACATAACAGATCAGAGAAAGGCACTGGATGATCTGACCCAGTCTGAGAAGAAATACCGTGAACTTGTCGAAAAGGCAGGAGTAGCAATAGTTATTTTCGATAGAGATTGCAATATACAGTATTTTAATAAACATTTCACAGATCTTCTTGGATATGAAAAAAGCATTATGAAAAAGATTAAAATCAATAATATAATCCATGCCGATGATCTGGATAAGGTAAAAGAGTATCAGTACAGAAGAATCCATAATAAAAAACCTCCATCAATATATGAATTCAGAGCAATCAGAAAAGATGGATCAATAATTTATCTTGAAGCCCATGATGTAAACTTGAAAGAATATGGAAGGACAGTAGGCATTCGGTCATATATATGGGATGTAACTGAGAGAAAAAAGATAGAAGAAAAAATACGAAACTCTTTGAAAGAGAAAGATGTGCTCTTAAGAGAGATTCACCACAGGGTTAAAAATAATCTACAGGTAATCAAGAGCCTTTTAAGTCTGCAGTCCATGCATGTCAAAGACAAAGAAGCGCTAAAGGTTTTAGAAGACAGCCAGAATAGAGTACGCACCATGGCACTTGTACATGAAAAGCTTTATCAGTCAGAAGATTTCTCCAGGATAGATTTATCTGAATACAGCGAGGGCATTGCACGTAATTTATGCAGATCTAACCTCATAGACCAGTCAAGAGTAGAGATTGATATCGATGTAGGTAGTGTTTCGATAGGAGTAGATCAGGCCGTACCTTGTGGTTTGATTATAAATGAACTTGTTAGTAATGCACTCAAACATGCATTCCCCGATTCATTCAAAGGAAAGGGGAAAATAAGAATCGCATTAAGTCGTGTTAAGAATAAAGAAGTAGAATTAATCGTACAGGATAATGGTGTCGGCCTGCCAGGAGATATTGATATACATAATGTCGACTCTCTTGGACTGAAGCTTGTTTCCATACTGGCAGAAGATCAGCTCGATGGAAAACTGGATATAGTTAGAGGAAAAGGGACAATATTTAAAATCAAATTCAAGCTCACAAAATAATCATTAAACAATTTAACCCACCTTCCAGACAATTTACTACACAATAATTAATCAAAAATTAATTTGATATTGTAAATTGTTTTTAATATAATCTTAATATATTCTAATCATTCCAGATTGATAAAAAGTCATGGAGGCGGGCATGAAAGTAAAATCTACATCGGGTAGATGTGTTCTTTCTAGGAGGGGATTTTTCAAGATAGGGGGAGGAGTGCTTGCGGGTAGTATGGTAGCAGGATGCACTATTTCAAGAAAGGAGGAGAGCGAAAAAATTAAAAGATACAAGACTCTGGGCATGACGGGATTCAAGGTATCTGATATTGCACTTGGATGTGGTCCAGTAAAGGATGCCAATGTAGTAAGATATGCCTATGACAGAGGTATAAATTATTTCGATACAGCAGAAGGATACGGAAACGGAGCATCGGAGAAGGCAATAGGAAGGGCTATGAAATACATGGATCGGAAGAAGATATGGATAACAACAAAACTCAGGATTACAGATGAAGACAGTGAAAACAGAATAATCGACCGTGTGAGAAGATCTCTTGAGAGGTTAAATACAGATTATATCGATTCACTCTATATTTGGGGTGTTACAGATGCAAAGCTGCTGAACCATAAGGGTTTTCATTCAGCAGCCCGATTATTGAAGGCAGAAGGGAGATTAAAGCATATTGGTGTTTCCAGTCACGGACCAAGAAGAAAAGGCCAGGACAGCATGGAGAAGGTACTCTGCAGTGCTGCAGAAGACGGTCGGTTTGACTTGCTGCTCATGGTGTACAATTTCATGAACAGAGAGGAAGCAGAGAAGATCATAGCGGTTTGCAAGAAGAGAGGTGTTGGTACTACTGCAATGAAAACAAGACCAGGTGTTTTAGAGGTTGAATCATTTAATCCTGAAAATCCAACTGATCGTCAATCTGAGACCATAGAAAGAATGATGAAGAGAGGAATGAGCAGAGAAAAGGCAGTAGAAAGAATAAAGAAAATGATAGAGCAGCAACAGGAAACTTTGAAAAAGACAGAATCTTTCATAAAAAAGTATGGAATCAAGAGCAAAGATCAACTTGACAGGGTTAGTGTACAATGGGTACTAAATAATCCAGATATGGATACGGTTTGTATCGGAATGGCAGATTTTGAATCTATCGATAAATATATACCACTTTCAGGAACGAGCCTCAGTTTCGAAAGCAAAATGTTTTTGAAGGATTTTGAACTGGCCTACAACAATCTTTACTGCAGACACGGTTGTACAATCTGCACAGAGAACTGCAGTTATGATCTACCCGTAAGTACTATAATGCGGTATTCATACTATTTTAAGATTCAGGGAAGGGAAAAATATGCAATGGAAAAATATGCAGGACTTGGCAAATTAAATGGTTCTCTTTGTGAAACATGCAATGCTCCATGTGAGGTAAAATGTCCCTATGGAGTGGCCATTCAGAGCAATCTTTTAGCAGCACATTCAATACTGTCATTTGTGTAAATATTTTAAACATAGAAAGGGAAAAATGATGGAAGGAAAAAAAGCACAATATTTTGTTTGGTGCTTCATTGCAGTGCTATTTGTATCTGTTGCTGCAGGAACAGAAAAATTTGATTCTTCAATTTTTTCTGGTATGAAAGCCAGAAGCATTGGACCTGCAGGAATGAGTGGACGAATAGCAGACATAGAAGCGGTTGTTTCGAATCCCAACATTATATATGTAGGAAGTGCAACAGGGGGGCTCTGGAAATCGACAAATGGCGGAACAACCTGGAAGCCGCTTTTTGATAAGCAGCCTGTATCATCGATTGGATCGATAGCTGTGTTTCAGAAGAATCCAAATATAGTCTGGGTGGGAACTGGAGAAGGGAATCCGCGAAACAGCGTTGGTGTTGGAAATGGAGTATTCAGGAGTATTGATGGTGGAAATACATGGAAGTTCATTGGGCTTGAAAATACAGAAAAGATTCACAGAATCATACTACATCCTGACAATCCCGAAGTTGCGTATGCGGCAGCATTGGGTACAACGTGGGGGGAAAACCCTGAAAGAGGAGTATATAAGACCACCGATGGAGGAAAGACCTGGAATAAAATACTCTATGTAGATGAAAAGACAGGTTGTTGTGATCTTGTAATGGATCCCTCAAATCCAAACAAACTATTTGCCGCCATGTGGCAACACAGAAGATGGCCCTGGTTTTTTAAATCTGGTGGGCCAGGAAGCGGCCTCTATGTTACATACGATGGAGGAGAGAATTGGAAAAAGATCAAACCAGAAGATGGTATCCCCAAGGGTGATCTCGGAAGGATCGGGATAGCAATTGCACAAAACAATCCTGATGTTGTTTATGCATTGATTGAAGCAAAGAAGAGTTGTCTATGCAGATCGAGTGACGGAGGAAGAAGCTGGAAGATTGTTAATAACAAAAACAATGTGAATGGAAGACCTTTTTACTATGCTGATTTAAGAGTAGACCCGGAAAATGAGAACAGGGTATACAGTCTTCAGACAAGACTTCTAGTGAGTGAAGATGGAGGAAAAACTTTTAATAGCATAAGATCACCGATACACTCTGATCATCATGCACTTTGGATAAATCCGGATGATGGAAGCCTTCTTATTGATGGGAGTGATGGTGGCGTCTCCATTAGTCGTGACAGGGGAAAGACCTGGCGTTTTATTGACAACATTCCAGTAGGCCAGTTCTATCACATAAATATTGATATGATGATACCATACAATATATATGGAGGAATGCAGGACAATGGATCCTGGCGAGGGCCGAGCAGCGTATGGGAAAATGGTGGAATAAGAAATTATCACTGGAACGAAGTCGGTTTCGGCGATGGATTTGCAACACTCTGCGATCCAACAGATCCAAACATCGGATATGCAATGTCACAGCAGGGGTATCTTATAAGATTCAATCTAACTACCGGCGAGAGAAAGGATATACGTCCTCCCTCTCCAGCCGATACAATCGAATTACGTTTTAACTGGAATGCTGCCATTGCGATAGACCCTTTTGATCCAAACACAATTTATTATGGAAGCCAGTTTGTGCATATGAGTACAGATAAAGGAGATAACTGGATAATAATCAGTCCCGATCTTACTACAAATGATCCTGATAAACAGAAGCAGAAAGAGAGTGGAGGATTGACACTCGATGTTACTGGTGCAGAAAATCATACAACAATAATAACAATTGCTCCCAGTCCACTAGAGAGAGGTGTCATCTGGGTTGGCACTGATGATGGAAATGTACAGATAACCAGAGATGGTGGCAAGAGCTGGCAAAATGTAGTAAAGAATATACCCGATCTTCCACCAAACACATGGTGTCCACATATAGAGGCTTCGAAGTTTGATGCATCGGTTGCATATGCAGTATTTGATGACCATAGAAGAAGCAACTGGAAGACTTATGTTTACAAAACAGAAGATTATGGACGCCACTGGAAAAGCCTTACGAAAAATGATCCTACAAAACAAACAAAATCATCGATAGATAGATGGGGTTTTGCACACACAATAGAGCAGGATCCTGTTGATAAAGATTTACTTTATCTGGGAACAGAATTTGGTCTGTATATCAGTTTCGATGATGGTGAAAACTGGATGAAGTGGACTCATGGATTGCCGACAGTTCCTGTAAGGGCACTAATTGTTCATCCAAGAGATCACGATCTTGTAATAGGAACACACGGGAGAGCGGCATTCATATTAGACAACATAGACCCACTTAGAGAGATTTCAGAGGATATAATTAAAAAGAGGCTCCATCTTTTCAAGACTCCTCCTGCATATCTGCACAGGATTAAGCAGGTAGATGGATACCATTTTCCTGCAGATGCAATTTATGAAGGAGAAAATAAACCATATGGTGCAATGCTGACATACTATATCAATCCTGATATTATAAAAGAGGATAAGAAGGAGTCAAATAAAAAGGTTGCGATAGAGATATTCGATAAAGATTCAAACCTTGTGCGCAAGATGAAGGGACCAATGAAAAAGGGAATAAACAGAGTTTACTGGAACTTAAAAAGAGATGGATTTAAGATGCCTATTATGAACGAAATGTACAGAGAATATGCTCCTTCTGGTCCAGAGATAGTACCGGGTAGATATCTTGTAAAGGTTAAAATAGGCGAGGATTGTGTATGGGGAAGCATTAAAGTGCTGCCAGATCCACGGGAGAATATCCCGATCAAAGATAGAGTAGAAAAGTATGAAACGCTGGTTCGTATTGGTAAAGACATAGAGATAATTGCAGAGGCGGTAAATAGGATAATCAAGACAAATAAGGCAATCGATATTGTGCTTAATGGTGTAAAGAGTAAAAAAGATTCGACTTCAAAACCATTGGCAGAGGCTGGAATGAAACTTAAAAAGAAACTAGCATCTGTTGGCAGATTATTTGTCGATATGCCTGGTGGAAAACAGGGAATCAGTGGAGAGGATAATGTTTCGAGAAAATTCTGGTATGTAAACAACTCGCTTAGTTCATCCTATGATAAACCGACATCATCTCAGATGACCTATCTGAAATATGCAGAGAAGGAGCTGAAAAATGTACTTGAAAAGTTTAACAGACTCTTTGATATAGATGTAAAGGAGTTTCATAAGAAAGTGGAAGAGTCGGGTTTTACGTTATTTGGGAATTTTAAGCCTTTGACAATGCAATAATAATAGTCGAAAAGATTTCGGAGCAGATATGAGAAAAGTAATTTTTATTCTGTTGTTTTTTACATCTATTTCAATCTATGGCAGCGATTTTAAGAGGATAGATGGATGGATTCGTGTGGGTAAGATAAAAACATACAATCCTGAAAATCTGTGGGAATATATCGATGGTGCAGCAGAGCTTTACTTAAAATATAATTTTCAGGAGCTTATGCTTTTTAATGTAAAAAAGAATGGTTTTAAGGTTACAATTTCTATCTACAACATGGGAACTCCTTTGAATGCGTTTGGAATATACAGGAGCGAACGACCTTCTAATGTTAAAGAAGTCGATGCTGGAACAGAAGCCGTGGCAATTCCACCATATCAACTGCTTTTACTTAAAAACAGGTATTACATCAAAATTGAACCCTACGAAGGAAAGATTACAGAGGTTATGGGGGAGGAGCTGTTGAAGGCAGTAGCCAGATCGATCCCTGGCGATGAGAGTTATCCTGCTGAACTTCAATGCCTTCCAAAGAAAAACAGAATTTTTGGAACAGAAGGTTTTGTAAAGGAGGCATATCTTGGATTATCGGAACTTCATGACTGTCTGTATGCAGATTATCAGGAAAGAGATAAAAACTATCAATGTTTTATATTTATTCCTGAAGCTCAGAGAAGTGTAAATGTATTATGGGAAAGGTTAAGGAAGAAGTGGAGATTGAAAAAATATAAGAATAAAACTATTCTCATTAAAAAACTGCCTTATAGAGGTTTTGTCGGTATCATTATGAAAGGAGGTCGAATAATTGGAGTCTCAAATCTTTTAAGCGAGACCGAAATAGTGAAGAGACTCATCATGAGCGAATAGGAAAATTTTCTTATAAAAGTTTATCTCGATTGGATCTTGACTTTTTAATGTCAAAAAAAATCGTCTCTACTGCGATCACAAGAAGAAGCCAGAGAGGGATAAATAATATGGTCTGATCTGACCACACTAATCCAAATTCAACCCTTTTCCATGAAAAGGGAAAGAGAAAAAGATTGCCGCCGGTTAAGTGTCGTTGAAAGCTGTCGAGAAAAAAATGAAGAACTGTTCCGAATGAGATTAAAAAGAAAGCCTTTAATCTAAAGGAGGGAATAAATAAGAGGGATATTAATCCGCATGTAATAAGAGAACCGATCGGTGTATGAAATGGGATTATCCAATCTGAGGTTTCAGGGAAAATTATATATATTGGTCTTGTTAACAGATCAGGGAGGATAGTCCCAAGGTATATTAGAATGCGGGATTGTATCCCAAATCTACTTTTTGATTTGAATTCAAATATCCGTGTGGTGATATGGCTGAAAGCAATGTGACTTATAAGATCAGGCATAGTCTTTTGGCTCTAGAAAAAATTTTTTAAAATTAAACCTAAAGTATCGGAAGAAGAGTATACCTATAAACAATACTGGAAAGATCGAGACGAACATCTTATATTTGCGATTCTTTAAGATTCGAATATCGAGTAGTTCAAGATATCCCTGACTGTGAAATATGGCTTTAATGGCTATATATTCTCCTTCGGTAGCACCTGTAAAATCTGAATAGACTCTGATAGAATGTCCATCTTTCTGGATGAGTTTGAAGCCATCGGGGTAGATAGTTCCGATCCTCGGTTCTTTAAAGTGTGTGACAATATCTCCATCATGATTTTCGGGATTTGTAATGCAGTCATCAAGATCTGTCCATGGATGGAACAATCCGCTATACAGACATAGAAGGGTAATCAGTGAGATAAATAAAAATGTTAAATGCCAGCGTTTAATCATTTAATGCTCCTTGAAACTTTCTAATATATTAAATAATTTAGAAAATTACAACAGGAGGTAATCGATGAAAATAGGAATAATGGCAGATACACATGATAATTTGCCTGCTGTAGCAAAGGCAGTGAGTGTTTTCAATGATGCTGAGGTTTCGCTTGTCATTCATGCGGGTGATCTTGTTGCTCCATTTGTATCGAGACCACTTAAAGAATTGAAGTCAGAATTTGTTGCAGTTTTTGGAAACAATGATGGCGAGAAGTTTGGATTGAAAGATGTATTTGGCGAAAAAATTCACCGGCCACCCTATCCATTTAACTACATGGGAAAGAAAATTTTAGTCCTGCATGAACCGGATAATATCGAAATTCTCCGATCGAGCGGATATTTTGATTTAATAGTATATGGACATACTCATGAAATAGATATAAGAAAGGGAAGGAGCATCGTAATTAATCCTGGTGAATGTGGGGGTTGGCTTTATGGAAAGAGGACAGTAGCAATATTCGATTTCGAATCAGGCGATGTTTTAACAACTCCAGTGTAACCTTTTAAAATTATGACCGTTTTAATATATGAAACATGAAGGACAGGATATTTAAAAATCTATTGAAAGAACACAAGAATCGTGTTTATAGTTATGCTTTATACTTCTTGCATAACAGGGAAGATGCAGAAGATATAACTCAGGAGGTATTCATAAGGGTGTGGAAATATCAGGATAGAATTCGAGGTAAGACAGTAGTTCCATGGTTAATGAAGGTCACCCACAACTGCTGTATTGACTGCATAAGGAAAAGAAAGTCTGAAAGGAGAAACAACTATACAGAAAGCATGGATGAGTTTGATACAATAAGTTCTGATCTTGATAATTACAGCAGTCCTGAGTCGAGTTATGAATTATCAGAGATGCAGAAAGAATTATTAAATGCACTTCAGACTCTACCAGACAAGACTCGCAGCATGATTCTTCTCCACTATTTTCAGGGAATGCGGTTTGATGAAATAGGGGAGATATTTGGAACTAAATCAGGAACCGTAAAGGTTGCCGTTCATCGTGGAAGAAAAATGTTGAGAGAGATCTTGAAAGAACAATTTGTGGAAAAGAGGAGTTGATGTTAAAATGGCTAAATACTGCAGTAAAATAAAGAGTTTGGTCGATAAATATTTTGAAGAAAGAATAAACAGCAGAGAATTAAGCATAATAGAAAATCATATATTAGAATGCTCTTCGTGCAGGATGTTGTTTGAAAATGAAAAGAGCTTAATCAATAGTATAAAGACAATTCCGGAAATAGAATGTCCAGAACATATTATTAGGAGAATCGAAACAGAAACTATTGGTAGTAGATCAGAAAAATCTTTAATAAGAAAGTCTAATTTTCAAAGAATCTCACCTGCCTGGAGAGTTGCAGTAGCAACTGCTGCGGTAGTAGTTGTTTCAGTACTGATGATAATAAATTCACCTGTCATAAAAAAGAAGAAGGTTGAATATACTTATTCAAAAGAGGAGCTGATTTTAGCCGAGAAAAAAGCAAAATGGAGTCTTGCATATATTGCAACTATTTTAAACGAAACCGAAAGAAGTGTGCTCGAAGATGTTGTAATGAAACAGCTTCCTGAAACTTTTAAAAAATGTTTAATGAACACAATTTTTCAAGGAGGTCAACAATGAAGGTTTATCGTATAATTATGACTCTTTTAATCTTTATCATTTGTGCCAATAGTTATGGACAGAAGCAGATAGATATTTCAAAACATCCAGGTTATATTGATCTAGAAAAAATAAAAATACCAGCCAGTGCAACAAAGGTAACAGAGATCGATATAGGTCCATCGCTTCTGCGAATGATTTCGCTTTTAGGGAATTCAACAGAAATGG
>Ga0190359_1002185_pt1 | contig 11788 bp, 7 predicted proteins | sample 48721823_MG_FD_161269 | JGI IMG/M metagenome (GOLD analysis project Ga0190359, IMG submission 161269) | Hydrothermal vent microbial mat bacterial communities from Southern Trench, Guaymas Basin, Mexico - 4872-18-2-3_MG | ecosystem: Environmental > Aquatic > Marine > Hydrothermal vents > Microbial...
TGGATCAGATCAACCGCTTCTGCTGGCTTGATGTCGTATTTGTGAACATAGGCCTGGCAGTGTGTCCCGATGAATTTGTGAAACGCCTCATCAAAGCTTTGCACAGCCCCAATCTGAACAAGGGCGCGTGCCAAATGAGGTCTGCCTATCCTGCCTTTGCCTGCCAGCTTTTTCACATCCTCAAATTCAATGGAGAGCCCCTGGGCTTGTAATTTTTTTACCATCTTCTCGGCGCGACTACGGCGAGCCTCGGCAAACCTGGCAAGAGCCTGATTGAGCCCCGGGTTTTCCATGTCAATGAAGTATCCGAGGATATGGATGTCAAGGTTGTGAAACATGGTGCTCAATTCCGCTCCCGCTATGACCTCTATCTTGAATTCCTCTCCGGCCTTGACTGCCTCGCTTACCCCATTTATCGTATCATGATCTGTAAGGCTGATGACCGAAAGTCCTTTCTGGCTGGCCTTTCGCACCAGTTCGGCCGGCTCATCCTGGCCGTCCGAGAATATGGAATGGAGGTGCAGATCAGCTCTTGCTTCAGTAGATTCAGCCATCAGGACATCTCCAGCATGCGCCTTAGAGCTATCAAGGCCGGGTCCTTGATCTGCGGCGGCACAACTACCTGATGCCCCCAACTGTTCTCGCCTTGCTCCAGACTGTCCAGAACCCATAGTAAATTACGCAGGTTGATCTTTTGCATATTGGGGCATACTGATCGCTCAAGCGGCACAACCATCTTTTCTCCCTCATATTCACGGCCCAGTCGCTCGACCATGTGAATCTCCGTGCCCACGATTATGGTCGAGCCAGCCTGGGCTTCCCTGATATAATTGATGATACCCTCCGTGGAACCAGCCGCATCAGATGCATCCACAATCTCGCTCTCACACTCCGGATGCACCACGAGCAGGGCTCCGGGAAACTCAGCCTTGCGCTTTTCAACATGCTCTCTCTTGAAGAATGTATGCACATGACAATAGCCGCGCCAGAGAATCAGCTTGCTCTTTTTAATCATCTCATCCGTTGCTCCTCCGTGAGCGAGGCCTGGGTCCCAGACGAGCGCATCCTTGATGCCCAGCCTGGCTCCCGAATTCCTTCCCAGGTTTTCATCCGGAAAAAATAACACTTTCTCGCCCCTTTTGAAAGCCCAATTCATCACCTTTGTCGCATTCGATGATGTGCAGATAGCCCCGTCGTGATTTCCGCAAAATGCCTTCAGCTCGCCGTCTGAGTTGATGTAAGTGATCGGGATAACCTTCTCGCTTCCTGTTATCTCGGCGATGTCCTGCCATGCCCTGTTCACATCATCAATCTCTGCGAGGTCTGCAAGGGGGCATCCGGCACGCGTGTCTGGAATAAACACGGCCTGATCCGGCCTCGCCAGCATGGCCGCGCTTTCCGCCATGAAGTGAACACCGCAAAAAAGGATATAGCGCGCCTTCTGCTCAGAGGCTATCCGACTCAGTTTGAGCGAGTCTCCCCGGAAATCCGCGACATCAACTATCTCCTGGCGCTGGTAATGATGTGCAAGTATAACCAGGTCCTTGCCCATTTCCCTCTTGTGCGCGAGAATCCTACCCTTGAGCTTTTCTTCCGAAAGCCCGCGATAAAAATCAGGCATGATCTCCGGCTTCGTCATTTCAAAAACACCCTGGCAAGAATTTTCTCCGGGCGTATTACCTTGAAGCCGAGCCGTGCTATCTGAAGGCGGCATAGCCCGCATGATGAAGTGACCATCTCCAGGCCGCTATCCTTGATCGCCTCGGCCAGGGCCTGCCCGATCTTCCGGGACATGCTCTCGGTCTCCTTCTTGACCCCGAATACTCCTCCCAGGCCGCAGCACAGATCAGGAAGAAAATGAAGATTCAAGCCTGGAATTCTTTCCAGCACCATGGCCACATGATCCTCTGCATTAAGCGCGATCTCATGGCAGGGCCGGTGATATGCGAGACTCATCTCCGGCGACAGGGCTTTAATTCCCTCATCGCTCTTCCGGATAGCCCCGGCAAGAAACTCGAAAAAGCTTTTTGTCGCTCCCGCGATAAGTTCTCCTTCGTGGCCCAGCCAGATGGGGTATTCGTAGCGAAAGGTCAAGGCGCATCCCGGGCAGGCCGTTACCAGGAGGAATCCGGCATCGAGATACGGCTTGAGTTTTTGAGCAAGCCTGGATGCCCTTTCTCTGGCCGCGGCAAGATCATCAGTTGAGGCAAGCGGCAGGCCACAGCAAGGCAAGTCCGGAACCTCAAGTTCACTGCTCGTGCGGCGCAATATCTCCATGATCTCCTTTACCGAGCCGTCCTCTGAAGCATAGCGATCAAGACAGCCAGGATAATATAACACCTTGAGCGCAGAATTCTCCACTTTTGGTTTAATAATTCTTTTAGGCTTATCCAGAGTCAATCGCATGGAGACCCTGGGTATAGGCGCATCCTTGCTCATTCCAAGGGTTTTGGAAAGCAGGCGATGAGATAAGGATGAATCAAGGACAGGTTTTTCCAAAGAAGGGACAAGGCTTGCCATTCGCAGTATCTGCTCTATTCTGCCCATGGAGTAATCGCGGACAGAAAAGCCTTTACTCTTTCTTCGCTCGGCCCTTGCTTTCTGGACCAGGCGCGCCACCTCGACCCCGGTAGGGCACTGCCGGAGACAGCGCTGGCACGAGTAGCAGGCATCGAGGATCGCATCAAGGTTGCCGCTTTCCAGGTGCTCTTTAATGCCCAGGTCTTCGCGAGCCAGTGCGCGCACCATGCTTGCCTTACTGCGCGGAAGAAATTCTTCTCTCTCATCCGCGAGGAATGCCGGGCAGTAGGTCCGGCACAGGCCGCAACCGTGGCAAGCGAGGATCAGTTCGCGGGATGCTTTGCTCCAGAGCTCCCTGCTGAAGGGATGCGATGTGGTCATATCCGGGGAATTAAAACGCAGGTTTGAAACCGGGACCCTGTCCTCATTGCGGAATATCTTTCCGGGGTTCAGAATATTTTGAGAATCGAAAATTCTCTTGATCTCCCTGAACACCTGATATAGCTCTCCGAACTGGCGTTTTACATAGGGGGCGCGCAGTATCCCGTCGCCGTGTTCGCCGCTGATGCTTCCGCCGAGTGCAATCACCACCTGATATATTTCCTCGGCGATCTCCTGCATCCGTTTCCGGTCTTCGGGTTTTTCCAGGTCAAGCCGAGGATTGAGATGCAGGTTTCCGTCACCTGCATGACCGAGTATAGGCGCGGTGGTGCCATAGTGTGCCAGGATTTCCTGCACCTGTTTGAGGCCCTGAACCAGATTATCCGGTGGAATTACGATGTCCTCTACGAAGCGCGCCATGCGGCCCGGACCCCTGGCACGGTAGAGAATTGGAGAAGCGGCCTTGCGGACTTCCCAGAGCTGAGTCAACTCCCTCTCGGTCTTCGCGGGCCGGAACCCGAAAGCCAGCCTGCGTTCGCGGACCAGGTCGTTTTCCAGTTCGCGAAGCGGAACCCGGGCCTGGTCATGCGAATCAGCCTCGAACTCTACCAGGAGCAGACAGTCGAGCTTCTCAGGAAGAAGCTCTCTCAGTTCGGGCCGGTGCTCTCTGACCAGGATGGTGAATTCTTTATCCATGATCTCGAGTGCGGCTGGTGAATAATGGAGGATTCTGGCGATGGCCTCCCCTGCTTTATCCAGTTGGTCAAAAAAGAAGAGTGCTCCAAGCCGAACGCGTGGCAAGGGCAGGATGCGAATTCTTGCTCCGGTCACGATTGCGAGCGTGCCCTCGGAGCCTGTGATCAGCTTTACCAGATCAACCTTATCATCTTCAAGGACATCCCATACCAGGTATCCTGATGAGTTTTTCCCCCGCGGCCTGTAAGACTCGATCAGGGCCGCGTTTGATCTCAGCAAAGGCACTACCTCTCTATATATACTTTCTTCCAATAGGCTTTTTGTCTTTATCGCGTTTATATCCTTTTCTGAAAACACGGCAATGGTTCCGTCTGCGAGCACGACTTCCAGTTCATAAACATAGTTGCGGGTGCTTCCGTATTTGATGGAATGTGGGCCGCTTGAGTTGTTTGCGATCATGCCGCCGAGACTCGCATAACTCCCGCTCGATGGATCAGGCGGGAAATGAAGCTTGAATTTTTCAGCGGCCTGGTTAAGCCTTGAGAAGATCAATCCTGGCTCTACATGTGCGATGGCGCGGTCAGGATCAATCTTGACGAGGCGATTCATGAAGCGCGTGAAATCCAGGATGACCCCTTCGCCAATAGCCTGCCCGGCCGCTCCTGAGCCAGCGCCCCGTGCAGTTATCGGGATGCCCTCCTGGGAGCAGAATTGAATGATCCGCGCCACCTCGAGAGCCGAGCGAGGTCTTACCACTCCGAGCGGCTTGATCCTGTAAAGACAGGCCGCGGTTGAATACACCTCGCGGGATACATCATCAAAAAGCACATCCCCGCGGGTGAGCCTTTCCAGGTGATCCTTTATGGCCTGACTATTCATTGCCTGTGAAAGGGGGACACGGTCTTTTCAGAAACCTTGTAGAAATATTATTCCCTCTATCCTGACAAGAATTTTATCAATAAAACGGGCTTATTCCAAATACGCTCTCGGGAGCATGGCCTGAAAGAAATTTTTATCTAACAGCGAAATCGAATATAATTAGACATGATTTATTCTGGCCGGATGAAAAGGATAAGGAGAGAAGAGATGGAATACTTGAGGGGATTGTGTTTGATATTTCTTGCTTGTGCGGTTTTGATGAGCGGGTGTGCGCGTGAGAAGAAGGGCTTGAAATCGGAGGAGTCCCTCATCCGGTTTTCTGCTTTAGGAGATGTAATGCTTGACCGGGGAGTGCGTCGCGAGATAGAGAAAAACGGGCCGGATTGGCCGTTTTTGCAGGTGAATTCCTTTTTGGAAGACCGGGATTTTGTATACGCGAACCTGGAGACGGCCCTGGATCACGGGTGTCAGCCGCTTGCCAAGAAGGAGGTATTCCGCATGCCGGTTGAGCTGATAGGCGGTCTTTCCGGGTCCGGGATCAACATCTATAACCTTGCCAACGACCATAGCCTTGACTGCGGGAGGGAGTCCCTGATACAGATGATGAGCTGGCTTTCTGCATCAGGCTTTCATCCGGTGGGCGCCGGGCAGAACCAGGATCAGGCCAGAGCCCCGATATATCTCCTGCATGGAGGCATTACCCTGGGGATACTATCCTTCACCACTTTTCCGGTGGAAGGATCGGAATACTGCGAGGCTTGCGCGGGACCGAGCTATTATGATCGCGAGGCTCTGATCAGGTATATGGACGAAATGCAAAAGCGCTCCGATTACCGGGTCGTCACTTTTCATTGGGGATCGGAATACAGTCTGCTTCCGGATAGCTGGCAGGTGAAGCTGGCACACGAGGCTGTGGATTTCGGTGCGGACCTCGTGATCGGCCATGGCCCGCACCTGCTCCAGAGCATCGAGAAGGTAAGGGGGAAATGGATTATTTACAGCCTGGGTAATTTTGTTTACGATCAGATATTTCCCGGGGGCCAGGAAGGAGCGATCCTGTGTGCAGAGTTTCGCCCAGGGAGGATGATGAACCTGCGGTTATTGCCCCTGAGAATTCAGAATGGCCAGCCCGCGTTTGTCAGGGGAGAAGATGCCAGAAAGATTCTACAGGGTATCCTTGACCGATCGGCCCGGGAGGATAGAGGGCAAAGCACGATTATCGAGGACATACTTTATTTGAATTAAATGGAATTGTATTTTTGTTGCTCGCCTGGTGTTTGATAAGATTCCTGCGAAGCAGGGCATCAGTTGACTGTGGGCCGGTCAATGGACTGATCTTCTGCTGGCCGCGGCTCCTTGGATTCCTCGATGTCCTCCGGAGGCTCGCCACCCTTCGATGTCAGCTTTGAAAGGACATCCTTTGTCAGGCTGTGGCGGATAACCTGGTCCATGTGCTCGACCCTGATGATGTTCAAACCCTTCATCACCTGCCTGGGGACTTCGGGCAGGTCTTTCTCGTTGTCAACAGGGATTAGCACATCCTTGATGTCTCCGCGGTGCGCGGCGAGCAGTTTTTCCTTGAGCCCCCCGATGGGCAGGATTCGGCCCCTCAGTGTTATCTCGCCAGTCATAGCGACATCATGACGGACAGGCACCTTGGTCAAAGCGGAACAGATGGCCGTGGCCAGGGCTATACCGGCGGAGGGCCCGTCCTTGGGCGTAGCCCCTTCCGGGACATGAATATGGAAATCCTGTTTCTGATAGAAGTCCGGGTCCAGGCTCAATTCTTTCGCGCGTGAGCGAACATAGCTCATCGCGGCCTGAGCAGATTCCTGCATGATGTCACCAAGGTTCCCGGTGATCAGGAGTTTGCCCTTGCCCTGCACCACAGAGACTTCAATCATGAGCAGTTCACCGCCCATCTCTGTCCAGGCAAGACCGGTGGCCAGCCCGGTATAATCCCTTTCCTCTGCAACGCCGAAGCGGAACCTGGGCACCCCGAGATACTTGGGAATGTTTGATGCTGTGATGATTATCTCCTTGTCCTTGCCCTCCTTGACGATTTGCTTGGCCACCTTCCTGAAGATGCTTGCAAGCTCTCTCTCCAGGCTACGCACCCCAGCCTCTCTTGTATAGCGCCGGATGATCGTGAGAATCGCATTGTCCGAGATCGTAAGTTTCGCATCCTCCAGGCCGTGTTCCTTCTTTTGCTTGGAAACCAGCCAGTCCCTGCCTATCGCCAGCTTGTCCATCTCGGTGTATCCTTCGAGGCGAAGTGTCTCCATCCGGTCCTGGAGCGGCGCGGGAATGGTAGGAAGCTGATTCGCGGTTGTAACGAACATTACCTTGCTCAGATCATAATCGCAATCCAGGTAATGATCCTGGAACATGTGATTCTGCTCGGGGTCGAGCACCTCCATCAACGCGGCTGAAGGGTCTCCCCTGAAGTCCGTGCTCATCTTGTCCACCTCGTCGAGTAGAAATACCGGGTTGTTAACCCCGGCCCTGCGCATGCCCTGGATGATCTTGCCCGGAAGCGCGCCTATGTAGGTGCGGCGGTGCCCGCGAATCTCAGCCTCGTCCCTGACGCCTCCGAGGCTTATCCGGACGAACTTTCGCCCGGTGGCTCTTGCGATGGATTTGCCGAGCGAGGTCTTGCCCACTCCGGGAGGGCCCACGAGACAGAGTATAGGCCCCTTCATCTTGCCAACAAGCTTTTGCACCGCCAGGTATTCCACGATCCTCTCTTTGACCTTTTTCAGACCATAGTGATCCTCATCGAGAATCCGCTCAGCCTCAGTGATGTCAATCTTTTCCTCTGTACACTCATCCCAAGGCAAGCTGAGAATCCAGTCAATGTAGTTCCGAACCACGGTAGCCTCCGCGGCCATGGGCGACATCAGCTTGAACTTTTTCAACTCCCGCTTTACCTTGTCCGCGGCTTCTTCTGATAGCTTTTTCTTCTTCAGCCGTTCCTCCAACTCCTGGTACTCGTTCTTGAACTCGTCCTTGTCTCCCAGCTCCTTCTGGATCGCCCGCATCTGTTCGTTCAGGTAGTACTCCTTCTGCGTCCGCTCCATCTGCTTCTTCACGCGGGCGCGGATTTTCTTCTCCACCTGTAGAACCTCGATCTCCCCCTGCATCAACTCATAGAGCTTCTCAAGACGTCTGGCCGGATCATCTATCTCCAGGATTTCCTGCTTGTCTTCCAGTTTCAGGTTCAGGTGTGCGACTATGGTATCTGCCAGCCGGGCGGGCTCGTCAATGCTGGATACGCTGACCAGCATATCCGGGGGAATCTTCTTGTTGAGCTTGACATAGGTCTCAAAAGTTGCGTTGATCGAACGCATCAGGGCTTCTGTCTCAACACTGTTTTCCGCTGTCTCTTCCTTCTCCTCCACCTCGACCAGAAAGAAGTCTATCCGGGGAAGGTAGCTCAGGATACTGGCGCGCTTTTTACCTTCCACCAGCACCTTTATGGTTCCATCCGGGAGCCTGAGGAGCTGAATGATGGTGCCAAGTGTTCCGGTGCGGTAGATGTCCTCCGGGCCGGGATCATTGGACTTGGCACTTCGCTGGGCCGCAAGAAGGATGCCCTTGTCCTGGTTCATCGCTTCTTCCAGGGCGTTGATGCTCTTCTCCCTGCCTACGAAAAGCGGCACTACCATGTATGGAAACACCACAATATCGCGCAGTGGCAAAAGCGGAACCTTCTTCGTTTTTACGGGCGAAGAGAAATTTTTCTCATCATCCTTGATAAACATGGTTTACCTGCTTCCCTCGCGGATCATGCGATTTCCATCTCCTTTTCCAGTTCGAGAATTGGCTCCTCGCGATTGAGGATCACTTCCTCGCTGACCACGCAAGCACGGACATTTTTCTGGCTGGGAATGTCATACATTACATCAAGCATGACATCCTCCAGGATAGAGCGCAGACCGCGCGCCCCTGTCTTTCTGCGTATAGCTTCACGGGCCACGGCTCGAAGCGCGCCATCGGTGAATTTCAGCTTGACATTCTCGAAATCAAACAGCTTCTGATACTGCTTGATCAGCGCATTCTTGGGCTCTCGAAGAATCTGCACCAGCGCATCCTCTTCCAACTCATGGAGGCATGCGATCACCGGGATGCGGCCCACGAATTCCGGGATCATTCCATACTTGATCATGTCCTCCGGTTGAACCTGCTCCAGGATTTCACCCACCTCGCGGTCCTCTGGCCGACGGATGTCCGCGCCAAAGCCCACTCCGCCTGAGCTCACTCTCTGCTGGATGATCTTGTCCAGGCCGACAAATGCTCCGCCGCAGATGAACAGGATGTTATTGGTGTTGACATGCAGAAATTCCTGCTGGGGATGTTTGCGGCCTCCCTTTGGCGGCACCGCGGCAATAGTGCCCTCAAGCACCTTGAGAAGCGCCTGCTGAACGCCCTCCCCGGAAACATCCCTGGTGATGCTCGGATTCTCGGATTTCCTGCTAATCTTGTCAGCCTCGTCAATATAGACAATCCCTTTTTCAGCCCGCTCAACATCGTCGTCAGCATTGCGGAGCAAATTGAGAATGATGTTCTCTACATCCTCACCCACATAGCCAGCCTCGGTAAGGCAGGTCGCATCTGCGATGGTAAAAGGCACATCGAGAAACCGGGCCAGTGTCTGAGCAAGCAGGGTTTTGCCCGTGCCGGTAGGGCCGACAAGCAGGATGTTGGTCTTCTGCAGTTCCACCTCGCCCGCGGGGCCTTGCGAATATATCCGCTTGTAATGGTTATGCACGGCAACGGATAAAACCTTTTTCGCCTTCTCCTGGCCAATGACATATTGGTCCAGGAATTCCTTGATCTCGCTGGGAGTCGGAATCTGAGCGTGACCGAGGTAGAAGTCGCGCTCCTTCTCGGCCTCGTCCGCGATTATCTCGTTGCAAAGCTCGATGCATTCATCGCAGATATAAACCGTGGGCCCTGCGATAAGCTTCTTCACCTCACGCTGGCTCTTTCCGCAGAAAGAGCAGGTCAAATTATGAGTACCGTTTGCTTTTTTAGACAAGACTCCCTCTCTTTCTCAGTTTTTCTTTTTCTCCACGGTTTGGCTTTTCCGCTCCACCACCACTTTATCTATGATACCATATTTCTGGGCATCATTTCCATCCATGTAGAAGTCGCGTTCTGTATCGTGTGCGATTTGTTCCAGTGATTGTCCTGTATGCCTGGCCATGATCTCGTTAAGGCGCTCCCGAAGGCTGATGATTTCCCGTGCCTGAATGTCCACATCCGTGGCCTGGCCGGAGAAGGACCCCATAGGCTGATGTATCAGGATCCTGCCATGTGGCAGGGAATATCGCTTGCCCTTGGTCCCTGCCGCAAGAAGCAGGGCGCCCATGCTCGCGGCCTGGCCCATACACAGGGTGCTCACCGCGGGGCTGACATACTGCATGGTGTCATAGATTGCCAGGCCTGCGCTAACCACACCCCCCGGACAGTTGATATAAAGGTGAATATCCTTCTCCGGGTCCTCTGATTCGAGAAACAGCAACTGGGCAATGACCAGATTGGCCATATCATCGGTAATAGGAGTGCCGATAAAGATTATCCGGTCCTTCAGGAGCCGGGAGAAAATATCATAGGCCCGCTCGCCGCGGGGGGTTTGCTCAATGACAATCGGTATCAAGTTCATCTTTTCTCTTCCACGCTCTCCGTTTTTTCTGGATCAACCTGCCTGTCTTCTATTTTAGCCCTCTTTGCCAAAAAATCAAGCGTCTTTTGTTCAAGGAGATAGGCGTTGATCCTTGATCTGCTCTCCTCGTCTGCAAGACGGTCGCGCATTTTATCTGGATGAATACCCTCTTCCTTTGCAAGTTCCTCGATCCGGTTCCGGGTTTCATCCTCGGTGACCTCGATATTCTCCTGCCGGGAGATGGCCTCAAGCAGAAAGCCTGCCTGGACATCCCTCTCCGCCTGCTCGCGGAATTTCTCCGCAAGAGATTCGAATTCTTCCGGCTTGATCTCTCGTACTCCCATTTGTTGGAGGTTTTGCGCTGTCAACTCACGGGAACGCCGAATTACCATGGATGGCGGAACCGGAACCGGATTACCCTCCAGGAGCAGATCAAGAAGCCGCCTCTCAAACCGGATTCGGCTCAGGCGCTCGTAGTATCTCTTCAGGCTCTCCCTTGTCTTCTCGCGAAGCTCTTCCAGACTAGAGTATTCTCCGGCTTCGCGGGCAAGCTCATCATCCAACGGAGGCAGGATCTTTTCCTTGAGCTCCTTCAAGTGCACCGTGTATTCCACTTCTTTTCCAGCCAGATCAGTGCGCGGGTGATTCTCCGGGAAGCTCACGGTAAAAGTGCGGGCTTCAGAAACAACCATCCCTTCAAGATGAGAAGAGAGGTCCGGGATGTAAATATCCTCGCCAAGAGGATAAGGCATGTTCTCATGCTTTTCTGCGGGAAGCGGGTTTCCTGCTTGAGTGGCCTGAAAATCCAGAAGCAGGTAATCCCCTTTCCGCGCAGGCCGGGGAGAATCAGTGTCCTTGAAAACCGCATGCCGCTCTTGTATCTCGGATAATGCCTTATCCACCAACTCCTCACTGACGGAGTAAACCTCGCGATAGGTTTTCAGGTCATTATAATTCTTTGCTTCCACGCGGGGCCGGACCTCAATCCGCATTGTGTAGATAAAGGGTTGCTCCGCTTTCAACTCCCCTGGCTCTATTCGCGGTTCGGACACAGGCATGATCTGCTTTCGCTCCAGAGCTGTCTGGACTGTTTCCTTGATCAACTTCGAGGCCACGGTTTCAGTCACATAGTCATGAAACATGCGCTCCAGGTGCTTGCGAGGGACCTTTCCCGGGCGGAATCCAGGAACACGCGCCTTCTTGTTTACATCAGCGTAGGCATCCTCTATCTCGTCATCCACCCGCTCCCTGGGAACCTCGACCAGTATCTTTGTCTCCACAGGGCTTAACTCTTCCACATCCACTTTCATTTACACAGATTCCTTTCTGGTGCGAGGAGGGGGATTCGAACCCCCATGCCGAAGCACCGGATCCTAAATCCGGCGTGTCTGCCAGTTCCACCACCCTCGCGGGCAAGCAAAAGGGAGTCCGCGCTCCCGATCTCTATAAATGGCTGTCAGGGAATCGAACCCCGAACATGCTGATTAAAATCACGGGTCAACCCCTGAACAAAATGTCAAAAAGAACAAAAACTATCCTGATTAATAATAAATTTTACAATGATCCTCTTTGTTTGTCAATCAGCCAGGTTTCCATGCAGCGATTCCGCAAACCATCCCATTGATGATGAATAAGGTGGCTGGC
>Ga0190359_1002186_pt1 | contig 11784 bp, 11 predicted proteins | sample 48721823_MG_FD_161269 | JGI IMG/M metagenome (GOLD analysis project Ga0190359, IMG submission 161269) | Hydrothermal vent microbial mat bacterial communities from Southern Trench, Guaymas Basin, Mexico - 4872-18-2-3_MG | ecosystem: Environmental > Aquatic > Marine > Hydrothermal vents >...
TCGTGCAATTCTCGATAATAAGGCTGTGAATACATATTATAGAAAATATCAGGAGGCTAAGAAGGAAGGAGTTATAGCTCTTTTTGGTGAAAAGTATGGCGATATAGTTCGTGTCGTTGAGATTGAAAATTTCAGCAAAGAATTGTGCGGTGGGACGCACGTTCGAAGGACTGGAGATATAGGGTTCTTTAAAATTATAGCTGAAACATCTGTTGCAGCGGGCATTAGAAGAATCGAAGCTGTTACTGGTCTGGAGGCCATTAAGATATCAAGAAGATATGATAAATTACTTAAAGAGCTTGAGGAATCTCTTGGTGTTCCAAGAGATAACATCGTCCAGAGGATTGAGAAGCTTCTTGAGGAAATAAAAAAGCTAAAAAAAGGGGGCATGGTAAGCCAGAATGTCTCCGAGATAGAATTTGAAAATAAAGAACAGGAAAAACTTGGCGAGATAAACATTATTAAGAAATTTGTTGAGAATGGAAGTGAACAGGTGCTCATGGAGTTGTCCGATAAACTGAGAGCAACACGGAAAAAGTGCATAGGGATCTTTGGTACAATCGAGGATTCCAAACCCAGAATTGTTATTGCTGTTACAGATGATTTAATCAGAGAATATAGGATTAAAGCAGGAGATATAGCAAAGTTATTTGGGAAAGCCATTAATGGAGGAGGTGGCGGGAAATCCCATATGGCAACTGCTGGCGGAAGGGATGTGAATAAATTAAAAGAGGTTATTGACAATGCCAGTGGAATAATATCAAAGTACTTGGATAGAGGTTCATAATGGAAAAGCTTATTTTTGAATATTCAAAAGAGGGCAAAAAAGGGTTTTCGTTGCCCGATTTCGAGTACAAAAAGATTGATGATTTAATCCCTGAAAAATTTCTCCGTGGGAAAGAGCCTGAGCTCCCGGAAGTATCAGAGCCCGAGGTGGTAAGACATTTCGTAAAACTTTCTTCTATGAATCACCATGTAGACAAGGACTTCTATCCACTGGGGTCATGTACCATGAAGTACAACCCAAAGGTTAACGATGTTCTTTCCACGCTGCCCGGGTTTACAGAGCTTCACCCTCTTCAACCTGTTGAGACAGTTCAGGGTGCTCTTCAGATATTATTCGAGATGGAAAGACTATTATGTGAAATTACCGGAATGCATTCAGCCACTCTTCAACCAGCTGCGGGATCTCATGGCGAACTGACCGGCGTTTTGATAATGAAGAAGTATCATCGCAGTAAAGGAGAAAACAGGGAATTTGTTCTTATTCCGGACTCCGCTCATGGCACCAATCCCTCAAGTGTGGTTTCTTCCGGTTTTAAGACTCTGCCACTGAAAAGTAATGAAAAGGGGCTGGTTGATATCGATGACCTGCGTCAGAAGATGGATGAAAAAGTTGCAGGCCTAATGCTTACAAATCCTAATACCCTGGGGCTTTTTGAAGAAGAGATAGAAGAGATAGCTAAAATCGTTCACTCTTATGATGGAATTATGTACATGGACGGGGCAAACCTTAATGCTTTGCTTGGGATAGTAAAACCAGCTGACATGGGATTTGACATCGTTCATATAAATCTTCACAAGACGTTTTCAACTCCTCACGGTGGGGGTGGCCCGGGAAGTGGTCCAATTGCAGTAAATAAGAATCTTGAAAAATACCTGCCCGTGCCCAGAGTCAAAGAGAAGAACAGTAAATATTTTCTTGATTACGAATATCCTGAATCCATCGGGAAAATTTTATCTTTCTATGGTAATTTTGAGATAATTGTAAAGGCATATGTGTATATAAGGATGCTGGGAACAGAAGGTATAAAGCGAGTTTCCAGAAATGCAATCTTAAATGCTAATTACCTAAGAGTCAAGCTGCAAGATCATTACGAAATACCATATAATAGAACCTGCATGCATGAGTTTGTCGCTTCGGGAAAGTCTTTAAAAGAGTATGGAATCAAAACCCTCGATGTGGCGAAAAGATTGCTTGATTTTGGTTTGCATGCACCTACTATCTACTTTCCATTGATTGTTTCTGAAGCACTGATGATAGAACCAACCGAAACTGAAAGCAAAGATACCCTGGACAGGTTCGTTAACGCCATGATAAAAATAAAGGAAGAGGCAAAGGAAAATCCTGACTTATTGAAAGAGGCTCCCCACAATACTCCTGTGCGTAGAATAAATGAGCTGAAAGCAAACAAGGAATTAAAAGTGAATTGGTGTATAGACAAAAATAGGGGTGGCTTATGAAAGTAACAAAGAGTGATGGAATATTTATCATAAGAATTGATAAAGAAGACTCGGTTATAGATGAACTTATAAGATTCGGGAGAGAGAATGGTGTAAAAAGCGGGATCATAACAGGCATCGGAGCGGTGCTTAATCCTGTTATCTCCTATTTTGATGTACACGAAAAAAAGTATGTTACTAAGGAGTTCGAAGGTGAATACGAACTCTTGTCCTGCAACGGTAACTTTTCTATAAAAGATGGTGAAGTTTTTCCACACCTTCATGTAGTATTAGGTTCACGGAACTTTTCGACAATTGGAGGACACCTTAACTCCTGCAGAGTGTCAGGAGCAGGTGAGTTTTTTGTAAAACCTTTGTCTGAAATAACTATTGAGAGACAATACAACGATGATGTAGGCCTTTTTATATGGAATCTATAAGGTAAAAAATTACCAAGGAGGAAGTATGGAGTTGAAGCAGATAGTTTCTACTAATAAGGCTCCAGCAGCCATTGGACCATATAGCCAGGCAGTCGTTGCAGGTGGATTCATCTTTACAGCAGGGCAAATTCCTATAAATCCTGCTACAGGAAAGGTTGAGGAAACTACCTTCAAAGGGCAGGTAAGGCAGGTACTTGAGAACCTAAAGGCAGTCTTAGAAGCCGGGAATTCTTCACTTGAGAATATTGTAAAAGTTACGGTTTTCGTATCGGATTTAAGCAAATTCTCTGAGCTGAATGAAGTCTTTAATAAATATTTTCAGGAAAGGCCTCCGGCAAGATCAGCTGTTCAGGTTTCCCGTTTACCCAAGGATGTAATGGTCGAAATCGAGGGAATTGCTATAGTTAGGGAGTAAGATTGAAAAGAAGGTTTGCCATAATTGTTAATCCCGTTGCGGGAAGAGGCAAAACCCTGCGAAAATTAAGATACCTTAAGGAACTGACAGAAAAATTTGACAATGCTGACTTTGAGTTTTATTTTACCGAGCATCCATTCCATGCTGCCAGGATAGCGGAAGCTATTCGCAGAGAATATGATGCAATCGTGGCTTTTGGAGGTGACGGAACAGCAAATGAAGTTATGCACGGACTGGCAGGCACTGAAGTTCCATTTGGCATTATACCACAGGGAACAGGGAATGACCTTGCGAGAAGTCTTAATATGGATTTTAACATTGAAAAGGCGCTTGAAAAAATAGTGAATTTTGACACAAAAAGTATTGACGTCGGAACTATCGGGAACAGGATCTTTCTTAATGGAGTAGGAATTGGTTTTGATGGTTATGTAAATCATATCAGTAAAAATATTAGAATTTTGAGAGGCCCTCTGATTTATTTCACAACTATACTTTTTTGCCTTCTTGTATGGAAATCCATTCCCATACATCTCGAGGTAGATGGAAAAAGTTACGGTAAGATGCACATTTTTCTACTGGCAGTTGGTAATGGAAGCTCAATAGGTGGTGGACTTAAACTGACTCCGAATGCAGATATGGAAGATGCCCGATTTGACATATGCAGAATTGATAATGTGCCTTTGTTTAAAATTATTTTTAACCTTTTCCGGCTAAAGGATGGGACTATAAGCAAGGTTAAAGAGGTCAGTTTATTTCGCGGGAGAAAACTGAAAATCATGGGAGAGAGACCCCTTCCCGTTCACTATGACGGTGAAATATATGATCGGGGTGTAACAGAGATTGATATTTCGATTTTCCCAAAATCTGCAGTTGTAATCACAGGATGAAAAACAGAATTGTGTCTATAATATTGATCTTTACAACATGTGCAGCTGGTGCTGTTGATGATACCACAAGGATAGATTCTATAAGTTCAAGGAAGGCCGTAATCTATTCGATGGCATTGCCAGGTCTTGGTCAGCTGTATCTGAAAAAACCTATGAAGTCTGTGTTTTTTGTTTCGGCAGAAGTTTTTTTTATAGCGAAAGCCGTCGAATACAATAGAATTTATGGGTATGTAGAAAAAACGATTGACAGGGTGGGATATGATAGATGGATTAATATGACCGAAGAGGAAAAAAGAGATTCGATAGAGTCTGTAACCAGTTACGTTCTTAGAATGAACAGCTGGAGACCGCGAGAGAAGAGAAATAAATACATCTGGTGGAGCATAGGAGTGTATCTTTTTAATATACTAGACGCTTATGTAACTGCCGAACTATATTATTTCCCTGAGGATATAGATGTAAGCATGGAGTACCTGCCTGAAAGGGGAGTAAGCATCTCCCTGCGGTACAAATTTTAGGAGGGTTGGTATGGAAAGGGAAAGGTGGTCATCCAGGGTGGGTTTTATTCTTGCAGCTGCGGGATCTGCTATAGGACTTGGTAATATATGGAAATTCCCATATCTTGTCGGTGAAAATGGGGGAGCAGCTTTTATTTTGATTTATTTGATAAGCGTTGCTCTTGTGGGATTGCCAGTGGTAATGGCAGAAATACTTATGGGAAGGGAAGCCCAGAGGAATCCAGTTGGAACATTCCGAATCCTGTCAAGGACAGGGTCTCCGTGGGTTATTGTGGGATATATGGGTATCCTGGCCGGATTTATAATACTGAGCTATTATAACATTATTGCTGGCTGGAGCTTTGGATATTTTATTGAAGCTCTTAGAGGAGCATTCAGTTCCATTTCTTCTCCTGATGACGCTGCCCGTCATTTCCAGCTTCTATCGGGAAATCCTTTGTGGACAACCCTTTTCCATGCAATTTTCATGACTTTTTCTATGATTATCGTTTATTTTGGCGTAAAAAAGGGAATTGAGAAAGCAGCTAAAATAATGATGCCAATTCTTTTTTTACTGATTATAATTCTGGTAATCCGAGGAGTAACTCTGGTAGGCTCGAAGGAAGGAATAAATTACTTGGTGAAAGTTGATTTTGGAAAAATCAATGGGAGAACATGTCTTCTTGCTCTTGGCCAGGCATTTTTCTCACTAAGCCTCGGAATGGGAGTCCTGATGACATATGGAAGCTATATGTCAAAAGATGAAGATCTCCCATCCTCTGCTCTAAACATTGTTCTGCTTGACACTCTCGTGGCAATACTTGCAGGATTTATGATATTTCCTGCTTTGTTTGCAATGAGACAGGAACCTAACCAGGGTGTTGCTTTAATATTTTATATTCTTCCGGTGGTTTTTAACACAATTCCCGGTGGATATCTTTTCAGGATAATTTTTTTCCTTCTGCTTTCTCTGGCAGCCCTCACTTCTACAATATCTCTTCTTGAGGTTATTACGTCCTTTGCTGTTGATGAACTAAAGGCGAGCAGGAAAAAAGCTGTAATCATTATTGGTATTATTGTTTTTCTTTTGGGGATTCCAAGCGGGTTTTCATTTAATGTACTCAAAGATTTTAAAATATTTGGAATGAGCTTTTTTAATCTCTTTGACTTTATCGCCGCAAACATATTACTTCCTACAGGAGGCATTCTTATAGCGATATTTGTAGGGTGGTATCTAGGCAAGAGAAAAGCCGTTGAATATGTTAGCCAGGGGGCAAAGAATTTTCCTGTTATTTTAGCAAATATCTGGATTTTCCTCGTAAAATATGTTGCTCCTATATTGATTCTAATTGTTTTTCTGAGCTGTATAGGTATAATATGAAATTGTGGTGTGGGTTTTTATTCGTTCTACTTATGGTTTTTGTCTCTCCTGGTAGGGGAGAGGAAAATAATAGAGAGGACAGATGGGGTTCCATTGATAAGCTTCAACATTTTTCGAGCTCCTTTTACCTAACTGTAACTGCTTACTATTATTTAAACAAATTCGATGGAGTTCCACCTAAGGATGCCGGGTGTTATAGCGCTGTATTGACACTGAATATGGGCCTGGGAAAAGAACTATATGACAAGTACTGGAAAAAGACTTTCTTCAGCGGGAAAGATTTTGTGGCTGACTTACTCGGAGTTTTATTCGGTTTAATTTTTGTCAAAAACTTTACATGACAGAGAAAAACGAATACGTAGGTTGCATACATATTCACACTATATATTCTGACGGCTCAGGTACTTACGAAGAAATCATTTCAAAGGGGCAGGAAGCAGGTTTGGATTTTTTAATGTTTTCCGACCATATGACACTTCAGCCCAAGAGAGATGGGTATGGTGGCTGGTATGACAATATCTTTGTCTCAGTTGGATACGAGATAAATGACAGAGAAGACAAACATCATTATCTTGCCTTTGGCCTGGAAGCTGAGCTTCCTTCTGAATTATCTCATGAAGAGTACATAAAAAAGGTAAAAGAGCTTGGCGGTTTGGGAATTGCCGCACATCCTTTTGAAGAAAGAGATATAAAGAATTCTCTGCCCGGCTATCCGCCAGCGCCCTGGGGCAACCTGGATTATGAAGGTATCGAAGTTATAGAAATATGGAATATGATGTCACACTGGATGGAGAAAACCACTATTCGTAACAAATATTGGAATATTGTTCATCCCAGGAGCTTTTCCACGTTTCCAAAGAAGCAATTGCTTAAATGGTGGGATAGAGTTAATCTAAAGCGGAAGGTTACCGGGATCGGTTCGATAGATGCTCATGCAGTTAAAATAAAGATCCTTGGTATTTTTGAAAAATCGGTATTTGACTACAAGATAATGTTTAAGTCACTAAGAACTCATCTTGTAATTGACGAAATGATTGAACCGGGGATGGACAGAGATGAAGTCGAAGGTAAAATCTTTCAGGCTATAAAGAATGGTCATTGTTTTGTTTCCAACTATAGGAGAGGAGATGCAAGAGGTTTTAGATTCTGGGCGGAAAGCGATGGAAAAACATATAATATGGGAGAAACAGTTTCCTCTGGCACTGCAAACATCAGGGCAATTCTCCCACAAAGAGGAACGTGTAGACTCATAAGAAATGGAGAAGTTTATTATAAAAATGAATTAAAAGAGTTAAATTTGGAAGTTCCAGCCGGTGTTTATAGGCTGGAGGTTGAAAAAGACGGAAGAGGATGGATTTATACCAATCATATAAGAATACAGAGTAAGTAGATGTGTGGTATTGCCGGTATTTTTGGAAGTGAAGAGGCATCGAATCTCGTCTACCTTTGTCTCTATGCACTTCAGCATAGAGGACAAGAAGGAGCGGGAATTACTTCCTATGATGGAAAACGGCTCAAGATAATCAAGGATTTTGGACTTGTTTCTGAAGTTTTTAGCGAAAGAAAAAAATTTAACTATTTAAGAGGGGAAATAGCGATAGGTCATGTTCGATATTCAACTCATGGAGAAAGCTCTTTTATCAATATACAGCCACTAACTTTTAGTTACAAAAACTACCATATAGCTATCTCGCATAACGGCAACCTCATAAATCTGAAAAGCCTGAAGAGAGAGCTTGAGGATAGAGGGGCGATTTTCCAGACCACCAGTGATACAGAATTTATAGTTCACTTAATGGCTCAATCGAAAGGGGATATAATCGAGGAAAGGCTTATCAACGCTCTCAGGAAAGTCGAGGGAGCTTACTCTCTTCTGATAATGGTAAATGACAAATTGATCGCTGTTAGAGATAAGTATGGATTCAGGCCACTTTGCATGGGGAAGCTTGGAAACGCTGTAGTCTTTGCATCTGAAACGTGTGCTCTTGATCTGATAGGTGCTGAGTATGAAAGAGACGTGAATCCGGGAGAGATGATAATTGTAGATAAAAGCGGCTTGAGAAGTATCCAGTTTGAGGAACCCAGACCACATTATTGTATCTTTGAATATGTCTATTTCTCGAGACCTGACAGCAGGATTTTTGGGGAGTATGTTGACAAAACAAGAAGGAAGCTCGGCAAAAATCTCGCTATTGAAAGTCCCGTTGATGATGCTGATATAGTCTTTTCAATACCTGATTCAAGCAACACTACAGCTCTAGGATATGCTCAGAAAGCTAACCTCCAGTATGAAATAGGGTTGATAAGAAATCATTACGTGGGAAGAACTTTCATTCATCCCCAACAGATGATTAGAGACTTTTCTGTGAAAGTTAAGTTCAACCCGATTGGGGGGGTTATCAAAGGGAAAAAAGTAGTCATTGTTGATGATTCAATAGTGCGAGGGACCACGCTTAGAAAACTTGTGAATCTGATAAAAAAGGAAGAACCCAAGGAGATTCATATAAGAATAGGTTCCCCTCCAATACGGTATCCGTGCTACTATGGTATGGATTTTCCATCACAGAACGAACTTATTGCATATAAAAGAAGCATATCAGAGATTAAAGAATATCTTGATGTTGATTCTCTTGAATATTTGAGTGTCGAGGGGTTACTAAAATCCATGTCATTACCACCAGAACAATTTTGCACCGCATGCTTTACCGGAAAATACATTGAACCTATAAGAGAATATAAAAGGAGTAAGGAAGAAATATGAAAGTAAAACTCCCAGAAAAACTGGTTAAACCTCTGGACTACTTATTTATTTTTCGTCCCACTTTGTTCTTTCCGGTGTGGATAATAACATTAGCCGGATACTCGGCTTATTTTACGTTTCGTGAGCAAGCCCTGTGGTGGGTTTTAGACTTCAATATCAAGCTGGTGTTTAACTTTATTTTCGTAACTGCCGTTGCTGGTGCGACATTTATTTATAATCAGTTGATGGACATTTCCACTGATAAAGTAAACAAAAAGCTATTTCTGATATCCGAGGAATATGTCAGACCGAAAGTAGCAAAACGGATAGCTAACTTATCCCTGGTACTATCTGGGGTTTATTTTTTAGCAACATTTCAATTTATAACGTTTGTTTTCATTGCTTTTTTCACACTTCTGTGGGGCTATCTTTACAATTTTAAACCGTTCTGCTGGAAGGATAAAGCAGTACAGGGACTACTGGTGAACATCGGGGGTGGATTCTTGCTCTTTGTAGCCGGGTGGTCTATGGCTGGGGGTATCGGTCTCGATACAGCACTTTTTTCTCTCCCATACATGTTCGCATTCGGAGCGGTAACTTTGCTTACAACCATCCCTGACTATGAAGGGGATCTGGCTTCAGGCAAAAGCACTTTTGCAGTTCGATTTGGATTCAATATAACAATCTATCTCTCTGTAATTTTTGTGTTTCTTGCTCTGATTCTTGGTATGTACTTCAAAGACCCTGTTATAAGCCTCCCATCGCTGATTTCCATTCCTCTGTATGTTATTTTGTTATTTAAGAGAAATATCCCATGGGTGTTCAGGTGTATAAGATATCCTATTCTTTTCCTTGGGCTTATTTTGTGTGTTCAGTTTCCATACTTCTTTATTTTGTTAGTAATAAACTATTACTTATCCCGAATTTATTATTTGTCAAGATTTGGGCTTGATTACCCCACATTTAAGGTGGAGTGATGTATGGTAGTGGTAAATGAATCTTTATGCGATTTGTGTGGTACATGTGCAGGAGTATGCCCTGCGAACTGCATCAAGATATTGGAAACAAAAGTCCTCATTGATTACAATCAATGTATTGAATGTCTGAATTGTGTTACTATCTGTCCATTTGAAGCAATTCGTGTAAGCGGAGAAGAGGTTATAAAAGTATGAAGAGAGAGTACGATGTAGTTGTAATAGGAGCTGGGCCTGCAGGATCCATGGCTGCAAGGTACGCTGCTGAGACTGGAGCCAAGAAAGTTTTACTTCTTGAAAGAGATAGAGAAATTGGAGTTCCTGTAAGATGCGGAGAGGCCATCAGTGAATCCTCCCTGAAAAAGTTTGTTGGAGTGAACTCCCAGTGGATCGCAAGTATTATAAATGAGGTGAGGTTTGTTTCTCCAGCCGGGTATGTTGTTGATGCATACACTCCAGCGCGGGGATTCATATTGCATAGAAGACTTTTTGACCATTATCTTGCTCTTCAGGCTGCCAGTTCAGGGGTAGAAGTTATTACCAAGGCAAATGTAGAGTTTGTGGATAAGTACAAAGATGGATTTCGGCACGTATTTGTAGATATTCTCAATGAAAAGTATACCATAAAAAGTAGAATTGTGATTGCTGCCGATGGTGTAGAATCAAGGATTGCCAGGCAGGTAGGTATTGATACTACTGTTAAACTTAAAGATATGGAATCATGTGTGCAGATGCTTGTGGGAAACATTAACGTTAAAATAAATCGAATAGAGTTTTATCTTTCTACTGATCTTGCCCCAGGAGGATATCTCTGGGTATTTCCGAAAGACGAAAATAGTGCAAATATAGGTTTGGGAATCAGTGGCGATTTCTCGAATAGCAAACATGCAATAAAGTACCTGCAGGAATTTGTAAAGACAAAATATCCGGATGCTTCAATTCTTACCACGGTAGCTGGAGGGGTACCATGTACAAAACCTCTCGAGAAAATTGTCGATGACGGATTTATGGTTATAGGAGATGCTGCAAGACAGGTTAATCCTATGACAGGAGGCGGGATAGCCTTATCTCTTGCTGCCGGTAAGATGGCAGGTGAGGTCGCTGGACTTGCCATCAAAGAGAAAAATACCACTGCGGATTTCCTTATGAAATATCAGAAAGAATGGATGAAGACGTATGGAGCAGAACAAAAGCGTTACTACAGATTAAAAGAGTTTATACGAACTCTTAAAAACAAAGATTTTGATGATATAGCACTAAATCTCAAGGATCTATCTCCGGAAAAGATAACTCTAACAAAAATTTTCACCCTTGCTGTGAGAAAAAAACCGGCTCTCCTGGTTGATGTAGTCAGGGTGTTTGCCAATATATAAGGGAAGATGAATGAACTTCTCAAATTTCTTGGACTGGAAGAGTTTATCTCAGTAGACGTCGAAACTACAGGTCTGTTAGCAGAAAAAGAGTCTATCATCGAATATGCTTTTGTAAGGTATAAAGGTGGAAAACCTCAAGAAAAGATATCTGCTCTTTGCAGACCTGAAAAGCCTATCCCTCTGGAGATTCAGGAGATAACGGGTATCACAAATGAAATGGTTAAAGATAAAAAGCATTTTAAAAAACATATTCCTGACATTCTTGACTTTATCGGGGATTGTCCTATAGTCGGGCATAATGTTTCTTTCGATATGAGATTCCTCAGGAATCAATTTCAAATAGCGGGTGTAAATACATCTTTTCTGAAGGAAAGAGAGATATACGATACTCTCTTGCTTTCCCGTACGTTTCTGTTTTACTTGCCAAATTTTAACCTTGCATCCCTGAGCTCCCAACTGGGAATAGATGCCACGGAGTTTCACAGAGCAGAAGGAGATGCGAGAACCTGTGCTGAAATTTTTATAAAAATCCTATCTGTTATGCTATTATATGATTACGAAGTGCTTAATACCTTATCCTATGTTCTTGAAGGAACCTTTGACAATCACAGGTATCTGTTTACTAAAATGGCTGACTTTATTGCTACAAAAGATAATGTGCCAAATTTCCACGCCGACATGTTAAAATGGGAACCACCACTCAACGTCATTGAGCAAAGAAACAACCACTGGAAATATGCAGAGTTTAAGGTGCAGAATGTTGTCAGTATTTTTTCCGAAGACTTAGGGATAAAAAGTATTGTCCCCAATTTTGAGGAAAGGAAAGAACAGATAGAAATGGCCAGATTCATCTG
>Ga0190359_1002187_pt1 | contig 11782 bp, 11 predicted proteins | sample 48721823_MG_FD_161269 | JGI IMG/M metagenome (GOLD analysis project Ga0190359, IMG submission 161269) | Hydrothermal vent microbial mat bacterial communities from Southern Trench, Guaymas Basin, Mexico - 4872-18-2-3_MG | ecosystem: Environmental > Aquatic > Marine > Hydrothermal vents >...
GTTGAACTCAGAAAGACATACCTTATAAAAGTAATTGCATACGATAAAGAAGGAAACAACAACACCGATCAAATACTTGTAAAACGAGTTAGATATCATCCGATACTACATCACCCGTTAATATCAATTGGAATAGGAGCTACGATAACAACAGGTGCTGGTATCGCAGGAGCAGCAACCGCTGGTGGCTTATTCTTCTTAATAAAAAATATTTTTAACAGAAACAAAGGCGCTGAAACATCAGATAACAACACAGACAACAGTTCTTCAGATACACAAACAAATACCGAGCCAATAGCTAGAATATTTGCACCATCCTCAGGAACTGTTGGAGAACCAACCGAATTTGACGCATCAGATAGCTATGATCCTGATGGAAGTAGTATGCTTAGATACAGCTGGGATTTCGGAGACGGAACAACAGGATACGGCATCAACCCAGAACACACATACACATCCCCAGGAAAATACAAAGTAACATTAAAAGTAACAGATAGCATGGGCGGAGAAAGCACAGCATCAATGACCATACAGATAGACGAAAAACAATCAAAAACACAGGATACTAACTTGTTTTGGTACATCGTACTAGGATTATCACTTATCCTACTAGCTATAATAGGATTATTGCTCATAGGGAGGAAGATATATGAATAAAGAAAAAAACATGCCAATAGGGATATCACTTTTCTTGGTATTCCTGTTTATATTAGAAGTATCCTATTTCTTCGTAATCAACTTTACAACAGGTATCTTCGCATATCACGGATACACAATAGACGCGATATCATCCATACCATATATCCTAATCACACTATTCCTCAGCATCTTAATACTCATAGGACTATATTTCATAATCACCGGGTTCATAAACCGTGAATCATGGGTACGAAAATTCACAATAGTATTCATAATGTGGACTATGCTATGGCCATTATGGGGTATGCTCATAAACAACATGTTCATAGGCCATCTAGCAGTGTTCATAATAGATATGCTAATGATAATGTATCTAACGACAAGCTATGTTAAAGAATACTTTAAAGAAGAACAAATCTTTAGATATGGAGAATGGACACTATATGTTAAAATGGTTACTCTTAAAAATGATGAAAAAGAAAGACCAATATATTTCTTCAGTAAAAAAACTCCGAAGAGCGGTACACCAACAGCTATGCCTGAGGGTTACGAAGTAGGAATTAGTGGCCGATCAAACATGCCATACCTTCAAAAAATTGGTAAACCAAAACCATACAAATATGGAAAATACACACTTTACACAAGAAAAGTAAAAATAAACGGTGGAAAAGAAGTAACAATTTATTTCTTCAGCGGCCATAAACCAAAAAGTGGCACGCCAACACCTATGCCTGAGGGTTACGAAGTAGAAATAAATGAAAGATCGAATATGCCATATCTAAGAAAGATTGATTCTAAAAAAACCACCGTTAAAAAAACAGAGGTAAAAAAGATGAGTGAAAAGAAAAAACCATCAAATGTTATATATGTAGTAAGTAAGCCACAGCCTGGACAAGTAAAGGGTGATTGGGCTGTACGCAGTCATGGAAAAATATTTAGTCATCATCGTACAAAAGAGAATGCTATTAAAGCAGCACGTAAAATAGCAAGACAGAGAAATGCCACTGTAATGGTTCAGAATACAGATGGTACTTTTAGTGAAGGTTTCAAACCAAGAACAAAATAAGAACGTTCTAGTTTTCTTCTTCTCTTTTTTTATTTTTGTTGTTTTTTAGTTGTCTCTATAAGTTCATGTGATCTGTTTTTCTTCTATTTGATGTCTATTGTTTTTCTTCATTTGAGCAGGTTTTAATGTTAATTTTATATGAAAAGATACTGATAAAAATAGCAATATTTAAATAATGAAAATTTTATTATATTGAAATGTATTTATAAAACTTTTATGTGCGGTCAGTATGCATAAAAAAATATTTTCCATTGGGATAATATTTCTTTTTTGTTTAACAATTTTTTTTCCAACTTGTAACTCTGATTCATTGACAAATCAAGTGGCTAATAAAATAAAACCTAGAATGGGTAATGACCCTAAATCAGGTTCTCTTGATCTAAAACCTGGCGATATTGCTTTTAAACACCCAGAGGTTTTCCCCGATCGCTTCCCCACAGTAATTCCACACAGTCTTCTCTTTGTTAAATATATTCCGAAGAATGATACATATCTGTTTATTGAGGCTGGTGCTTATGTTGGTGTTCAATATAGATATGAAACTGAGGAGAACCTTACAGGCGAGTTTTATGGTCCTTTTGCTAGGGTTAAGACGGCAAGTGATACCCAAAAGCAAAACGCTATAGATTTTGCTAAAAGACAGATCGGTAAAAAATTTCAAAGTGAATTTTTAGGTCTAGAGGGTGATAAAAATTATGACCCAACTGATAAATCCGATCCTCTTGCGAATGAATGGTATTGTAGCGAGCTCGTATGGGCAGCATATTATAATTGTAATAATTCCTTTTCTGATGAAAAACCAGAAAAAGAATACATTTATGGTGAAGGTATAGATCTTGATAAGAACGGATGGCAGAGGAATATTTTTGGTCATACAGTTGTACGGCCAAAAGAGATACTTAACAACAGAAAACATGTCAAAAAATTTGTAATAAATAGTAAAAATAGTAAATCTATTCTTGAGCCACCTGTGAGATATGGATGGAATTATCCTCTCTATAATTTTTTTAGCTTTGTCATCAATAATTAATTTCTAATTACCGAATAGTAAATCTATTAATACTTATTTTGATAGCAAAACTATATTGTGTTATGGGTCTGTAGTGTAGCTTGGATATCACAGAGGCCTCCGGAGCCTCTAACCCGGGTTCGAATCCCGGCAGATCCGTATAACAAATAAAAAACTTTTATTCAGTAATTATATCCTTTTACCTCTTCCTCTGAAAACTCTACGCCAAGACCAAGAGCAATACGATTCACGAAATTAAAATAACTGCAGATAAGAGTAACATCAAGGATTTCATTATCGGTAAAACCAACATTCCTTAGTTTCTCAGTATCATCTTTACATATATCACTAGGAGTTCTTGTTAGTTTACTAACATACCCAAGAATAGCATGTTCTCTCTTAGATAGAGTAACAGAGTTAAAATCATATAAAAATCTGTTCAATTTTTCTTTATTTTTCCAGTAAAACATTAAAGCTTCTTTATGATGATTAATACAATACTCACATCTGTTTATCTTAGAGACAACAACAGCTATAAACTCTCTTTCTTCACGGGATAGATCGCTTTTTCCAAACATAAGAGAAATATAAAGTTCCATATGACGTTTCATAGCATCAGGATTCAAACTATGGATTTTCATAATATTGGAAAGTTTACCTCTTTCTTTTTTGATTTTATTATATATCTCTTTTAGTTCACCTGTAGCGTTGTTTTCATCAATAACATTAATCCAAGGCATAATTATTTCACAGGAAAATAAAACAATAAATAGTTTAAAAAATAAATGAAAAAAAGATGTAGGATTTTATTGGTGTTTTATCTCGTTTGAATTTAAAACACTGCTAAGTACTTGAGGCGTGTACGGATAGCACATTTCATTTCTTTTGACGATTGGTGTGTCTTCTTCTTTTTTGCCTTTATCGTTTTTTAATGTGTACCATACTAGTAGGAGGATAAATGCTATGGCTCCGCATATTACAAAGTAATAGCTATAGTCTTGTTCTTCTGTAGTTTTACCTAAATAGTCTGTTTGATAGTCCTCATTTGCATTCCCTGTGGATCCACTGTTTGAATCATAAATAAAAGGTGTTGTGTCTATTTCACTTTCATTTTCCTCAATGGCTTCATTGTTTTCGTCTGTGTTTGTTTTATCTTTATTGCTATTTGTCTTGACATTAGTGCTTGTATGTTTTGTGCTATCTTTTTCTCCATCTGTATCCAAAGGAAAATCGCTATCATCTAAAGGATCAGTTCCATATAGAATCTCTTCTTTATCAGTCCAACCATCATTATCATCATCAGTATCAGCGTTATCTCCAATTCCGTCTCCATCTGTATCAACCGATTCGTTAGGATTTAATGGAAAAGCATCATCGACGTCTAAAACACCATCATTATCATCATCTGGATCCTTATAATCAGGTATTCCGTCATCATCTGTATCAATAAACTCTATTTCATCATATTTATCGTATGGTATAGGATCTTCGTATTTATCGTACGTATAATTATCATTTTCTTCCTTAATTGGATATTGTTCAGCTTTAAGGCTTGGTACAAATAACAGATTCGATGCTAATAGAAATACGCAAATTGTTATTGATATAATTACAACTTTATTTTTCATTCTATCTCACAACCTCACAACCTCACATTTTTTATGATACTAGTTTTCTAGCTCAAGTTTTATAAGTCTTGTTTAACAACTGTTATCAAAAACATTGTTAATCCTAATTTATCCAATATCTTTATATATTTATAAAAAAATATATAATATGATGAATAGAAATATGCTTGTTGTTCGCACATTAACAATGATACTGGCATTCTTTATGATACTCCATGGGCTAACACCTGTTATATCCTCTCAAAAAATAATTAATAAAATATCATTAATTAAAGAACAAAATTATTCTAAATCAAACTATAGATTCTCTGAGAACATTGATTATTCAAACGTAACTGAAATTCTGAAACCAAACGATGAAGGCGACCATTTCCCATGCGGATATGAACTATGGTGTTATCATGCTATTTTAACGTTAGAAACTGGAGAAAAATGGGATGCCGCAGCAACATTTGTATATTTTATGAATAAAACCTTTAAAAAATATAGCGATGGATTATCCTGGCTACGAATACGACACTGGAACCGTGAAATAAACAAATATTACGATTATTTTCAATATGACCCCTTCCCAGGAATTTTTAATACAACCAAAAATGTTGTTAATATCTCGTACTACGATAGTAGTATAACTGGTTTATACCCAGATTATCATGTATACTGTGAAGATCATAAATATAATATAACATCTGATCTAAATTTACATGCGATTTCATATCCATGTTGGCTTTTCAACCAGACTACAAATAGGAAACTACCCTGGGGGTTCACAGGATGGGCAAAAGTTTATTTTGTTCCATTAATGCAAGTAAACGGAACTATAACAATAAATGGAACAACATATAATGCATCAGGCCATGCTTATTTCGAGCATGATTTTGCATGGGTTGACTTTACAGACCCATTCAGCATTCATTCACCAGAGGATTTTATAGTATCTGCCGCATTAACTCTCAAAAGTGCTAAATGGCTTATAAAAGAATCATTAAAAAACAAACTCAAAGAACCATTATCCTTTCATAGAAGTAATGATTACATGTTCGGTTGGTGTTGGAGCTGGATTGTTTTTGAAAACAACTGGAGCATGGTGATATTCAGACCAACAATTCTTGGAATGTCTAAGGGAAGGATACCTGTTTTTGTTTATCTCACAAAAGACCAGCAAAACTTCTATGAAATAGGAAATATCTACTGGAATAATAAAAAAGAGAAATACATCAAAAAAGCTGATATCTATATCCCTGCTGATTTTGAAATAGCAGCCTACCGAGATGATATGGAATTTAAATTTAGTTTTACGGCAACAACTGAAAACACTGAACTATACAGCAAGGATATAGCTCCATCTAACAAGAGAGAAAGTTGTACTTTTTACACTTGTGGCGTAGTAAAAGGATACTACAAAGATGACGAAGATAATGTCACATTAAATGGGTCATATGCAATAGAGCAAAGCAGATGGTTATCAAAGTTTGATAGACATAGATCACTTGATGTAGAGGTGTTAATACCACTACATGGTATTGGTATAATCATTAGAAGAATTAATCACTATTTATCTGTTGAAAGATTCTTCAAGTTCACTATCAAACCAAGATTTGAATTACAATTTTATATTAGAAATTCACCATCTCAATAAAAACTACTTTTAGAAAAATATTAAAACATGTTAATGATATGCCCCAGACCATGGCAGTTACAATAGATGAAGAGAAATGTACAGGATGCGGAGCATGTGTAGAAGTATGCCCCGTAGAAGCATTGAAACTAGTGGATGATAAGGCAAAAGTCGACCCTGATACCTGTATTGATTGCGGAACCTGTGTCGACGAATGCCCAGTAGGAGCTATATCATTATAAAACATTCATCTAAAAACAGTCCTCTCCTTCTAAGGGAGGATTCTTTTTTTAATTTTTACTATACTTAGCACATATCTCAGCTAGCTCAGATGGACATTCAGGTAGTTTACCAGTTTCTATATATTTCTTCAATCTATCAAGCCAAAAAGGAGTAGCCTTACAGTGATTAACGATTTCTACGAATTTAACAACAATATCAACTGTGCTAGGATGAAGGATATGCTCCATCTCACAGGCATCTTTCTCAGCTATTTCCTTTCTAACACCTAGAATTGCCAAAAACTCTGCCAAAGAATCGTGTTTTTTCTTGGTTTTAACGGCAAGATCCTTTCCTTTTTTCGTTAGAGAAGCACCACCATATTTTTTGTAATGGATATACCCTTCTCTATTTAGTTTCTGAAAAATCTCGGTAACACTAGCAGGATTAATATTCAAGGCAGATGCAACATCGTTTGTATGAACTGGTTTTTTATTTTTTTCAAGATCATAGACAAGCTCGACATAATCCTCAATAGTTTTTGTTTTCATACTTTCTCACACACCTATTAAAACAATTTTCATAATAATTCCTACAATTCCTGCAGTGCTAATCATAATCAAGGATGATTTTAACATATCTTTAAAACCAAGCTCTCTGATGAGAACTGCAAAGGTTGCAACACATGGGAAATAAATAGTGAGCATAGTAGCAGCTATCACGAGCTGCATAGCAGTCATGCCTTTTATGGTGAGGAGCATACCCACAGCTAGGTCTTTCCTGAGAAAACCAATCATAAGAGCTGTACTTGCCTCACCAGGTAAACCAAACAAACCCTGCATAACAGGTTGAAATAATTCACCTAACCATTGTAAAAAACCAACAGCGTATAATATATTTATAAAAGCTACACCCAAAAACAAAAATGGTATTGCTTCACGTAAAAACCATCTAACTCTCATCCAGGTTTTTTTAATAGTAGCCCTAAGACTAGGTCGCCGGTAAGGTGGGATTTCAAGAAAAATCTCAGGGCTTTCTCCTTTAACAAATTTATTCATAATAAGCCCAAGGATAATATAAAGAATACTTAATGTTAAGAAAACAATACCTATGTAAAACAAACCAAACTTGCCAAGCATACCAAATATCATTGCAGTCTGAGCCATACATGGAATCGCAATCGCCAACAAAGTAGCAGAAATAAAGCGTTGTTTACGGGTTTCAAGTGTCCTAGTAGCCAATGCACCTGGGACGTTACAGCCGAGACCAAGAAACATTGGCACAATTCCATGTCCATGCATACCAAGTTTATGGAATACGTTATCAACAAGAGTAGCTAACCTGGGGAGGTAACCGGTATCCTCAAGAAGTGACAACACAAAATAAAATGCTATAATATAAGGTAAAACAACACCAATGGGAATATATAAACCTGTGGTAAGCATCCCTAACGATTCTAATTTATCAACTGGCACTCCATATTCTCCAATCAATAATGTATGTATTATACCTGGGCCAAGAAATTTACTTAATCCTTCAATTAGAGGTAAGTAGATATTATCAAAAAAACGATCTAAAACATTTGTAATCAAGGTTTCTCCGATTAACCGAACAATCCAAAATGAAGCAAAAACAATTCCTAATGCTATTGGAATGCCTGTTATCGGTTTTATTGTTAAATCCTCGATTTTATCTCTCAGATTATGATGCCTATGCTCAATTTTTTCAACTTGTTTAACAATCTTACCAATTTCAACCCATCTCTGATCATCCCTTTTCAATGTTTTTCTTTTTGGGGATCTAGCGTTTTTAATATTTGATACAAGCTCTTTTATTCCCTCACCAGTAAGTGCCACTGTTGGTATTACAGGTACTCGCAGTAGTTTCTCTAATTTTTTTTTATCTATATGAATACCAAGATGTCTTGCTTCATCCCACATATTAAGAGCTATAATTACGGGTATATCTCTTTCAAGTAACTCAAGAGCGAGATACAGATTTCTTTCAAGATTTGTTGCATCAATAACATCTATAACAACATCCGCATCCTCTAGCATTTTTGCTGCTGCTTCTTCAGCTTTATTTGACGGTTTCAATGAATATGTTCCAGGTGCATCAATGATTTCCACGGTTTTTCCATTGAGTCTCATTTTTCCTTTGGAGAAATCAACAGTTGTACCTGGATAGTTAGATGAGATAACATTAGCTCCTGTTAATCTTGAAAAAACTACGCTTTTGCCCACGTTTGGATTACCCATTAGAACTATTTTTTTGATCATATTGTCTCAACAATTATTTTATGAGCCATACCTCGGCCAATTGTCATTTTGTGGTTGTTTATAGCAATTGTTAGTGGCCCCATAAATGGTTGTTTTGATACTATTTCCATGATTTGTCCTTCTCTTACTCCCATAACCTGCATTCTTTGGTTGAAACGGTGCCCTCCATTTATTGATACTATTCGTGCTTTAGTTTTCAATGGGAGATGTGCTAATACTGTTGTTTTTCCAGTCATTATAATCACATTTTTAGGTATGCCTAAATATTATGGTGTATCAAACAGCTGTATATATAAATTTTTGTTTACCTAAAAAAAGAAAATTATGAAGAATAACTATGCGATAGTTACTTCTTCACAAAGATAAACATCTTGAATAGCATTCAAAAGTTTGATACCTTCTTCAATGGGTCGCTGAAATGCTTTCCTACCAGAGATAAGCCCCATTCCACCAGCACGTTTATTAATAACCGCTGTTCTAACAGCCTGCGCAAAATCATTTTCCCCAGAAGGACCGCCAGAATTAATAAGTCCTATGCGGCCCATATAACAGTTAGCTATCTGAAATCTTGTCAGATCTATTGGATGATCCGAGCAGAGATCTGTGTACGTTTTTTCACTCCATTTACCAAACTTAACACCATCCTTGTTAAGAGCAATATACCCGCCGTTAAGCGTTGGAAGTTTCTGTTTAACAATATCAGCTTCAATAGTCACACCAAGATGATTAGCCTGACTTGTAAGATCTGCAGCACTGTGATAATCCTTACCATCAACTTTAAACGCAGGATTACGCAAATAACACCATAAAACAGTTGCCATACCAAGCTCATGAGCATACTTGAACGCCTGACTAACCTCCTGAATCTGCCTATTGCTCTCTTCTGAACCAAAATAGATAGTAGCACCAACAGCAGCAGCTCCCATCTCCCAGGCCTGTTCAACATCAGCAAACATAATCTGATCGAACTTATTCGGATAGGAAAGAAGCTCGTTATGATTAATCTTCACAATAAACGGAATACGGTGAGCATATCTGCGGGAAACAGCACCAAGTACCCCAAGAGTAGAGGCCACAGCATTACAACCACCACGGATAGCCAGCTCAATTATGTTTTCCGGATCAAAATATGCTGGATTGGGTGTAAAAGATGCTGCAGCTGAATGCTCAATACCCTGATCAACAGGTAAGATCGAAAGATAACCTGTACCTGCAAGACGACCATGATTAAAAATCGATTTAAGATTCCTTAGAACATTAGTAGGTCTATCAGAATCCACAAAAATACGATCAACAAAATCAGGTCCAGGAAGATGCAGTGTATCCTTATTTATTTTAGGTTCATTGAAATTTAGTAAATAATCAGCTTCCTCACCAAGCAACTGTCTAATATTATCAATCTTATTCATATGATGAATCTCCTCATATTCTTGCATAGTCTACTCCTCTCTCCAGCTAAAAAAGAACAATTATCAGCTCAAAAACTTATTGGTAAAAATTAGAGTTTTCCTTCCTCATATCGTTTCTGAAGCTTATCGAGCATATCCTTTGTCATAGATGCCAGATCATAGGAGGGTTTCCAACCCCATTCTTCTCGAGCAGCACTATCATCGATACTCTGAGGCCAACTATCAGCGATAGCTTGTCTGAAATCAGGTTTATACTCCACTTTAAACTCTGGAATATGCTTTTTAATCTCAGCAGCTAGTTCACCAGCTGAAAAACTCATACCAGCCAGATTAAAATCGCAATGGTGCTTCAAATTCTTAATATCTGCCTCCATAAGATCAATAGTACCCTTTATACAATCAGGCATATACATCATAGGGAGAACAGTATCCTCCCTGACAAAACAGGTATATCTTTTATGTTTAATTGCTTCATAAAAGATTTCAACAGCATAATCAGTGGTACCACCACCCGGAAGAGTTTCGCTACTGATAATACCAGGATACCGCACACCACGAACATCTAAGCCAAAACGCTTGAAATAATAATCACCAAGAAGCTCACCAGCAACCTTCGTAACACCATACATAGTCTTTGGTTTCAAAACAGTCTCCTGAGGAGTATTAACCCTGGGTGTTTCAGGACCAAAAACAGCAATAGAACTAGGTACAAAAACACGTGTCATCTCATACTCACGGGCAATCTCAAGGATGTTATATAACCCATTGATATTCACATTCCAGCAGAGTAAAGGTTTCTCTTCACCAACAGCTGACAGGATAGCAGCCATGTTATATATTGTATCAATATCATATTCCTTGACAACTCTCTCAACAGTTTTCCTATCTGTTACATCAATATATTCAAAAGGACCAGAATTCAACAATTTTTCACTAGGTTTTGTTTTTCTACCACAAGCAACAACATTGTCATTACCGTATTTCTCACGTAACACCATTGTAAGCTCAGAGCCTATCTGACCAACTGAACCAGTTACAAGTATTTTTTTCATAGTTTTCTTTGGCATATCAATAAAGCCCCCAACTTGTTTGACCCCTTATATGTAAACTATATACATACTTTACTATTTTCTAGAACATCAGAAGAGGAATCAGAAAAATAAAAAAAGAGGAGGGATGGGAGGAAGTCTAAACATTTTTAATGATGATCTGACTCGAAATGTATCCATATTGTACCTGCGTGTAATCCCATTCTATCGACAATATGTGGTATTTCTATACCTACTTGAACCCATACAAAATCAGAAACATTGCTAACAGCATTTGTATCATTCATGGAATATCTAACATGGGCGATTTCATCCCATGTTGTGTTGATACTACAGTTGGTTCTATCAGATACATTGTAACACATGTCATCTGGGTCGTTGTTCCCAGGTGCAAGTATCCAAGCGGTTGTGTTACTAGCATTTACAAGGGTGTTGTTATTCCACATTAGTACGCTACTATTATCTGATGTGTTATCAGCAGCATTTGCATCTCTGTCGCCATGCAGCCAAATTTTCATATAGGTATAATTCGATGAGGATACGTTTATGTGGGTGATTCTTACTGGGAATTTTTCCTCGTTTACAATACCGAAAGCATCACTATAATATATGCTCTGATTTGTTGTAAAATTTCCGATTACGATTTTAACACGTATACTACTATTGTTGCTACCTGCTACTCTTAAAACTCTCATCCCATCAGATGAGTTATCAGATCCGATGTATCTTATATGAGCATTTGAGGGATGAACAATATAATATTCATAATCAACTTTAGTAAGAGCATATTGTGTTGCAATAGCCATATTAATTACTAGGAAAAAAACAGCAAGGATTAACCATTTTCTACTTACTTTCATTTCCTT
>Ga0190359_1002188_pt1 | contig 11781 bp, 8 predicted proteins | sample 48721823_MG_FD_161269 | JGI IMG/M metagenome (GOLD analysis project Ga0190359, IMG submission 161269) | Hydrothermal vent microbial mat bacterial communities from Southern Trench, Guaymas Basin, Mexico - 4872-18-2-3_MG | ecosystem: Environmental > Aquatic > Marine > Hydrothermal vents > Microbial...
GCAGTTTATCCGAACAGTTTCCCGACTTCCCCGAAAACTCGCCACAGCGTGTACACCGCGAATACCGTATAGAGCACTGATGCCCAGATAAGAAAGATTTTCGATATCCAGCCGGGCCGCATCTGTTTGGGAAAAAAATTATGATTAATATACAGGGTGAGTGGACAATATACCGCAAAGGATAGTCCTCCCAGGCATGCACCGGTAAAGCCGCTCGCCCGGGGCCAAAAAGTATTACCGCAACCAGCGCGAAAGTGATCCATGTCCACACCGCGTAATTACCCCAGCCGTCCGTGCCGACAATCAACGTTTTCAATACCCCGCCTGACGCAACGGCCCAGCCGGGCAGGATTAACGCAAAAAAAATAATCGCGATGAATATGCCGGCAAACCCTTTCCATAACCGGGAGAATCCCGTATATACACTCTCGCCCGTAGCCAGGGTATACCGTCCCAGCTCCTGATTCACCCAGTACCGGGTAAATACCCCGAGTGCAGCAGCCCAGAGCATACCGGCACCGTACGTGACAACGATAACCGGCCACATGATCAACTCACCGCTGCCGATTGACAAGCCAACCAGTATCGCACCGGGGCCGACCAACTGCCGGAACGATCTATTCTTTGGAGGCAAATCTGCTTTTTGAAAAGGCGGTAACATATCGTTATCCTCCTTTTTAAAATAATCCGGTATGGTTATCTCATAACAATCAAAATAATCGCTTTAGCGGATGAGTATGTAATCAGTTTTTATTAAATATCGTTCATTTTTACGATACGCATCCACGAGCTCCTTAAAATTTCCCGTGCTTCATAGAAAATGTCCGGGAGATAATCATACTACTTATCACGCAACAGGCTTTGTTCACGTGAGGTTTTTTGGAAGAACAACAATACGTCAGGTTTTTATTGCTTTAGTTCAGTATCACGGTGATTCTTCCGCAAAATAATCCTGGTGTCAACAATGTTGATACCCTCTTTTCGAGCAATAACCGGATTCAGATCCATTTCGTGGATTTCAGGATACGATTCGACCAAATCAGAGACGGTCATAAGAAGGTTGACGATAGCCTCTTTATTCACCGACGGTTCGCCGCGGATACCATTGAGAAGCGGAGCGGTCTTTATCTCGGTAAGCATCTTCCGTGCCGCGCCTTTGGTTATCGGCAGTACCCGGAAAACCACATCCCTGACAACTTCAACCATGATGCCGCCGAGGCCGAACAGTATTACCGGACCGAACTGATCGTCAATCTTGGTACCGATAATTATCTCCAGCCCTTTTCCGACCATGGGCGAAACCAGACAGCCGTCAATTTTCGCTTTACTGTTATATTTTTCAGCATTTTTAATTATACAATTGAAAGCGTCTCTTACCTCATCTTCTGTTTCACAATTGAGTTTAACACCACCCGCATCACTCTTATGCAGTATATCCACAGAAGCGATCTTTAGCGCTACTTTCCGGCCAATACTCCTGGCAATTTCAACAGCCTCCTCAGCATTCTTAGCCACTTTACCATGAACAACCGGCGCTCCATGGAGACGCAGTAATTCCTTAGCGTCATATTCCGAAAGATTTTTTCTGTCATCGTTTAACGCGCCGGCAATTATTCGTTGTCCCTCCGGTTTTGCATTGTTCCCCCATCGTAATACAAATTTTGACTTTTTATGGTACTGCCCCAGATAATCACCGTACTGTGCAAGCACTCCGATACACTTGCAGGCAATATCAACTGATTCATATACCGGGATATCATAGTACCGAAGAAGTTCGAGGGAATGGGGCCTGGCAAAATTATACAGGCTGTGCAGAACTATCGGTTTTCTCACCTTTTTAAGCAGCTTCCCCATCTGGTGCGCAGCGTCTTCCTCAATAAATCGCAACTGCTCATTAAAACGAATTCCATAGCCACCGAAAAGACCGACAATCAGCAACCCTCCAATATTCACATCTCTGAGGAGAATTTTTGCACAATCTGCAAAAACCCCTGGATTTGAATCGGTACCACCCGCCACATCAACCGGATTTCTCAGCGACGCATTGGAAGGCAGGACTTTTTTAAGCTGCTCACGGGTGCTGTCCTGAAGCTCGGGAATCTGAACACCCAGGTCGGTGAGTAGATCCGCGGCAATCGTGGCATGGCCACCACCGTCAGCAAGAATGGCAACATTATTGTTTTTAATCGGGGGCAGGATTGCCAGAGACTCTGCTGCCGGAAAGAGTTCATCCGCCTTTTCAATGGTAATTATGCCGGCACGCTCAAAGGCTGTCCGTGCCACCTCCGATATACCGGCCAGTGCGCCGGTATGAGAGCCCGCTGATTTTTTCCCGGTTGAAGACCTGCCGCTCTTCAATAAAATAACCGGTTTTTTCAACGTCGTATTACGCGCCTCCTGAAGAAACTTTCGTCCGTCACGCAATCCCTCAACATACATGAGTATTGCCTTTGTATTGACATCGTCTCTGAAATATTCAAGATACTCGTGAAATTTCATATCCGCTTCGTTGCCCACGCCAACATAGTATGAAAACCCCTGCTTGCTCCTGAGAGTTGCCTCGGTGATAACATGGAGTGCAATATTTCCGCTTTGTGTCAAGAGCGCAATATTTCCCTTGGGCACATCATGAAGACCGACCAGATTCATTTTATTATACAAACTTATAATACCCGAAGTATTGGGCCCTATCAGACGCATGTTATTTTTTCGTGCAGTCTCCACTATCTCCAATTCAATTTTTTTTCCACTCTCACCGGTCTCGCCAAAACCACCGGCAATAATAACCGCCCCGGCAGCCCCTGCTTCGCCGCACTCCTTAATAAGACCCGGTACCGTATGGGTCGGAGTGGCAATAAAAACAATATCAATCGGCGCCTGAATATCGATCAGACTTTTATAACACTTTAATCCCAGTATAGTATCTTCCCGGGGATTAACCGGATAAATCGCCCCTTCATATTTCTCGTCCTGGAGTATTTTTATTACATGATTTCCCCGCTTACCCTCATTTCTTGAAGCGCCGACGACAGCAACCGACTGTGCTTTAAATATCCTGTCAAGTAACTCCACCCTATCTCCCTCTGTATATAGGTTTTCTTTTTTCCATGAATGCCTGTATTCCCTCTTGCCAATCTTCCGTTCCCATACAGGAAAGTATCGCTTCCGTTTCACCTTGTAAAACCAGCTCATTGGCAAGCAATCGTGCCTTTTGAAGTCGCTCCTTTGCCAGCTTCAGCGAGAGCGGTGCCTTTTCCGAAAGGTCCCGCGCAAAAGCAACCGCCGTACTGAAAAGCTCCTCTACATGAACCGATTTCAGGGCAAGCCCAGCCGCAACAGCCGCTTTTCCATCCAGCACCTTTCCCGTATACACAAGCTCCTTTGCTTTCATTATCCCGATAATTGCCGGCAGATGACCGGTCACTCCCCCACCGACAAAGGTACCGAGACTTGTCTCGGAAAAGGCCAGTGTTGCAGTATCAGCCATGAATATAAAATCACAATTCAGCGCCGTTTCAACGCCCGCACCGCGCGCCGGACCGTTAATCACCGCAATAACCGGCTTGGGAAACTCATAGAGCAAACGGGTCGTTTCATGGGCAAGCTCGATATAAGTTCTCTTCTGTGCACTGTCCCTTTTCCCTGATGCGTGCTCTTTCAGATCGGCACCGGCACAGAAAGCCTGCTTTTCAACACCCCCCTTTTTTAAAACCGAACCGGTTATAATCAGTACCCGTACAGCATTATCAGATTCAGCCTCTTTCAGAATCTCCTGAATCTCCCGGTACATAGCCTCATTAACCGCATTCATCCGCTCCGGCCTGTTGAGTCTTACAATACCGACCTGTTCATCTTTTTCATAGATTACCGTTCTAAATTTCACACCTATACTCCTGGCGTTTGTTTTGAGATAAGAGCGTATAATCGAGTCTAAAAATAAACTATGGATACAACCTATTTTATTCGAACATTAACAATCTCACCACGTTAGTATATGGTATAATTTTAACAACATGAATAGTATGCTGTGGGGGCTATAATAAAACGGTGCGTGGTCATGCTGCTGTACACACCCTTGATAATTGTAAATTATAGATACACTATTTTCAATATTAAAGGTAATTTTTACTCGCGTTATTGATCATACCGCACCATCATTTCTATATGCTGAGAGTAACCTTTAACCGTCCAAGCGGTGGTATTTTATTTACAAAGTACATCATTTCTATAATAACCTAATCCGATTTATCAAAAAAACCAAATCCCGCATCGGTAATCGACTGTATTATTTCCTTATTCATCTTAATCATTACCTCTGAAGGATATCTGAGCTCAAGAAGGAATTGTGCATTACTCCTAATTCCCGGCTTCTTCATTTCTCTCTTCGCCGTTTCAGTCCAGCTATCCTTCTGCTGCTTATCAGCCTCCAATACCTCCCGGCAGGCTTTTTCGAAATATTTCTCTGCGTTGTCTTCAAAATTACCATACATGGGTATGCAGTTCGCTCCAGTGGATACGATATATAGTATTCAAAAATTATAGCCCATCGGCGAACCACCTTCAATTTCATTTTTAGTTACAGGGTCTATAGCAACAGCTTGCTGTACTAACCTATAGAATAATTTCCCCCTTGATATGTTCCCAGTAACCATCGTTTAAATAAAGATATTATCAAATGGCAATACAGCGTGGGCATATAAACCCATCTGGCCAGCGTAACTGACATAGATAGTTATAACATTCCTCTTCTGAATTAAAGCGGTTTTCAAATTCTAACATATTTCTCGAATATTCTTCCACCTCATTAAACTACATATTGTGGTTACTGAAACCAACTGCATACCCACGTAACTTAATTTATGGCCAGGATTATCCGATTCCATGAGAAGCATTACACGCCTGTCCTGCAAAAACTACCGTCCTTAACGTATTTTCATAATCACCGCATCACACGTTTGCAGATATCGTGTAGCATATCTACATGACTGCTACTTTTATTATTTGTTAACCGGTTCTTATCACCAAACAACCTGAAGTAGTTTCTTGCATGGAATCAACGGGTCCTCTTTTTTCGAACGACGCAGTAGTCCTTGGTATTTTAATTGGCATTCCGGCGGTTATTTTTAAAACACAACGGATGAAGGTTTTTAAAAAGTTTTAGACCTTTGTCCCGGCACTCCTGCTATGCTATTTTATACCTTCGCTTCTGAATTCAGCAGGTATTATTTCCGGAGACAATTCAAAACTCTATTTTGTTGTATCACGCTATTTATTACCAACATCGCTGGTATTACTCACGCTCAGTATAGATCTGAAAAAGATTCTCCAGTTGGGCCCTAAGGCGGTTCTGATGTTTCTTACGGGCACCACCGGCGTTGTGATAGGCGGTCCTCTGGCAATATTAATAGTCGCAACTTTTTCACCGGAAACCGTCGGTGGCCACGGTCCTGAAGCTGTCTGGCGCGGTATGACAACTGTGGCCGGGTCATGGATAGGCGGCGGAGCCAACCAGACTGCCATGAAAGAGGTCTTTCAGGTATCTGACCGGCTCTTTTCAGCCATGGTTGCGGTAGATGTGCTCGTCGGCAGTGTATGGATGGCATTCCTGTTATATGGCGCCGGTATAACGAACAAAATTGACTCCTGGTTTAAAGCGGACTGCTCAGCTATCGATGATGTAAGAGAACGGGTGGAGCATTTCCAGAAAGAGGTTGCTAAAATCGCAGACTTTACAGATCTAATCACTATTGCTTCTGTCGGTTTTGGTGCTACAGCCCTGTCACATTTTCTTGCCGATGCCATAGCTCCCTTCATTGCAGACAATATGCCGTTTTTAATGAAATTCAGTTTAACCAGTAAATTTTTCTGGTTAATAGTCTGTGCCACAACCTTCGGGCCGGCGCTCTCTTTTACAAAAGCTAAAAAACTGGAAGGTGCCGGTGCCGGTAAGATTGGCCGTGTCTTTATCTATATCCTCGTTGCCACTATCGGAATGAAAATGGATATAACGGCAATTTTTTCTCATACCGGCGTTTTTCTCGTTGGCCTCATCTGGATCTCTTTTCATGCGTTGCTTCTGATAATGGTAGGCAAAATTATAAAAGCACCGTTCTTCTTTCTTGCCGTGGGCAGTCAGGCCAATATCGGTGGTGCGGCATCAGCGCCGGTCGTGGCTTCCGCCTTTCATCCGTCACTCGCGCCTGTTGGGGTATTATTGGCGGTGCTCGGTTATGCACTCGGTACATATTGTGCGTATATCTGTGGTTTACTTATGCAATTAGCGGCTCCGTAAAATTAAAAAGGGATGCTCCTTCGAACACCCCTTTATTATAATCAACTCCCGATTAAACTGCTCCACTGCATTATATCGAAGCAGTATACTATGCTCAGTTATTGTTATTCATTTCCAGCAAGCTTCAACGTAGCTTCCTCCCGCCAGTTCACCGATACTTCACCAATCTTCGCAAGCGGTGTCTCAAACTGCATTTTCGCCTCGGTTATAACCTTCTTTTTCAGATCAAAAAGAGCTGAGCCGGTACCATTTCCTGCAACAGGAATCTGCTTCATTAAATTAGAACTGTCTATAACCTCTTTATCAGTCGAATATCTGAATTGCCAGCTTATCAGGGCTGCAGAGTTATCTGCATAGAGACTGTCGAATGTATAGGAACGGTATATCTCACACGGAACAACTCCCTGCATGGTTCTGACCGGAAGAGTAACGGTACGCTCCCAGTTAAAACCCGGTTTAACAGCGGTAGTTGGTAATTCAGGCAGTAATTTTGCGAACTGCCTGTACAGATCCCATTCGGGGAAACTACCGGCCGGCAATTCTGCCGAAGTATCAACACTCGGTGTACCTTCCTGCAATACCAGGTCATACTCAGCATCCGCTAATTTTTCCGTTACCTGCTGCTTCTCTTCGTCGTTCAACATATCCGACGTTATCTGAATATTCTGTACTTTCATCCTGAGTTTATCAGGTGTGGTTGTGCTGCCGGAAAGCGTACCTTTAATAACCGTATTCAGCGTTGTCGTGGAATCATTCTGGGTAAAAAGCCCCTGTGAAGTGTATTCAACCGAATAGACCCATTGCTCCTGAGAGCTGTAATCAACCTTTAACGTATAGTTTTTTTCCCTTTGGCAACCAGTGAGTACCAGTGCGCCGATCACGAAAAGTGAGAGGATACTGTTCTTTTGCATACGGCAAATCCTTGGTTAAGGTTTTACATTCTGTGCATTGGTATATACTCAAAATAGGATAATCGCATACGGTTAGACAAGGCCGGAAATAAAATGATTGAATGATAGTTTTTTAACAGACTATACATTAAACCGTATTTCGATAATATCACCGTTTTGTATACGATGGCCACGATCAACGACGTTTACAAGTCCCTTTTTCCGGCAATCATTGAAACTGTGGCACTGCATGAAATCATGGTAACTGACAACCTCACCTTTTATAAATCCGCGTGCCAGGTCAGTATGGATTCTGCCGGCACAGGTGACAATATCCGCATCTTTTGCAATCGGCCAGGCATGTACCTCTTTCGGGCCGGCCGTATAGAAAAACATGATATTCGCTTTCTCCAGTGCCTGAAGGATAACATAATTTGTTTCCATAGTACCATCTATCTGAAGTACCGGTTTCAGACTTATGGGGGCAAGCTTCCGTAAACGCTCCATCTCTTCCTCAGAGAACGCACATTCACCGAGCGGTTTTTCCTGTTCCAGATAAGTAATACACTTTTGCATGAGTGCCTTTTCATCCGGATCTTCACTCCGTGCAATTCTTGCCTCACACTTCTCCATATCGAGAATGAGTATATCCAGAATAGTTCCCTCAGGGATCACAATAACATCGGTATGCACAAACTCATCTTTGATAAATTCAGCATAAAAGGGCGTAACTTTCTTCGGTCGGCACTTATCAACAAGAGCCTGCATTTTATCATCGGAATACTTTACTTTCCCCTCCGGTAATCCGGGACAATTGTGACCAATCTTCACCCGATACTCTCCTGAAATCCTTTAAAACTGTACTATTTCAAATAAATGCATATTTTGCAGACGGGATAAAATATATAGCGGCAATAGAATTTCAAGGGAAAAGTATCAACCATTATGATATAATTAAGATTGAAGAACTCTTTTTATGTAAAACAATGGATTGTGTATTGACAGTAATGCAGAGCATATCACCGGAAATGCAGAAGACGTATGCTGGTACAAATTAATGATCTGGTTCCAGGAATGGTTCTTGGTGAAGATATCATTCTTCCCAACGGCGCAACACTGCTTAACAGCTCAACGGTACTGTCCGAGCACACGATTGAGCAGATAAGGAAGTACCATATCAAGGAAATTCAGATTGCCGAAGAAGATACAACTGAAGAACAGGCGCAGGAAGAGGACCAAGGGGACAATGATAAAGAAACCAGCGAGACACTGGTAAGGGAAGAGTCTCCGCAGGAAGCGAATGAAGAACAGGATAAAAAAGAGGAGAGTGAAAAGGATAAAGAGGTTGAAGCGCCTGCTGAGAGCTATACGTTACCAAAGATAACGGTGGTTATTGAGAATGATGCTTTTTCCGCATTGATGCGTATTGAGCCTGCGTCTGGTGAAAATGAACGTCTCACCGTACCGGATCTGAAAGAGGTATTGCAGGAACATAATATCGTGTATGGCATAAATGAGCAGCTTCTGGTGGATATTGTAAAACAATGGGAAGAGTCACCCGAGCTCATTGAGTGCGAGAATGTTGCGCAGGGAACTCCACCAACACCGGCAAAAGAGGGAACGCTCGATATTGTGGTGGAATATATTAAAAACAGCCGCGATCTGAAAAAAGCAAAGAGCGCCGAATACTCCTGGGAACTGATAGATGCATCGATACCCTTACAAAGGGTTGATCCGGGCAGCACGGTTGGTAAAAAAGAACTCCAGATACCGGAAATCCCCGGATTGAATATTCACGGCGATGAAATAGCGGCCAAAGAAAAAATTAAAACTGAAGTAAAAACAGGAGAAAATATCGAAGAAGATGAAGAAAATAATGTATATACTTCTACCGTCACCGGGATTGCCTACTTTGTAGAAGACACTCTCGGGGTGATACCGATTAACTTTGACGGTACAGCCGAAATAGAAATATCCCCTGACAACATGCAGGCCACACTTATCATCCATCCACCGGGAGAAGGTGGGGAGGCGCCTGCCGAACAGGCAATCCGGGAACTCATACAACAAGAAAGCATTGTGTATGGTATTAAAGAAAAAATACTGACAAAGGTTTTCACTGATCTGAAAAATAATGTATACTCCGAAAAACCGATTATCATCGCAGAGGGGCTCCCGCCCGAGAATGGTAAGGAGGGAAAGGTTAAGTATCTTTTTAAAACCGATCTGAGCTTAACGCCTGAAACGGATGAAAAAGGCAATGTTGATTATAAAAAAGTAAGTTTAATTCAATCGGTTGTTAAGGGACAGCGAATCGCAAAATTAATCCCGCCAACTGACGGTACTCCCGGTAAGGATATCCGGGGCAATAACCTCCCCTGCACCGCCGGAAACCCCGCTGTACTGCCTGCCGGACCGAACACGAAAATAAAAGAGGATGACGAAAATACTCTTGTCGCGGAAATTGCCGGCAATGTCAGAATAAACAACCAGGTTATTGAGGTTTGGGAAGGTTTTACCATTCAAGGCGATGTTGATTATTCCACCGGGAATATAGAATACGATAAATCAGTTATCATTAACGGTGATATCAAATCGGGATTTTCAGTACAGTGCGGCGGTGATTGTGAGATCAGCGGTACTATTGAAGATGCACATGTTCAGGTTGGCGGCCATCTTGTTGGAAAACTCGGTTTTAACGGCCACGGCAAGGGAATTATTGAATGCCACGGTGATGTAAGCTTGATGTTTGTAAGCAATCAAACCATACGCTCTCAGGGCAGTATCCATATAGCAAAAGAGGCTATTAACAGTACCATGTTTGCACGGGGCGCCATTACCGTCAGCGGTACCAGTCTTTCCGTTGCCGGCGGCAGGCTGGTTGCACGGGATGGTATTACCTGCCACGTGGTCGGCAACGAAAACGGTATACATACCCTGCTGGAAACCGGCGTGGACTTTCATCTCGCCGAATCCCTTGATGCAGAGGAAAAAAAGCTGCAGGATATTCATGATAACCGTGATAAGCTTCTTTACGCTTTCAAGAAACTTGACAGCGCAATAAAAATCGGTAAAAAACTTCCTCAAAAAGAACAACTCGTCTATACCAGACTAAAAAACAGTATTTCAGATTTCGAAAATGAAATGCAAATAATCGAAAAAAAAATTGCACTACTGAGTGAGAAGATTGCACAGGTCGGTAATCCATTTATTAAAATAGAACATGCCGTATTACCCGGTACTGTGCTGAGAATCGGTAATGAAAACCTGGTGGTGCAGAAAGAGATTATCGGCCCTAAAATGATTCGGCTGGTGAATGGTGAGATGAGAATACTCTAGAGAGGGTGTGGTCGTTAATTTATTCTATTGTAAATATCTTATTATTCGACAAATGCAGGATTTCTGAGACAATAGATTGTATTGAGATTAACGGATCTGAAACCCTGACAAATAATGTGTAAAAGAATAATTGATAATTTTAATTACCAGCTCATCCTCAAAGGCCTCATTTCTAACGGCAAACAGTATCCCCTGCATAACATAAAAAGACCAGTTGAAATAATTGGAATGCAATTTCCACTTTGTCTGTTCCAGAGTGAAAAGTTTATTATTCAATAATATCGCACAGTCATCACGCGACAGTTTTCCCTTTCTAAAATAATGTAACGATTCATTCAGCTCCTGTAACGTTGTATATACCAGTATCGAAGGTGCAAAATCCTTGTTGTAACCACCGTTATCTGCATGCACTTTGAGATCGATATATTTTCTTAATGATTCCTTCCGCACATTATTCATGGTAGAGAAACCGGCCTGAACAGCAATATCCTTTGAGCGGGCTGGACGGCCATGCAGTCGTATAAAAAGAGGTTTTACATACTTGGGCGGCAAATCTCGTATAAAAATTTTATTATCTTTCCGGATTCCACCGGAGACATTACCGACAGTCACTCCGGAAGGCAGGTCCAGCTCAAGATAAATATCTTTATATGCAATAGATTTGATTAACGTCACCTCTTTGTTAACAATTTTCAACAGCTGATTAATATCATCTCTTTTCAGCAAACAGGCATTGCCGCCGGTTTGTGCAGCACATTGTATCATGAATTCATCATTAAAATGATAATCATAACCAGTGGTAGTCACATGGGCATTATATTTGTCTGAAACAGCGACAATTTTTTTCAACAGTTTTCCGAATCGGTAACTCCCTTATTTGGATTACCATTTGAAATAAGAATTTATGTAGGTATAGGCATTGTTCCTTGTGCCGGATTGCGCCAGTTGTCCTTCGATTTTATCTATAGCCAGCGATAAATCCCGTTTATGCCCATAGGTAATCAAGTCAACCGCCCGCTCCGCTATCTTTCTGTTATTGCCAATAAGCTGTTTTAAGGGTACTTTTACTTCCGGAGTTCCCGCATAGGAAATCACACTCAACAAATCATTATTTGTTAACAGCGACAGGGACTGAATAACCGATTTTTTCGCCAGACCTAAAGGAATTCCCGACATCTGCTGCGACGCATCCATACAGAAAATAAGTCGTAAAGGGCTTTCATGAAGTGATGATGATTTTTCTGATATAGTCACTACCTG
>Ga0190359_1002189_pt1 | contig 11778 bp, 2 predicted proteins | sample 48721823_MG_FD_161269 | JGI IMG/M metagenome (GOLD analysis project Ga0190359, IMG submission 161269) | Hydrothermal vent microbial mat bacterial communities from Southern Trench, Guaymas Basin, Mexico - 4872-18-2-3_MG | ecosystem: Environmental > Aquatic > Marine > Hydrothermal vents > Microbial...
ATAACCGGTATATCCGACTTCAGGAGTATAACCGTAACCGCCGACTCGAAGACACATAATTCGCGGGCCGGCATAAGGACCTATTCCGCCGCCCCAGCCGCCGGCCACACCGGCCACACCGACTCCATTATTGGTCACAGCCGCCGCGATTCCAGCCACATGGGTACCGTGGCCGTCGAAGTCGGAAGGATTATTATCGGGGATACCGCAGTCAACATCCATGCATGTGGCCCCGCTAAAACCGGTAAAAAAGTCATAACCTATCAGATCGTCATATCCGTTGCCGTCATCATCGACCATGTTGGAATCATCCACATCATGCACAACTCTGTCACCGTCAAGATCTTCGCCCGGATTAACCCAGATATTGTCAATCAGGTCAACATGCGAAAAAAGAACGCCGCTGTCGATGATGGCTATTTTGGCCGTGTCTGAGCCCTTTTCGCGTTCCCATGCCAGCGTATCCTGTATTTTCTTTACACCCCATTGCTCGTTGAAATCAGGATCATCAGGAATCAAACCTCGAACCGGAATGGCATAGACCGGATCTACCGTGCGGACATAAGGATTTTGCAGCAATTCCTCAATAACGGCATTAAGATCCCGTTCTTCAGGAAACACAATCTCATAAAATTTGGACATATTGACATAGCTGTCGTCGGATTTATTACTTTTCCGACCCGAGAACATTTTGTTCATCTGATATACTTCGATATTTTCCAGGGTTTTATCAAGAGTCGGAATTCCGAAAGAGACCCTGTCGATAGACAAAGAAAGCTTATCGGGATCCACGTCGGTCTCGAATTGGACCTCGAGCCTGCCCGGCATGATAACAGCGCCGCTTCCGGACTGACCGTCAATATATCTTGCCTGTAAGGGTATGGCCGACAAGAAAAAGGTGAGGATAATCAGTATAAGTGAGGGGATAGACTTAGCCTTAGTCCTCATTAGAACTTCTCCGGTTAAAAACTTAAAAAATGCCTGTTTTACAATTTATACACAGCGATTATTTTCATACTCATTTTACTGAACAGCAATAACCTTCCAATATTACAACAACTCTGTCCCCGCGTTGTTTCCGTGTTCAGCTTTTTTATCTATATCGGAAAAAAATGATTTCTCTCAAATAAATAGCAAGTAATTTGTTTCCCCTTTTGGCTCTCTTTTTTGGCATTAAAATCCGGGGAGCCGTTTTTGGCGGCTCCCCGTTTTTGCAATTTCGTCAATATCTTCGCCTCAATGAGACGAATTTAGCAACAAATTGAGCTTCAACACTCAATCTCCAGCGTATTAAGGAACGCAGAGATAGCAACTGGCATCCGGACATTGCGGCGCCGCACCACCCTTATACAGGTAGTTAATAATGGTGGTCACGTCGAGAATGTTGATCGAACAAGTAGCGTTCGGATCGGCCTCAGCCGGACATTCAGGAGCCGCACCGCCCTTATACAGATAGTTAATGATGTAAGTCACATCAAGAATGTTGATACTATTGGTGCTGTTGGCATCACCCGGGAAGTCACAGCAGCACAGCGGTTCGGAACGCGTGGGCCAGCTGAAAATTTCCGGTCTTGCGGCAATCCAGTCGCGAGCCGCGTCAATCGTAGCCTCGAGTCCGGAAATGCCGCCGTCATATTCGGTCGCCAGAATCTTGACGAAGACCAGAGTGTCGTAGGTGGCCAGGTCAAATTTACCAAAAACGGCAACCATATTCAGGTCTTCATACAGCGAATCGGGCGTCGTTGCCTGCCAGCTTTCCCAGGCGCTACCCATGCTCGAGATCTTGCTTTCAAGCTGTGAAGCAACAAAATTACCGGTCGGGCTGACCCAAACGGAGTTTATGTGCGTCCACCACGGACCGGCGGGATTTTCAAGACTGTCGACACCCTCGAGAACATCGGCACCCTCAAACCACGGAGCCCTAAAACCGTTGTAGAACGCCATACCGCCAACACGCTGATCGGCAAGGACGCAGTCCTGATTCGGAATACTGTCGGCTTCATATTCGGCGCCATAGCAGTACATCAGGTCACGACTGGTCGGGCCGGTCCCGCGGTCGAATCCTGATCCGTTATCAACGGAGGAGTCGGACGGGATATCCCAGTCAAATATATCACCGACAATAACATCTGAAATGGTGGCGTCGGTGTTGTTGTAGAATCTCTCCTTCAAGACAATAAACTCGCAGTCACCGAGATCCTTGGGCGCAAAATATTCAACATCAAGTGCGATTGCCGAATCCTTTGTCAGGAACTTACCGCTGTAACCATACTGATAGTCGGCATAACTAACCGAATCGACAACGGGTCCCTCCAGAGGACGCATACCATTTCTGGTCAGCCAGTCGGCATCGAACATGTAATAATTCAACGTGGCATTATCCCCGCTTCCACGCAGGACAAACGGACTGGCGTCATACAGGTAAACACTGTTGTTGTCATCCTGGCCATATTCATTTTCAGTCGTATCGCAATCATCGAAGAAGTTCATGTTATACCCGCCGTCCGGATAATTGCCGCCGTTACCGATATTACCGGCATTATTAAAGATAATGCGGAGGCATTCGGTTCTGATATCGAGTTTCTCCGGGAACTGGACGGTATCCGCGACGATCAGGTTAATCGGGTAATTAAAGAGCGATTTGCCTGCAGCGTCGGAATCGATGATCAGCTCTGCCGAAACACCGACCGGGCCGGTAGTGATGGCACCACCGACATTCAGATAAAGACCGAGCTCATAGTAGTTGGGTGACAGGTGCGAAACAGTGATCGGACCGGGATTGGAAATACCTAGCCAACCGCTGGGGCCGCTGATGTAATTGACCGTAATGCTGGAAATTGTAAGTTCGGCATTACCGACATTCTCCAGTCTAATGGTCGTATCAATCTGAGTTCCCGGCTTGGTCCAGGTCGGATCGCCGATTTCCGGAGGTGAAACTGAAAGCACCGGATTGGGTACCGGGTCTATACAGGGAACACGGAACCATTTCAGCGGGTTGTATGTCCAGATAGCCTTATCCTGCACAGCGCCGCCGGGATACCTGTCATTAACATACAATACATCGATGAAATAATCACCGGTGTAGTCGCCCGAAGGATCGACAACAACGGCATCGAAGAAGTCGCCATCAACAACCTGCATACCAAATCGTGAAATCGACGGCCACTGGTCGGCCTCGCAAAGAACGGGGCCGGTCGAATCGCAAAGCGGAGTATAGGTATTGGTCAGGTTACGGGCGATATCCCAGTTGTAACCGCCGTTATCGGAAACCGAGATGTATAGTTCGCCGTTGGCGCTTCCCGAGGCAGTCCCAAACTCGTCCGCATCTTTATGACAGTCGTCATAAATACCCGCGGCATAATCGTTAAATTGGACAAAAACAGCATAGAACTTGCCGTCACATTCGGACAACTGCATCTTGACGATCGCCATTTCATTCCAGGCGCCGCCGTAACACCAGACATCATTGGGATCATCGGGCGGAGCCCAACTGGAGAAGTCCTTAATAACACGCATCTCATCAGTAACCTCATCCCAGTGCCATAAACGACCGGAGGTCGGATAGCCCTGGAATGTTCCGCCGCCGATCGGGCTGTATGGGAACGCATCCCAGATGACATGCAGTTTGTCATCGGTACCGATCAATGCCGACACGTCACAATGGGCGCGCCAGCCGGCAAGCGAAGAATCACTGTCGGTAATATTGTTCTTGGGTCCCCACGAAGCACCCATATCGAGGGAGGTCATATAATACAAATCGTTATCCCGCTGACTTCCGCGGGTCACTGATTCTCCATCACCGGGGATGGCCGGGAGGTTGGCAATCCAGACCAGGCAGACTTTTCCGCTGACCCGGGACGCCGTAACAACCTCACCCAGATCGTCAACGGTATCCAACATCATCGGAGGATAATCCCAGGCGCCGACAGTATCGCTGCCGACTCTGCGGAAATAAGCGATACCGCTGGAACCCTGGGTGTTACTCTGCTGGGCAATAACGTGGGTTACCGTATCGCCGTCCCAAACCTGATATTCATGGTTGGGCCAGATATATTCCTGATCACCGGTATGTTCCAGCGTCGGATAACTATAAAACGAATCGGGAATACGGCTTTTGTACGGTGAGAAGAAACATCCGCCGGGGTTGAAATCATACCAAAGAGTTGAAGACCAGCCCGCACCTTCCTCGTGGTGGGCCGAAATATTGACCTTGCCGGTAGTCCCGACATCCAGACCGACATAACCTGAGTAGTTAATACCCGGGCCGAGCCGCGCGTGGACATCGCAACCACCTGTGGCACCAGCGTGTATAAATTCGCCGTTATCCGGATCCCATGCTTCATACGCGGTACCTCGATCGAGATTATTCATATCCGTAATGGTCGATTTCATCCAGCAGAAATGGACCATTTCCGTCCCGCGCCAATCAACCTGACGATTCATACGACCATTTGACTGATAATCGTAAGTCGTAATACCGACAGTCAAACCAGGAGAAGCCGACTGAATCTCATCAAAACCCAGAGGGGTACTGCTACTGGGAGCTTCTGATGGAACAGTGCCTACAAATCGTTCGGCTCCCGCAAGTTTATATTTGGGGAGCGATTTAATCGGCGTCAGCTTGGGACCAAGCTGCTTTTTGGACTGGTGCATACCGAAGGCAGCAACAGACAGCAAAGCAAAGATCAACAAGGAGAGGATAAGAATCGTCCAAAGATTCCTTGTCATGTTTTTGCTCCTTTCAAAGAATTACAAATTCCCAATTGAATCCCTAAATTCCTCAAGGCATTTTTGCATCGTTTGTTTTTCGAAATTCGGGATTTCATCCCAACAAAAAATATGAAAAATTTTTTTCTTAGATCATCACCTCCCCAAAGCACATAAAATACAAATCTGACATTAACAGTATATTCAACGATAAAGCAACCATAAACTTTTTTAGATGACAATGCCGTCTTGTTGTCCGACAAATTACTTACTGGCAACAGATTGCCCCGAACATAGTGCGGCACAGGCAAAGGCACAAGATATAGATACCACTTTAACGTGTTTACAGCAAGTGAAGGTATACCAATAAAACCTTGGCAATGGTCAAACTTGTTTTTAACTCCAAAAACCCTTGTAGCAAGATAAAAATAAATATAAGCCTTTGATTTGTCAAGGCTTAAATTCAAAATACTCTTGTACAACAAAGAGGGCCGCCATATTCCGGCGGCCCCAATATTACAATATTCTTGGTTTCAGGCTCATTGCGGCGGCGGGGGGCCCGATTTATAGAAGTAATTGACCAGGTAGGTGGCATCCATCAGATTAATGCCGCCGTCATAGTTGGCATCGGCCGCATCGGACGAGGCCGGCGAGCTTCCGCCTTTATACAGGTAATTAATGACAAATACGACATCCAGGAGATTAAGCTGATTATCGGTGTTGGCATCACCCCTCATTGTCTGAATCACGCGGTATGTGGTCGTAATTGTACTTGAGGCCCCAAGAAGATCGGTAATTGTAAATGTCACAGGATAATACTCACCGTCCTGAGAAATATTGGGCACGAACGTGTAGGTAGCTGATCCATTTCCCGAATCGACAAATGTTGCATATGGCAATACCGTATCCACCGTTATGCTGCATACCCCGCCCTCGGGATCGAATCCGGTCAAAAGATCCACATGCTCATAATCAACTACAGCGACCACCGTATCCGAGGGCGTAGTCGTAAAGAGCGGAGCCTGATTACCGGCCTCAATAACGGTGATATTCGCTACCAGTGTATCCTTATCCTCGGCGTCATCTCCAATAAATAGGACTTCATAAACACCAGCCTGAGTGAAATCTGGTGAGAAACCGAATGTCTTGCGATAGACAAAAATACCCGAGAAGTATGAATTGAGGGGCAGATTTTCTGCGCTTACAGCCGGTAACACGCCGTCCGGATCGGTCGCAAGAACATCAAATTCAAGCGTTTCCCCTTCATTAACGGAGAAGTCAAGAGTGTCGCCGGTAAGCGTCGAACCCTGATACAATACCTGAAGCACGGGCGGCTGGTTTTTATCATAAACAACAATCTGTACAGGATCGGCATAGGCGGTATCTGTATCATAGGCCCCGTCTATCGCAACAAATTGGACATAATATGTATTGAAGGTTCTTTCCGGGAAGAGCGGGTCATTACCTTGCGTGAAATCAGGCGTAAACGTGAATGAACCGGTCCCATCTCCATTATCCATAAAGGTCATATTTTCCACAAACTGGTATGTCGCTGAATCGACGCCGGTTATTGCGGTGGTACCATCCCAATCCTGAGTGAGGACAGTGATGGCTATATTGTCGCCCTCAAATATCGAATACGATGTGGTACTGGGATTCAGGGCTATCAGGGGCGGCTGATTTTTGTCGCTTACATAAATATTGACAAATATCGAATCCTGAATACCGGGATCGGTGAAGTCGGTCGCTACAATTTTAACCACATAGGTCCCGGAATCGGCGAATGTAGTCACCCAGTTGAAACTTCCGGTAAAATCATTATTGTCGGTAAAAGTCGCTCCCGACGGCATATTCTCAGCCGTCAGAACGGGAGGTTCCTGATCGGCATCGGAACTATGCACCGTAAATGCAATAACCGACTCCTCGACACCCGAAATATCGGCAACCGGCTCAAGAATCGGCGGCTGTGGCCCGGCATCGTCAATAGTCAACACAAATATCGTAGTATCAACAAGTTCGCCGTCACTGGCAAGAATATAAATATTGTAAGTTCCGGAATGAATAAAATCAGGATCGATAAATATACTTCCGGTGCCGTCACCATTATCGGTAAACGAGGCAAAATCGGGTAATGAATCAACTGTCAGGGTGGGGATATTACCATCAGGATCAATGGCGCTGAATTCGATCGTGGCCGTGTCACCCTCGGTAACATTCCGGGCCGGGATCGGATCGATAACCGGCTCCTGATTACCCGCCTCATAGACCTGAACCAGGATGTTCTTCTTGGTCACCGAAATGCCGTCATAAGCCTCGACGACTATTGCATATAGTCCGGACTGAGTGTAATCAGGAACAAATGTTATTAAGCCGGTACCATCGCCGTTATCGACAAATGTTGTATTATCAGGAGATTTTGTAACGCGCAACTGCGGAAAACCGCCATCGGGATCAGTTGCACTTACCGGAATATCCAGCGATGCGCCTTCCCAAACAGTGAAAGCATCACCAGCATCGATCACCGGAGGCCGGTTCTCGAGAACCACCGTAATATCAACAGGTATACTGTAAGCCTGCTGTGGTATTCCCTGATCCGTGGCAATAAAGGTCACCGAATAGACGCCCGCCTGAGTCGAATCGGGTGTGAAGGTAAAGATCCCGGTATTGTCGCCATTATCGACAAAACTGGAATTCACCGGCCCGCCTACTGCCGTCAGGAATAAGCGGTGGGCGGTTATCGGATCGGTTGAATCGGTGGCGACGATGGTAAACTCAAGAGTCTCATCCACAGCGACTCCAAAGGGTCCGATTGGATTGATCACCGGAGGCTGGTTGACATCGGTGATCGTCAATTCAAGCGCCGTGCTGGCAACTGCCGGAGGAGTCTCAAAATCAAAAGCGGTAAACCAAATGGAATCCTGACCGGCATCGAAATACGATGCATAATAGCTGAATACACCGACACCGTTGCCGCTGTCGACAAAATTATATGTTGAAAGAGTAGTATTGGCTGTCAGCAAAACACCGGCACCGTCGGGATCATTGGCCGTGACCACCATCACCAGCGAATCACCCTCAAAAATCGCAGTATCGGCAACAGCCGCTATAATCGGAGGCTGATTGCCCGATTCGCTGACACTGATTTCGACTATCTCCGTATCGGCAATAGCCCCGTCAGAGGCATAAAATGTCACATTATAGATACCGGCCTGGGTAAAGTCGGGATCGAACGTAAACAGGCCGACCCCATTGGCGCTGTCGACAAAGCTGGCATTGGCCGGCAGTGATTCGGCGAATAAACCCGGGATTGTACCATCGGGATCAGAAGCGGTGATAATCAATATCAGACTAACGCCCTCAGTTGCCACCTGCGGACCGATCGGATCAAGAACCGGCGCCTGATTACCCACATCATTGACCGTTATATCGACCAGTTCGGAAACGGTGTCGATATTATCGGTGGCATAGAATGTAACCGGGTACACACCGGACTCGGTAAAATCCGGGGTCCAGTCAAAAACGCCGGTTCCATCGCTGTTATCGACAAATGTCGCCGTTCCGGGCAGAGCCGATGTATACAATGTCAGCGGATCACCGTCGCCATCCGTAACCGTGACGGTGAAATTAAGGTTGACCTGCTCATCAGTCGAGCGGGCTCCAATTGATGCCATTACCGGCACCTGGTTGGTATTGGTCACTTCAATCTGAACCACCTCGGAATCGACCAGAGCGCCGTCGAAAGCTTTGAATGTAACCGGGTATATACCGGCCTGTGTCAGATCAGGACTGAAATCGAATGTTCCGGTGCCGTCTCCATTATCTGCAAAAGTCGCATTTGCCGGAATGTCACTGGCTGTGAGCGACGGTATAGTGCCGTCGGGATCGGAGGAAGTAATTATCAGATTAAGATTACCGCCCTCGACAACTGTTTGAGCGCCGATTGCGGCCAGTACCGGCGCCTGGTTACCCGCATCGTTGACCGTGATATCGATCAATTCGGATACGGTATCGATGTCATCGGTGGCGTAGAATGTAACCGGATAAATACCGGCATCCGTGAAATCCGGGGTCCAGTCAAAGGTCCCGGTACCGTCACCATTGTCGATAAATGTGGCCGTGCCGGGCAGGGCCGAGGTGTACAAAGTCAACGGATCACCGTCGGCATCAGTCGCCGTAACCGGGAAATTAAGATTGACTGCTTCATCGACAGACTGCGCGCCTATCGCCGCCAGAACCGGCGTGGAATTCGGCAGATATGTATATCCGCCGACAAGGGGTGTCGAAGGCAACCCGGAAGCCGTATTGGTCACGGTCACATCAACCGCACCGGCGACTCCGGCAGGTGTCAAACCGGTGATTTCGTAGGGAGAAACAACCGCTACCGAAGTAAGCGCGGCACCGCCGATATCAACCGCAACGCCGTTCATATCGAAATTCGAACCGGTGATGGTTACCGCCGTCCCGCCGACATAGGAGCCGGCGTTGGGAATTATACCGGCGACTATTGGACCTTCTACAGCGGCCGAGTTGACAGTCAGCGGATCCGAGTGCGGACCAAGATTACCCGAACCATCCTCGGCAATAATCATGTAACTGTAACTGTCGGTACCATTGACCGTGTTATCGACAAAGAAACCATTGGAAGTGCCGGGATTGGCAAGCGAACCGGCAGGATCATCGATTCTGAAAAAGGAGCCGCTGGAGGTTGCCAGCCGCCGATAGACATGATAAGTTTCCCCGGCGACAGCGGTCCACGAAATAATAAGCGAACTGCCGGAGACGGCATGTCCGGTTAATCCGGCAGGCTTGCCTGGCCAGATTACCGGACCAAGAGTTATGTCTTCCTGCTGGAACGAGTTACTGGGTATCAGCCGGGACAGAATCGATCCTTCACCATTGGTGCTGTTATAGAAGTAATAATCATAAGGATTTCCGGGAGCTTCCGTCAGATAATTCTGGAAGTCATCAAACCAGTTGCCGGCATCATAACCGGCTCCGATGGAAGTTTCGATACGGATTTCTTCATCGGTATCATCCAGGAAACCGTAGAAGCTGATCTCACCGTTGGCCGGCGTGGTCAAATCGGAATTGGTCACGGTTCCAAATATTGACCCCTGCGCGAAGGCTGATGATGAATATAGAAGTAACATAACCAGCAGCAAATACAGCCACTTTGGTATCTTGCGTTTTGACTTTTTGAAATGCACGTCGGCACCTCCAAATATGTAAAATACTGTTTTATTCATCGTCATTTTTCTCCTTTCCTGATCCTATGGTCCGGGAAAAACGTTATCCTGCGCGGCATTGGCCTGATACGGCTTACCCGCCCTGACGGGGAAATTGACGCCGAATCCGGCCGCAAAGCGTGATTCATAACTTTGCGAGCCCGCAATATATCTATTAAGAGTATTGAAACTTCCTGGTAAATTATCCATAACTTCCTGCGCCGTGGAGAATTCAGCTTCCCTGTCAAAAGGTATCGACAAGAAACTGAAACTGCTGGTGGCAGTTGTCACCAATTGATAATCAACAGTACCCGGAGCAGGGATGGAACCGGCCACGGAGAAAATCGTCGCCGAGGCGGCATTGACCTGATATATACCGCCCGGAACCACTGCAAAATTAACACCGAATCCGGCCGCAAATCGCGATTCAAAGCTCTGCGACGTAACCTGATAATTATTAACGGTGTTTACGTTTCCTGATCCAATAGCAGTAATCAATTCATCGGCCGTGGTAATGCCGGTATTTTCAAAAGGAACACAAATCAAATTAAAATCCGTCGTCGCGGTGGTGACTATCTGATAGTCATATTCACCGACACGATTCGAAACGGCCGATCTGTTTCCATAAATATCGAAAGCGACAACAGTATAGAAGTAATGCTGAAGCGTGTCGCCGACCACGTCGGCTCCATATATATTGTTATCCGTAAAATTAAATGTCAGAGCATCGGTGACACCGATCGAATCCTCAGACTGAGGAGTGAAATAGGCAACCGTGTCGCGGTATATTATATAACCGTCGATGATCGTCGGTAAACCATCTGTGTCGAGAGTGATTTCCGACCACAAAAGATCGATAGCACCACCGTTTATATTGATACTCAAATCGGCAATCGCCGCCGGAGGCGAGGAATTAATAGCCGTTACCAGGACCGTATCAGGAATCGAGAACAGGTTTCCATCATAAACCGTCAGTTCGAATTCATAGCTATCAGGTGTCGGAGGTACAAAACTCGGTGTTAGACCGGTTGGGTCGGACAGAGTAACGGCCGAGCCGCTCACCTGGACCCAGCTGTATATGAGGGGATCGGTGTCGAAATCGCTTGATCCACTGCCATCAAGGTATATTGTGGTATTGACAAAAACATCGATCTGGTCCGGACCGGCATTCGCAACCGGAGCAATATTGACATGATTAACCGTGATGGTGACGATCTCGCTGTCGGCAGATATACCATCATCGGCATAGAAAGTAATATCATAAGCTCCGGACTGAGTGAAGTCGGGGGTCCAGTCAAAAACACCTGTGCCGTCACCATTATCGGTAAGGACGGCTCCAACGGGTAGGGTCGATGTCAGAAGCGCCGGGAAGGTGCCATCGGCATCGACAGCGGAAATCGGGAAGTTCAGGTTAGCGCCTTCATCGACAAATTTGGGACCAATAGAACTTAGAACAGGATCCTGATTACCGGCCTCATTGACCGTAATTGTCACGACCTCGGAATCTATCAACGCGCCGTCATCGGCGTAGAAAGTCACATCATAAGGACCAGCCTGGGTAAACTCAGGTGTCCAGTCAAATGTTCCGGTACCGTCGGCATTGTCTGTGAATAAGGCACCGATTGGTAATGCCGAGGTGGTAAGCACCGGTATGGTCGAGTCGGGATCGACAGCCGAGACACCAAAGCTCAGGTTTATACCTTCAGTTGCTGTTTGAGCGCCGATCGAAGCCAGCACCGGGGACTGGTTACCGGCCTCATTGACCGTAATTGTCACGACCTCGGAATCTATCAACGCGCCGTCATCGGCGTAGAAAGTCACATCATAAGGACCGGCCTGGGTAAAC
>Ga0190359_1002190_pt1 | contig 11774 bp, 11 predicted proteins | sample 48721823_MG_FD_161269 | JGI IMG/M metagenome (GOLD analysis project Ga0190359, IMG submission 161269) | Hydrothermal vent microbial mat bacterial communities from Southern Trench, Guaymas Basin, Mexico - 4872-18-2-3_MG | ecosystem: Environmental > Aquatic > Marine > Hydrothermal vents >...
TCCAGTGGTACCAACAACAACCCCCTCTGGAATGGCAGTATATTGTGAATAAAGTTCAAAGTCCACCCCATCCCTTATAACATAAATATCTTTAACCTTGTCAATTAAAATCTGCTTCAATGTCTCTGTTCTGGGTATCACCAGGCATGCATTCCTGAACAGCCAGTTCTCAAGAAGACATACCAGCCCGGTAAAGAATCTTGAGCGGAACGAACATGATAGTTCACACTGTAAATCACCTGTATCATATACAATCTTAATTGGAAAGAATGTACTCCTGAGCATGGCGAGTATTATGGAAATTGTGTCAAAACCAACAAAGTAAACCACCCTTTCGAGTCTGAAGAACAACACATGAAGAACGGCAATATAATAGAAAAGTCTGTTCTCCCTGAAAATTACATTGATATTATCAATATCCCTGAAAAGATAAAACGCCCTGATGCCATCAGGTGATTCTTTTTCTCCTGATACCAGAACAGTAATCTTTTTCATTGCACTGATTATAAATAAACTTTTACTGAGGTCAACTCAATTTCATCTTATCTTGACAATATTATAGACTCAATTATAATCTGGCTATGTACAGTTTAATCCTGAAACACAGGGAAAAAACAAATTTATTTATTTTGACTTTAATTTTAATAACATTTAATCTACTTCTTTATAAAGAATATTTAAACCACTACTTTATTAATCCTGACACCCTTACTCTTATTGACACGTCCCGAATTTCCTCATTTCAGGACTTTATTAGAATTTTTAACGCCCCTCTGGGGCATAAAACTTCTTTTACTCAGAATGTTAAGTATTATAGGCCTATATCTGAACTATCATTCAGTTTGGATTATGCCATTTGGGGCTTACAACCCATTGGATATAACTTAACAAACCTCATCCTGCATATATCTGTCTCCATTCTGGCCTTTTTTCTTGCCTGCCGACTTGTTAAAGGGAATATATTGATTCCCTTTCTTGGTGCATTCATCTTCTCCATTCATCCAGTTTTGTTAGAGAACATTATACATACAGCCTACCGACAGGATATCTTGGCTTCTTTCTTCCTTTTGTTATCCTTTATTTTTTTTCAAAATCATCAAAAAATGAAAAAACCAATACTTTCCATTTTCTTCTCCCTGCTGTTTTATCTATTGGCCTTGGGTAGCAAAGAATTTGCAGTCATTTTCCCATTTATTTTATTAGGTTATTTGTTTCTTTTTGAAAGGGAAAGGTCAAAATCAGAAATTTTCAAAATATTTTCACTCTACTTCCTCCTATCAATCATATTCATTATCTTAAGGAAAATCACTTTGAGCGGTACAGTAAATATAAGTATAGATAAATCATTTGTACTGGACACCTCTATTCTTCGATTTTTCTACTCAACGGCATATTTCCCCGTTGATTTACTTTATCCTCTCCACTCCTTAAAAAAACTTTTTATGCCAGAGCCTTACATTTTAGAAAAATGTATATCATTGGTTATTCTCGTTCTTTTACTGGCGACCTGGGGATGGTTTCTAAAGAAAACATTAACCTCCACAAAATCCAGGGCAATAAAAAGAATCACTCTAATTTTACTTCTCATATTGATCGTTAACACATTATCTATGTTCCTTTTTCCATTCTATTCCCATTACTTTTACAATGAGTTACATGATGCATACTTTGGCACAAGTAATTCATTTCTTTCAACCTTTATTAAAGGTAAAGACCTCTGGCCTTACACACATTACGTTAGAATATTGAGCACATTTTTCTTTACTTTTTTTACCACTCTTCTGATTTACCCATCCATCTTATTTTTTTCTATCCACAAATTTAAGGAATTACGGAATCTGGTTAAAGATTCAATGAACTCTCGTCTTTTTGTCTTTCTCATTATATGGATGCTTTTACCACTGCCACTATATATTTTGACATTGGCCTTTGCACATAGAACTATGTATTTCTCTCTTATACCTTTCAGTATAATTTTATCCTATGCACTTGTAGAAAGTATTAAAGAATTAATAAAACATATAAAAGGATTAATATCTCAAGAGAAAAAACTCAGAATTAAACAACTTTTAAACAATAAATATTTTTATTCAACACTTATTACCCTTCTACTGTTTTCTCCACTCGTTTATTTTTCTCCTCTGTTCCATAACTATGATGGATGGGAAATAGAAGGGAACTTTAATAAATTGTTCTGTGATAGACTTTTCACGATTTACCCTGACTTACCTCAAGGAGAAATAGCAATTTATAGTTTACCCTATCAAATTTCTTCTTTAAAAAACCACTTTCCACCCCTTGGAGTATTATCAATCCTTCAGGGCTATACTATCAAATCCTGGTTGAACCTTCATTTTCCTGATAACCATATTCAAGTAAAAAAAATCAAATATATTGACTTACCCACTATTCCTGAAGATATAGTTCTAAAAGTTGTAAGAAAAGATAATAACAGCACCATCATCCTGGTGCAATACAAGTTTTAAATTCCAATTTTCAATTCAATTAAAGGTGAATAGAAGGTCAGGGGTAAATTTAAAGGAAAGAACAGATAAAATCATGGATTTTCTCTTTTTCTGTTCTGGCACTCCTGCGAACCTCTAATCCTTTTTACTCCTACTCCAGATTCTTAAATAACATTAACACCTTTGTGTTTATGTTTTTTCCTTCATCCACCTTCATCTGGCGGGTGAATTTCTTATCCCTCTGTCTATGTGCAAAGATTACTGTATTTTCAAGAATTTTCAATAGATTTTATGCTAAAATTCGTGAATTATTTGATTTTCACGGGACCTTCCTATCTTGACAATATTATAGACTCAATTATAATCTGGCTATGCAAGGCTTAATCCTTAAATATAGGGGAAAAATAAACTTATTTATCTTGTTTTTAATTCTAATAGTATTTAATCTATTGCTTTATAAAAAATATTTAAACCACTATTTTGTTGGTCCTGATACCCTTACCCTTATTGACACCTCCCGAATTTCATCATTTCAGGACTTTGTTAAAATTTTTACCACTCCCTTGATGCATGGCTCTTCCTTTTCGCACAATGTTAAACTTTATAGACCCATATCTGTACTATCATTCAGTTTGGATTATGCCGTTTGGGGTTTACAACCCTTTGGATATAATTTAACAAGCCTCCTCCTGCATATATTTATCTCCATTTTGGTCTTTTATCTTGCTTACGGACTTGTTAAAGGAAATATGTGGATTCCCTTTCTTAGTGCCTTGATTTTTTCTATTCATCCCGTTTTGTTGGAGAATGTTATACATACAGCCCAGCGACAGGATATTTTAGCCTCTTTTTTCCTTTTATTGTCCTTTATTTTTTTTCAAAATTATCAAAAAATGAAACACAAAAAACTTTTCATCTCCTTTTCCTTGCTGTTTTTTCTATTGGGTCTGGGTAGCAAAGAATTTGCAATTATTTTCCCCTTTATTATATGGAGTTATCTTTTTCTTTTTCAAAGGGAAATGCCAAAATCACAAAAATTCAAAATATTGCTGCCCTATTTTGTCCTGACAATCATATTCATCCTCTTAAGGACAATCATTCTACATGGTATGATAGGGAAAAATATTGAATTGGATACCGCAATTCGTGAATTTTTCTACGCAACACCAAATTTTCTCATAGATTTACTTTACTCTCTCCACTACCTAAAAAAACTCTTTCTGCCCGAACCTAAATTTTTAGAAAAATGTGTGTCATTGGTTATTCTTGCCCTTTTAATGGCGACCTGGAGTTGGTTTTTGAAGAAAAAAGTAGCCCAGGCAAAATCAACGGCCATAAAAAGAATCACTTTAATCTTGCTTATCTTCTTGATTGTAAACACACTATCAATGTTCCTTTTCCCGTTCTATTCACATTATTTTTACAATGAGTTACATGCAGCATACTTTGGTACAAAGCCTTCTTTTCTTTCAACCTTTATCAAAGGTAAAAGCCTCTGGCCTTACAGACATTACGTTAACATATTGAGTACATTTTTCTTTTCTTTTTTCTCAACTGTACAAATTTTCCTAACTATTGCACTTATTCTCATTCAGAACATGGAGGAGTTAAGGAGTTTGGCAAAAAAATCAATAAATTTTTCTCTTTCCGCCTTCCTTACTATATGGATGGCTTTACCCCTGCTTCTTTATATTTTAACATTCTCTTTCGCCCATAGAACCATGTACTTTTCTATTATACCATTCAGTATAATTTTGTCTTATACACTCATAAATAACCTTAAAAATTTAATAAAACATGTAAAAGAACTGATGTTAAGGTATGGGACAATTAAATTCAGACAGCTTTTTAAAACTGAATATTTCCCAAGAACACTTCTTGCTCTTTCAATATCTTCTTCACTTATTTATTTTTCCCCTCTGTTTCAAAACTATGATGGATGGAAAATAGAAGGGAACTTTAATAAATTGTTCTTTGATAGGCTTTCTGTTATTTACCCTGACTTACCCCAAAATGCAGAGATAGAAATTTATAATTTACCATACCCCATCTATTCATTAAAAAATCATTTCCCCCCTACCGTGGATTTCTCTATCTTAAATAACTATACTATTAAATCCTGGCTAAATCTACATTTTCCTGATAATCATATTCAGGTTAAAGAAATCAAATATATTGACTTACCCACTATTCCTGAAGATATAGTTCTAAAAGTTGAAAGAAAAGCAAATGACAATGCTATAATTGTGGTTCAATACAAATTTTAACTTCTCTTTTTCAATCTTCCACAATTGACACACATTCATTTTTTGGTATATTCTTTCATATGAACTTTGAAGATAAACTTAAAAGACTGGAGGAAATAGTCCACCTCCTTGAAGATGAGAAGACTCCTCTTGAAGAAGCACTTAAACTCTTTGAGGAAGGGAATGCCCTCTTTAAGGAACTAAAGGCCTATTTGAAAAAGGCAGAGGAAAAGATTGAAATCCTGATAAAAGACCAGATGGGAAGTTTGACAACGGATGAAGACGAAGAAGTTCCTTGAGAGGCTAAAAGTAGAGGTGGATACATATCTGGACAAACTTCTGCCTCCTGATACTGTCTACCCCTCTGTAATACACGAAGCAATGAGGTACAGTATCTTTGCAGGAGGAAAGAGGATAAGACCTATCCTCCTTCTTGTTTGCTACCAGGCAACCGGTGGCAAAGAAATAGAAAAGGTAATGCCATTTGCATGTGCACTTGAACTCATTCACACCTACTCACTCATTCACGACGACCTTCCCGCAATGGACAATGATGACCTGAGGAGGGGTAAACCCACATCCCACAAGGTTTTTGGTGAAGCAATAGCAATACTTGCAGGTGATGGGCTCTTTTCCCATGCCTACTACCTGATGACACTTACAGATGTAAATAAAAACAGACTTCTTGATGCCATAAAAACAATTTCAAATGCGGTTGGTTCCCTGGGAATAGTGGGTGGACAAACAATGGATATAAAGATGAAAGGAGAAAAACCAGACCCCAAAACTTTGAGGTATATTCATTCAAGAAAGACTGCCTGTTTCATCTCCGCATCATGTGAGATTGGAGGAATACTGGCTGGAACCTCAAGGAAAAAGCGTGAGGCACTCAGGAAGGGTGGTCTGTATCTTGGCATGGCATTCCAGATTATTGACGACCTTCTGGATGTTATAGGTGATGAGAAAAAGGTTGGTAAGAGATTGAGAAAGGATAAGGATAAGGTTACCTATCCAGCACTGTATGGTATTGATGGCTCCAGGTTCAGGGCAAAGGCCTACACAGAACTTGCCATCAGGAACTTCCAGAAACTTGGTAATGCTTCAGACAAACTCATAGAGATATCAAAATACCTTGAACAAAGGATGTTCTGATGGGATTCTATCACAATTATAACATAATAATTGTAACAGCACTGTGCATTGTCTCAGCACAACTTCTTAAAGTTATCAATTATGTTCTGTCACACAGGAAGATAAATTTTGTGAGATTTGTGGAAACTGGTGGTATGCCGAGTTCTCATTCTGCCTCATCAGCAGCCCTTACCACACTGATATGGCTTAGAGAGGGTGCAACTTCAACGGTATTTGCACTGGCATTGTTTCTCACCACATTCATAATGTATGAGGCTGCTGGTGTAAGAAGGGCTGCAGGAAGACAGGCAAAATTGCTCAACGAACTGGTTGATGACCTGTACAAGCACAGACCAATAAAGGAACAGAAACTTAAAGAACTCTTAGGGCATACCCCATTTGAGGTCTTCATGGGAGCCCTGTATGGGGTGGTGTTCGCAATCGCTTTTTACAAGTGAGGTGAAAAATGCTTGAAAAGGTTAACTTTCCTTCTGATGTCAAAGGCTTGAGTATAAAAGAACTCCAGGAACTTGCCTCTGATTTACGCAAGGAGATAATAAGGGTAACTTCAAAGAACGGTGGACATGTTGCACCAAACCTGGGGGCAGTTGAACTGGTGATTGCCCTTGCATATGTCTTTGACCAGCCTGTGGATAAGGTTATATGGGATGTAGGACACCAGGCATATGCCCACAAACTTATTACCGGCAGAAAAAAGGCATTTGATACGCTTCGTCAATATGGCGGAATTAGCGGTTTCCTCAAGAGGGATGAAAGCATATATGATGTTTTTGGAGCAGGTCATGCAAGCACCTCAATCTCTGCTGCACTTGGTTTCTCTGTGTCAAGGGATATGAAAAAAGAAGATCATCACATTGTTGTGGTGGTTGGGGACGGCGCACTCACTGGTGGAATGGCACTTGAAGGTCTCAATCAACTCGGTCATCTTAGAAAGAATATGCTTGTAATCCTGAATGATAACAAGATGTCTATCTCCCCAAATGTTGGTGGGCTCAAAAATTACCTGATAAAACTCCAATCCGCACCTGTTTACAACAGACTCAAGGATGATGTCTGGGACCTTCTGGGAAAACTCCCTGCAGGACTCAGCCAGAAGGCAAGGGAGGCTGCAAGCAAAGTATCAGAAGGGCTCAAAAACCTACTCGTTCCCAATCTCCTCTTTGAAGAACTTGGAATAAGATACTTTGGTCCTATAGATGGGCATAACCTTCCTGAACTCATTGAAATCCTTAAGAAACTGAAAAATATAAAAGGGCCTAAACTTCTCCATGTTCTCACTGTAAAGGGTAAGGGTTTTGAACCTGCTGAAAAGATGCCCACCCTGTTCCATGGACTTGGTAAGTATGACCCTGAAACAGGCAGACCTTTGAAAAAGGGAGGAACTCCAAGTTACAGCAAGGTTTTTGGAAGAACCCTCACAGACCTGGGTAAAACAGACCAGAAGGTTATTGCAATAACCGCAGCAATGCCTGAGGGAACAGGGCTTGACATCTTCAGGGAGGAAATACCTGAGAGGTTCTACGACGTTGGTATTGCTGAACAGCATGCAGTAACATTTGCTGCTGGCATGGCAGCCTCAGGGCTTAAACCCTTCTGTGCCATATATTCAACATTCCTTCAGAGGGCATTTGACCAGATAATCCACGACGTAGCAATACAGAACCTTCCTGTGAGATTTGCCCTTGATAGAGGCGGGATAGTTGGTGAGGATGGACCAACACACCATGGTGTATTTGACCTTTCATATCTCAGGATTATTCCAAACATGATTGTGATGGCACCAAAGGATGAAGCAGAACTCCAGAGAATGATAAAAACTGCCCTTGATTATGATGAAGGTCCCATTGCCTTCAGGTATCCCAGAGGAAGAGGGCTTGGTGTTAAACTTTACGAAAAACCTGAACCAATACCAATAGGTACATGGGAGGTACTGAAAGAGGGAGAAGATGTTTTGATTCTGGCGGTCGGTTCAATGGTTCAACCTTCCCTTGAGGCAACAGAACTTCTGAAGGGAATAAATCCCACGGTTGTGAATGCAAGGTTCATCAAACCCATAGATGAAGAACTTCTTAGAAAACTCATAAAGAACCATAAAATTATAGTAACTGTTGAAGACAATGCCCTGATGGGTGGATTCGGGAGTGCCATCCTTGAAACACTGAACAGGTGGAGAATAAAGAGGGATGTTCTCAATCTTGGCATCCCTGACAGGTTCATTGAGCACGGTGCAAGAACTCTACTCCTTGAGAAACTTGGGCTTTCAAAAGAAGGAATTGCCTTAAAGATAGAAGAATTTATCAATGCGGGGTAAAACACTTAAAAGCACCCTCTCCATAACGGGGAAAGGAATCCATACTGGAGAGGAGACAAGGGTATTTATACATCCTTCCCCATCAGGTAAGATTGAATTCAAAAGGAATGGTGTGATAATTCCTGCCACTATAAGTTATGTGGTATCCAGTGAGCATGGCACTGACATAGGGAAGGATGGGATTGTGATTAAAACAATAGAACATCTTATGTCTGCAATAGTGGGGGCAGGTCTGACCAGCCTTTTGATTGAGGTGAAAGGGGTTGAGATACCCATACTTGATGGTAGTTCTCTGCCATTCATTCAAATGTTTATTGATGCAGGATTTGAAGAAATAGACGTGTCCCCCACCCCATCAAGACCCACAAGACCCATAACAATCAAATCAGAGGGTTCTCTAATTCAGGCACTACCCTTTGATGGCTTCTCCGTTACATATGTTGTTTCCTACCCCCATCCACAACTCTATATGCAGTTCCATACCTTTGATTCAATGTCTCATTACAGTGAAGAAATTGCCCCAGCAAGAACCTTCGGGATACTGGAATGGGCTGATGAGTTAAGGGAAAAGGGTTTGATAAAGGGTGCCTCCATAGAGAATCTTCTCCTCTACAACAATAAAGGGCCTGTGAATGAACCAAGATTCAAAAATGAAGTTGCAAGGCATAAAATACTTGACTTTATAGGGGATATTGGTTTATTATCAACCAGACCAGAAGGTAATTACTTTATAATAAAAGGTGGGCATAAACTCCACCTTAAACTTGCAGAAACCCTTGCAAAGGAGGTGAATGGTGCAGTATAATATTGAGGATATATTGAAGATACTTCCTCATAGATACCCGTTCCTTCTTGTGGACAGGATTGTATCATTAACCGACGACGAGGTGGTTGGTATAAAGAATGTAACCATGAATGAACCACAGTTCACAGGCCATTTTCCTGGTGCACCTGTAATGCCAGGAGTTCTTATTGTGGAATCCATGGCACAGACAGGAGGATTTCTCCTTCTGAAAAGAATTGATGACCCTGAAAACAAACTTGTTTATTTCGGTAAAATAGATAAGGTCAGATTCAGAAAACCTGTTAAACCAGGTGACACACTTGTGCACAAAATGAAACTTATTAGGTTCAGGGGTAATCTATGCGTTATGGAAGGGAAATCCTATGTTGATGATGAACTGGTGGCAGAGGGTGAATTCACAGCAGTGGTTGTGGACAGAGAATGATACATCCAACTGCCATTGTCCATAAGACAGTGAAAATAGGTGATAATGTCAGGATAGGTCCCCATGTGAGGATTGAAGAGGGTGTTACAATTGGTGATGGAACAGAGGTAATGGATGGAACAATCATTTTCAGCAATACAATCATTGGTAAAAATAATCAGATTTTCCCATACTGCATAATTGGTGGCGTTCCGCAGGATAAAAAATATGCGGGTGAGCCATCATTGACAGTGATTGGTGACAACAACATTATAAGGGAATTCACAACCATCCATAAACCTGTTGGTGAAAAAGAAAAAACCATCATTGGTTCTGACAATTACATAATGGCATATTGCCATATTGCCCACAACTGCATTGTGGGCTCAAACACAATCCTTGTTAATAATGCAACCCTTGGAGGATATGCAGAGGTTGGAGACTTTGCCTACCTGAGTGGATTTGTTGCCATCCATCAATTTACAAGAATAGGCTCATACTCAATTGTTGGAGGAGGATACAGGGTGATAAAGGATGTTGTTCCATTCGCCCTTGCTGCTGGTGAGCCCCTTACAATAAGGGGCGTTAATTCCGTTGGATTGAGGAGAAACGGCTTCTCTCAGGAGAGGAGAGAGGTGATAAAGGATGCATTCAGAATCCTCTTCAGGTCAAACCTCAACACAAAACAGGCAATTGAAAAAATAAAAGAAGAAATCCCCATGAATAAAGACATTAGAATGTTGATAGAATTTATAGAAACAAGCAAAAGGGGTATTGTAAAAAAGGGAGGAAAGGATGATTGACGAGGTAAAGATATCCAATGCAATCATAGAGAAGGGCCTCAAGAGGATGAGGGAAATCACCAGGGTTGATGTGGTTATTGCAGGAGGTGGTCCTTCAGGTCTTACTGCTGCATACTATCTTGCAAAGGACAACATTAATGTTGTTCTCTTTGAAAGGGCATTGAAACTTGGTGGTGGAATGCCTGGTGGTGGTAATGGTTATCCATTCATCGTTGTTCAGAAAACAGCCCTTGACATACTCAAGGAGTTTGATGTAAATTTCACTCCCTATGATGACGAGTACTTTATTGCAGACTCACTTGAAACAACTGCGAAACTCACGGCTAAGGCAATTGATTCAGGCGCAAAGATACTGAACCTTATCTCCTGTGAAGATGTAGTCCTGATAGATGATAGGGTTCAGGGGGTTGTTGTCATCTCTACACCAATAGAGATGGCAGGATTACATGTTGACCCTCTGACTGTACGAAGTAAGGCAGTGATTGATGCTACGGGACATCCTTCAGAGGTTACAAGGACACTTGTTAAAAAGGGCGGTGTAAGACTTAACACAGAAACAGGTGGAGTTGTTGGTGAAAGACCCATGTGGGCTGATTTTGCAGAGACAACAATCATTGAAAACACAAAAGAGGTGTATCCAGGACTTTTCGTTTGCGGAATGGCGGCAAACGCAGTATTTGGAGGACCAAGGATGGGACCTATCTTTGGAGGTATGCTCCTGAGTGGTAAAGAGGTCGCAAGAATAGTAAAGGAGAATTTATGATTGACCGTGACATTTTAATTCAGAGGGCAATGGAGAATCTTTCAGGTGATGACCTTATCATAGATTCTTCCATTGCAGGGCTGATTGACCATACACTTTTGAGACCGGATGCAACTGAAGGAGACATAATCCACCTCTGTGAGGAGGCAAAGAACTATGGATTCTTTGGTGTATGTGTTCAGCCATACTGGGTTCCACTTGCCCACAGACTGCTTAAATACTCAAATGTAAAGGTCATAACTGTTTGTGGCTTCCCCGATGGTGCCAATATCACTGATGTGAAGGTTCAGGAGGCAAGAATGGCGAATATACAGGGGGCAGACGAGATAGACATGGTTATGAATATAGGGGCATTCAAGTCAGGTGACTTTTCCATAGTCGTTGATGATATAAAAAAGGTGAAAAGAGCACTCAGGCCCGGAACAATCCTGAAGGTTATTATAGAAACCCCATTGCTCACTGAGGAAGAAATAATAAAGGCATCAATACTTGCCAAGGAAGGAGGAGCAGACTTTGTAAAGACAGGGACAGGAAGGATTGGCGCTGTTAAAGTGAGGGATGTTGAGGTGATAAAAAAGGCTGTAGATATCCCTGTGAAGGCAGCAGGCGGCATAAGGACAATGGGTTTTGCATCTGAACTCTTAAAGGCAGGTGCAGAAAGGCTCGGAACATCAGGGAGCATCAGGGTTGCTTCAACATAAAGGAGTCAACTATGTTTAAAAAGGAATATGAGAGTCCATACATAGTGCTGTCTCCGAGAAAAGGAGGTTATTATTAACCATAGCGAATATTACCCTGATGAGTTTATGAGCGGTAGCGATAACAG
>Ga0190359_1002191_pt1 | contig 11762 bp, 9 predicted proteins | sample 48721823_MG_FD_161269 | JGI IMG/M metagenome (GOLD analysis project Ga0190359, IMG submission 161269) | Hydrothermal vent microbial mat bacterial communities from Southern Trench, Guaymas Basin, Mexico - 4872-18-2-3_MG | ecosystem: Environmental > Aquatic > Marine > Hydrothermal vents > Microbial...
GGGTAACTTCTCTGGAAGTTTGGGCAACCGGCCGTTTGAACGTGATCGTCACCCAGTGTTCCGAGACATCGAAAACCGGCTCCAGCACCCCATAGTCCTTGCACAAATCGCGAATGCGGCTGATACCACTGCCTATCTGCTCCACCAGGTTCATGCGGTAGAACAAGCCGAACAGCAGCGGATTGCGCGGTATGCTTTTACGCCCGAGTTCTTCCTCCCTCATGCCGAGAGGCAACCCGCCAGGCGTGATGATCTCCAGACGGTCTTGATAGATGTGCACCTGCACATTGGCAGTGGAGCGGTAATCCCGGTGGGCGATGGCATTGACCAGAGCCTCGCGCAGCGCATCTTCCGGCAATTCCAACCGCTCATCCCGCCCCCGCGCATGTGGGATGAGTGCAGTGTTGAGTCTAGACTGCATATAGGCCATGCAGTCTTCGTAGATCGAATAGAGATCGGAGGTAAAATCCCGGCGATCCAGAATATGGACATTGGTCCTTCCCCTAAACAGCGCACACGTCACTCCGGCACGCAGGGTGTAGCGGGTTGATCTCATTGCAAAGCAGCCATGCACCGGCATGGGTCATCTTGCTTTCCTTAACCAGATGCAGGTTGCGTAAGGCGGTTTCCTTATCCATATTTGCGGGAATACTGGCGCGGGAAGCAAAGCGGATCCAGATCTCATGTGTCATATCTTTGTCAATGTCATAGTCAGGGCAAGGTGTTTCGTCAAAATGGATCAGCCCCTCTTTGAAGAAGAATTCGCGAATCTCATCGCGGGACATCTGTTGCGATGTTGCCCCCTCGCGCAGGAAAAATTTGCCGCCGAAAGAGTAAGGCTTGCTATGCTGTTCCGGCACCGTGACATACAGGACCTCTCCCACGCTCTTTACTTCCACCGCAATAGGAGGTTCGGCAGATCGAGCGATGGCCTGCACCTCGGACTTCAGCCGGTTATAGTCATCCACTCCGACTATATCACCCGCATCGGTCACACCCATCAGAATCACTCCACCCGTCGCATTAGCAAAGGCACAGATCTCACGGCCAAGGTTGGAAGTGCCCGACTTCTTGAACTCAGTGGTGAAACTCTCGCCCAGGGCGAGGATGTCGGATATTTCGGGTTTCATCCCTTTTTCCTTTACACTTCAAATTTAAGGACTATTTTGGTCGATATGTCATTCAGAAATCCAATATCGTCTGCCTCGCTTCTCTCCGTGGTAGTAAACGGCCCCATCGTTCACGGGTCCATCAATGGCACGCCGTCCATGTTCACCCTTCAAACTTCCAATTTCACTCTTCTTCATTTTTTCCCTCCATCCCGGCCAACTCCGCCTCGATCTCTTCTATGCTCGGCAGGCTGCCTTTCAGGTCGTCGGGAAGGGTTTCGGTGACCCGGGTTTCCCAGTCTGCCACGCCGATGGGTTTTACAAATCCCCGCAGGGTGAGTTCAAAATTGTTGATCGCCTTGCCTTCGCGCTTGTGGAGGCCGCATTCTATCTGCATTACCAGTATATTGCGGCTCCAGCCGTTTTCAGCGGCTTTGGCGGCGTACCACAGGCGTGTTTCCGGATCACTGCATTTTTCGAGCAGCGCCAGATTGTGGTACCAGGTGATTTGTGCAAGCGCCGCTTGCACTATTTTCCGGTCTGGCCACGCCTGGGCGAACTTGCGCATGTACTTGAGGTTCCGGGGAGACAGCCCATTCATGTCGGGAAATGTTGCCTTGAGGTCATGCGACAGCCTGTCAATGACCTTTGAGCCCCAACCCTCCCTTGCCTGACGGTCGAGGATAGTCTTACCAATGTCCCAGTACAGCAGCACCATCGCCGCATTGGCTGCCATGACCACCCGCAGCCGTTCTGAACGGATACGCTCTTTGATTTCGGTCAGAAGAGTCCCATAACCGTCCGGCAGTTCTCCCTTTCCCGGAGGAACCGGCAGTGTCGCACCTGCGCGTTTTCGCCCCCTGAATTTTCGCGTATCGCTGTTTTTTTGATCTGCGGAAATTTGTTCCCGCTTCTTCATATCCCCAACTCCTCAAAATGCTTTTTGATCTTCTCGGCCAGTTGGACAGCCTCGGTGTTCAGGTCCTCCAACTCCACATGGATCTCCCGCAGAGCCTCCTCAAAATCAAAGCCGTCGTCCTCTTCCTCGGGCGCGGGTAATTTCACGGCTCTGCCATGCCTCGCTCTTACGGGCTTCGCATTCGTTTTCGCAAGCTTCAATGTCGTCTTTTACGGCAAGAAAGCGACTGTAGGCGTGGCGCAGAAAAATCAGGCCCATCACGGGCAGGAAGTACTCGTTACTGGCGTAGTTGGAGTTCGCCCGCAGAGTGTCTGCCGCATTCCAGAGCCGCTTTTCTATCGCTTCAATATGTTCAAGCTGGACCATATGCGTTATTCCTCAATCTTTCCAGGCAAATGGAGCTTTTTTGCCGCCACCATCTTCTCGCAAAAGGCGTCAAACTGCGCTTTAGCCAGTTTCGATGGTTTGACCTTGTTGTTTTCCCAACGGTTAACGGTAGCAAAACTGACTCCGAGTTCGCGGGCCAAATCTTCTTGACTCAAGGACAACTGTTTTCGGATTTCTTTCACAAGCGCGGAAAAATGCTGTTCATCTATTGCCATTACTGGTTTCCTCTTTGGGCAGCCAGAATTGCTCGGATTTTAGGAAGGAGCATGGTCAGATTCCTCTGATATTGGACCACCAGGCTCTTTGGAACGGATAGCATCAAAGATCTCACGGGCTAGAATCGGAAATGCCGAGCCTTGAAACTCCCGGTCAGCCATATACCTGGTCACAATCTTGTCGTTTTCGGACATACGTTCGATCATTAAATCCTCAATAAGCTTGCGGATTCCAAGTTCAAACTTGTCAAGCGGATTGGCGCGTGCAGTCTGAATAATCTGCTCGTTTTTGCAGGCTTTCTCTTTGATTTGCTGGAAAAAGAGCCGGTCCTCCTCGCTGAACCGGGTCCCGAAGCGCTCGTTCAATACCTCGATAATTTCAGAGAGCGGGGCCTTTTCTTCATCCGCTTTACCGGTTCCGACATCAGTAGGACTCTTCACATATTCTGCCTCGCCTTCCCGGACTTCAATAGCCCCGGAGAACACCCGCTCAAGCCGGTAGTACTGTAACGCCACCTCATCGCCTATCTTGACGATCGTTGTGTCACGCTCCAGCGGCAGGTGCGGCAGGAGAAACCTGCCAAAGCTGTAAAGCATCTCAAGTTCAGGATCAGCATAGGGGATGATCTGGCTCAGGAACGCATAAATCCGCACATAACCGGCGAGCTTGTCGCGAAACTCCTTTCGCTCGTCTTCTTCTGCAATGGCCTTGAAACGATCCACCGCCGGCTGCAGGTGCCGCTGCATATGAGCATGGTCAGCCGGCCCCTGACGTACCGCAGGTTTGTAAAATATCCGGGCAAAGGCTTCAACTTCGCTCCAGTGGTACACCTGGGCCTGATCGAGTTCATGCTTGAGGGCCTCCAGCCTGGCCGGGTCAGAAGATTCCAGCAATTCCGTCTTGTCGTAGTAGGGCTTGAAGGCGCGAAAGATATCCTCGGCCTCGTTGACAAAATCCAACACAAAGGGCGCATCCTTGCCGGGGATCATCCTGTTCAGACGTGAAAGGGTCTGCACGGCCTGCACACCGTCCAACCGTTTGTCCACATACATGGTGTGCAGCAGAGGTTGGTCAAAACCGGTCTGGTATTTATTGGCCACAAGAAGCACCTGATAGTCGGGAGAGTCGAAGCGTTCCGGTAACTGGGCTTCGCTGATGGGCCTTCCCGTCACGATATCCGAGTTCATCCCCGGTTCGGTGTATTCCTGTCCGGTATCCGGGTCCAGCACGGTTCCGCTGAAAGCGACGAGTGGTCGTACGTCCGTGTATCCATTTTCGGCGATGTAGCTTTCAAAGGCCAGTTTATAGCGCACGGCATGCAGTCGTGACGATGTAACCACCATGGCTTTGGCGCGTCCGCCGATCCGGTGCATCACACTGCGCCGGAAATGCTCAACCATGACTTCTGTTTTCTGTTCGATGTTGTGCGGGTGCAGGCTCATGAATTTCGCAAGTGCCCGGGCCGCTTTCTTTTTGGGTAGCCTTGGATCGTCCTCGGCCGCCTTAAGGAGCCTGTAAAAGGTCTTATAGGTGGTGTAATTCGTCAGCACATCCAGGATAAAACCCTCCTCGATGGCCTGCCGCATGGAATAGAGATGAAAAGGTTCAGGCTTGCCGCTTACCCCCGGCCGGCCGAAAAGCTCCAGCGTTTTCCCCTTCGGGGTGGCCGTAAAGGCAAAAAAACTTAAATTTGGCTGCCGCCCCCGTGACTGCATCACCTGGTTCAGGCTGTCTTCCCAGTCGGCGGCATCTTCATCGCTGTTGGCATCCGCGCCAAGGATTGCCTTGAGTTCGCGCGCGGTTTCGCCGGTCTGGCTGGAATGGGCCTCGTCCACGATGACGGCATACTTGCGCCTGCTGATCGCGGCTTCCCAGTCTTTCGCCTGTTGCTTCTCCTCGGCGGTTGCCTGCTCCAGGCTTTGGGCACCTGCCGCATGCAGCAACCCCCGCAGAACAAAGGGAAATTTCTGCAAAGTGGTGACAACAATCTTGGTGCCGTCAATGAGCGCCTCGGCAAGTTGCTTTGAATCCCTGTCTATTGCCCTGACCACGCCCTGGGCATGCTCGATCTGATATATCGCGTCCTGCAGTTGCCGATCCAGGACCCGCCGGTCAGTGATAACCACCACACAATCAAAGACCTTGTGATCTTCCGCATCATGCAGGCTGGCCAGCCGATGCGACAGCCATGAAATACTGTTGGTCTTGCCGCTGCCGGCCGAATGCTGAATCAGATAGTTCTGTCCCGGGCCTTCCCGCCGGGCCGCGTCCACCAGCTTCCGCACCGCGTCCAGCTGGTGAAAACGCGGAAAGATCAGTGTCTCCCTGACCACCCGCCGTTGGCCGCCCTTTCTGTCCTCAACCTTTTCCTCCTTTTTTTCCACGAACATGAAGTGGCCGAGGATGTCCAGAAAGCTGTCACGCTGCAAGACATCTTCCCAGAAATAGCCGGTGCGATGACCGGATGGATGCTGCGGATTTCCTGCGCCGCACTGGATTGCGCCCGGGTTGCTGCCCCGGTTGAAAGGGAGAAAGCGGGTTTTTTGCCTTTGCAGCCGGGTGGTCATGTGCACCTCGTCCGGATCAACCGCGAAATGCACCAGGGCGCGTTTTTTAAAAACAAAGAGCGGCGCCCGGGGATCGCGGTCGTTCTGGTATTGCCGTACCGCATGCCTCCAGTTCTGGCCGGTGCCGGGATTCTTGAGTTCACAAGTGGCAACCGGTAATCCGTTCACCGCAAGCAGCAGGTCAATGGTATCGTATTTTCCGGGATGGCAGAGCACCTGCCGGGTAACGGTAAGTTGATTCTTCGCGTAAAGGGCCAGAACCTCGTCATTGAGACCATGGGCAGGCTTGAAATAAGCAAGACGAAAGGTTTTGCCATAGAATTTGAAGCCATGCCGCAGGATGTGCAGGGTGCCTTTGATCTGAAGCTCCTTGACCAGTGTCTTGATCAGTAGGGACGAAAAATTTTTCGCCCCTACAAGAGCGCGCATCTCCTCCCACAATTGGGGTTGGGTGTCCTTCAGAAAAGCATGGATGCGGGCAGGAAAAAGGGCGAGATCGACGTCCCATTCGGCATTGGTACCCGGTTGCCAGCCGGATTTTTCCAAAAGAACCGATTCGATATAGGTTTCAAAAGAATGTTCGCCGGTTTGAGTCATTATTCTTCCTTTTCAGCCGCAGTGTATGCCTGATCCGCTCGATTGGGCTTGTCCGGATAGCGAAGACGCAACAGTCCGTGTTCTACCATGGGCACAAGAAAACGGGCGCGTAATCCTTCTGCATTACGTTGCAGCAAGCTGGATAACTGCCGTCTGGACAACCAGCGGTTACGGCACAGTTTCAGGATAAGCTGCTCCATATCCTGCGGTGACAGGCGCCGATTTTCTCGAGCCGGCGCTGCTACGAGGGTTAAAGCTTTGAGGGCCTCGTCATCCAGCGTTCCGTTATGTAGGGAGCGGCCTCCCTTATGTGGGGAGCCATCGCCGTTATGTAGGGAGCGGCCTCCCTTATGTGGGGAGCCATTATCCGCCGGCAGTCGATACCGGGTCCAACGGCCCTGCCCTTCCTGGATCAATGCCATTTTCCCAACCAGCCCCTGCAATATCCTGGTTATATCAGCGGCATGGCTGCCGGTGATCTGGCGCATCCGCACGTTATCCACAGCACCCTCGATATCCGCCGTTACCAGGGCCTGGACTTCAAGCTGGTTGAACCGGCTGAATTTTTTACCAAACAACCATTGTAATCGTTGCAACGAGTCATCCGGTATCATGCTGATCATAGGCAGCATCCACAGTACCCGATCCGGCTGAAACTGTTCACGCACCAGGGGCAAGCGCCAGTGCTGGGACTCCCAGCCCCGACGAATCTTGTCCACCCCGGAGCCCGCCTTTTCCGCAGCGCCGATCATCATGAACATGGTCTGCAGGGCCTTGTTTCTGCATTCACTGATGTTGCCCTGCAACAACTGTTCAAGGGATATCAGCAAAGTGCCGGGATTGGAAAATTCGAACCGATTGGAATATTTCACAATAACAATACCGCCCTGGCCCTGGTAATCAGCGTGAATCAGGGCATTGACCAAGGCTTCCCTGATGGCCTCATGGACAATTGTTTCTCCCTTGCGGAAAAGATCCGATCCAAGCCGGAAAGGGAGCTTTAGATCCCGGGACAGACGCTGAATAACAAGCAGGTAGAACTGAAACAGGTTGGCGGGCCAGGTACCGTCCATGGTCAGCCGGTCGGTCCAGCGGATTTCCGGATCTTCCGAGAGCTTTTCCCTGTAATCCACATGATACTGCGGCATGCTCTCGCGGATAGCCTCGTCTTTGCCGAACATAAGCAGCCCGGCAACGGTCAGCCCTTCCATGCCGCTCTTGCGGTCCCGCCGCCAGCCTCCCAGCTTTTTCAACAATTCTCGGTCGTCCTCGCTCAGCCAGGGATGGTTTGGTTTGTGGGAAGCAAAACGCTGCCGATACTGCTGAAGGCTGGAACGGTCTATATCGTCCAGGGTGAAATATTCAAGAATCCGGCTGTCAGCAGGTTCTTCCGCCCGGTCCGACAGCATGCGGCTCACTTCCTGCTCGGTGCAATGATAGTCGCCCTCGAAATTGCGGCGATAGGTTCCAGTCAGAGGGTTCTGGCCCAGGAAAACCGGCCGCTGATAACGGGATGCCCGGGGCACCCGGATAGCGACGATCATACCCTGAGAATAATCGACTTCCACCACATCCGCATCGGAAAGCAGATTAACGCTCACCTTGCCCCGGTTGTTGATGGTGTCCCAGAAGGATTTTTTGATCCGGGCCGGATCTTGTACCCCAGAGACCATGCCGTCATCCTCAACCCCAAGCAGGATCACACCGCCGTGGGTATTGGCCATGGCGCTGTAGGTCTCCCAGAGGCTTTTCGGCACGCCTCCCCTGGCGGACTTGAATTCAAGTTCTTCATACTCTGTCCAGTCAAGGCGGGTAAGAATTTCAAAAGGATCGATGGGGTTCTTTTTGCTCATGCAGCATCCTCCCGCACATCGATCTTGCCGGTCACGGCCGCGGTAATCAGGGCGGTGCGGTATTCCCGTAGCCGTTCAATGGCGGTTTCTATTTTGGCGATGAGACGGTCGATTTTGGCGGTTTCACGGCCGAGGAAGTCGGCGATGGCGGTTTGTTCGGAGATGGGAGCAGCAATTATTCGAAGAATATGCAATTTACTTGCTTTCAGCCCTTCTGCGGTTGATCCTGTAGAGAGGCGTTGCAGTTGAGTCTGAAAGTAATTCGACATCATCGCATACAAAGCAAAGTTGCTGCAGAAGTACATAGAATTCATTCGAAACCGAATAATTCGCTGTGCTAACGCAATATCCTCCCGGTCAACAAGCGCTACGTTTCCCAGCGGGGCTTCGGTTGTAAAGAGAATATCTCCTGTTTTCGGTAAACCACGTCGCATGATGTCGTCGTACTCGCTCGCTGCAACATATTCTTGCGAACTTGTGTAGTCGATAAAACCCATACGAACATTTTTAGCCGTTACCAAAAAAATGCCATCCTGAGTCTTTTCGGGTGTCTTTCCACGATAGTCCGACATATCAACAATATACTTCGTGAAAGGCAATACCTCCCATCCCTCAGGCACATCCCCTAGCCAGTCGATGCCCGAGGGCTTGAGTCTGGGATGGGGGTCAAGACCGGCCTTGCGCGCCTCATCGGGTGGCAGGCCACGGGTGACGGTGCGCGAGATGAGGGCGGTGCGCTTTTCCTTGAGCCGCTCGATCAGGGTCTGTTTTTTGGCCACCAGGGTGTCGATTTTGCCGGTCTCGCGGTCGAGAAAATCGGCGATGGCGGTTTGTTCGTCGGTACTCGGCAAAGGAAACGGGAAGTTCTCACAGAACTCCGGTGGCACACGTTTTTGGCCACCCGCGCCGTACATTTCACCTTCGCCGGTCTGTCGAAAAGGCCTGGAAATGGTGAAATAGAATAAAAATCGCCGATCCAAATCTGAAGAAACCCGAAGAACATGGAGTTCCGTTGTGCCGAAAGCTACACCGTTAAAAAGGCCAGCCGCAAGAGCTCCCTTTCCATTCTCGAAACAGGGTGTGATCTTCGCGACCACCACATCACCCTCGTCAAACTCGGTGTACCCCGATCCGACATCGGAGATCGTACGAGTCTGCCCCAGAAAAATGCCACCATATTCGCCCACCGCTTCCATTGGCACGAAAGATATTTCATCCTCCGGTCGAAGCTCCCGCAGGCGCTTTGATCGGGGATTCACATCCATGCAGAATCTACCTCGCTTCACCTCCCAATGCTCCGGCACATCCCCCAGCCACTCAACGCCCGACGGTTTGTATTTCGGATACGGCGAATATTTCATTTGTCGTCCCCCTGCAAGGGCACGGTTCGCCGTGCCCCTACCCTGCGCCGTGGCCCATCGGGGATTTGTAGGGGCGACCGGCCGGTCGCCCCTACGGTGGTTGCATTTGGATTTTCCCGGTCCATTGCCCATTGCGCCGGGTTGTTGATGATATATTCTCGGATTTTGTTCAATTCATGGTCATTTCGGACAATATGTTCCCAATAATTGCGTTGCCATACATCGCGCACAGTGGTGTGTTGACGCATCCATTTGGTGACGCCGATTTTGAATCCCCGGACAATGGAACCGATGGTTCTGGATGTGCTGTTCGAACGTTGTTGTGGTGCATTCCGTAGGGGCGAAAAATTTTTCGCCCCCACATTTGCCCCAATGTTCATCCCGGTATCCATGCCGCCGTTGGCCCCGATATTCGCCCCATTCGTACAGGCATCATTGGTTATACCCACGATTCCATGAACATGATTCGGCATGACGGCAAATTCATCCAATTGTGCATGCGGAAAATGTGCAGGGATTTCATACCAGCATTTTTCAACCATTCTCCCCGCATCATTCAATTCCATTTCCCCATCAATAATTTTCCCGAACAAACATGCACGGTTCCGGGTGCAGATCGTCACAAAATAGGCGCCGGATTGCGAATAATCATATCCCTGTAACCGGATGGAACGGCGGCAGCCGATTGGGGCGAAAAATTTTTCGCCCCTACGTGCCGTGCCCTTTGCTTCAATCTGCTGCACGGTTCTGTCGAAATCGGAGAGCGCACCATCGCTTGCGGCAATCCGGCGGGCATGAAATTTTTCGTATTCCTGTTCAGCCCGCTCTTTGGCCATTCGGTGGGATATCTTTCCGGCGTGGGTCAGAATGTCCCGGTCGTTCAGGTTGAGAAAGGCATCGAGCTTTTTTATCCAGTCGGCCATGTACATGGGAATGCGGCGCAACAGCTCTTCAAAGTAGTCAAAGGGCTGGTCCGGGTTTTTCAACCGCTCGTCATCCAGCACAAAGTCCTTGACGATGTATTCCCGCAGCCGCTGGGTGGCCCAGATGCGGAACCGGGTGGCAACATGGCTTTTCACCCGGTAACCCACCGATATGATCATGTCGAGGTTGTAGAAATCCAGTTTCCGTTGAACCTGCCGGGAGCCTTCCTGACGAACCGACAAGAATTTCTTGTGAGTTGCCTCCGGTTCAAGTTCGCCCTCTTCGTAAATGTTATGAATGTGTTGGCTGATATTCTGCTGCGTGGTCTGAAACAGCTTGGCCATCAAGGGTTGCGTCAACCAGACTGTCTCATCCTCCAGCCGGACATCGATCTTGATCCGGCCGTCTTCGGCTTCGTACACCAAAAATTGCCCTTTTTGCGGCAGATTTTCACTCACTCTGTCACCTCGCCGAGCAGTTCCACTATTTCTTCTGTCAGTTGTCTGATGTCCGTCTCGATCTCCTCCAGGGGCCGGGGCGGTTCATAGACATAAAAATGGCGGTTGAGGGGGATCTCGTAACCGATCTTTGTCTTGCTCTCATCGATCCAGGCGTCCGGCATGTGGGGCAGGACTTCGCGTTTGAAATACCCTTCAATGCTCTCTTTGAGGGGCACGGTTTCGGTGTCGCGCAATTCCGGATCGGGTTCGGGATTGCCGTGACGGTCGCGGCAGATTTCAGCGGTTTCATCGCGTTCGCCCAGGGCATTCAGCACGGCCTTGATTTCAGTGGCCTTCAAGCGCACCCCAAGTTTCCGATCCAGCTCGCGCAGGTGGGTAAGAAACGCCTTGCGGTCCTTGTACAGTGTCCCGCCATGCCGCCGGGCAAATTCAGCCAAAAGTTCCCGGATCTGCTGCTGACGCCTCTTGCCTGCCTCAATTTCTTCAAGCCGGGCCTTTTCATTCTTTTTCCTGCTGGTGGCCAGATTCTTGAAACTCTTCTCATCCTCCAACCGTGCAATCCGTTCAGATGTGGCCTGAAAGTTGAGGCGCAGGGGACGTTCCACGGTGATCTTGTAAAAGCCGAAGTCCTGGTTGTCGAAAATCCGGCTGACCACACGCTCCTTTTGCACAGTTTTTTTGGTGATAGGGTCAACTTCTTCGAACAGACGCGTCTCACCGTCACGAAATTCCCCAAAAATGCGGGTGATTTCACCAATTTGATCCGGCTCTCCGGGTCTGTCGTCCGGATCGCCGATCTTGTGGCGCTTGTTGCCAAGGCTCTTGGTCATCTTCACGAAAAAGCGCCGGGCGTCGATGAGCTGGACCTTGCCCTTGCGGCGGGCTTCCTTGCGGTTGCTGAGTACCCAGATGTAGGTGGAGATGCCGGTGTTGTAGAAAAGCTGGTCCGGAAGGGCGACCACGGCTTCCAGCCAGTCGTTTTCGATGATCCACTGGCGGATATTAGACTCGCCGCTGCCTGCGTCACCGGTAAACAGGGGGGAGCCGTTGAAAACGATGCCGATACGGCTGCCCCCGTCGTCAGGAGTACGCATCTTGGAGAGCATGTGCTGCAGGAAGAGAAGGGAACCATCATTGATGCGCGGGAGCCCTGCGCCGAATCGGCCCTCAAAGCCAAGGGAGTCGCGCTCCTGTTCGATAAAGCGTTTCTGCTGTTTCCATTCCACCCCAAAGGGTGGATTGGCCAGCATGTAGTCAAAGGTATATTTTTTCCCGCTTGCGTCCCGGTCAAAGCCGTCCTGGGTGAAGGTGTCGCCCAGGACGATGTTGTCGGCATCCTCGCCCTTGATGAGCATGTCGGACTTGCAG
>Ga0190359_1002194_pt1 | contig 11758 bp, 8 predicted proteins | sample 48721823_MG_FD_161269 | JGI IMG/M metagenome (GOLD analysis project Ga0190359, IMG submission 161269) | Hydrothermal vent microbial mat bacterial communities from Southern Trench, Guaymas Basin, Mexico - 4872-18-2-3_MG | ecosystem: Environmental > Aquatic > Marine > Hydrothermal vents > Microbial...
TGTTGTAACACCAAATTTTTCGAAAAAAGCATCACCTTTTAAAGCGGGATTTAAACTTCTTAATATACCAAGTAAATAAGGTCCATCCAGTTTAAATACAACCTTATCTTTTGCCATTAATTCACGAAGCTCTTTAATTTGAAGGCCGAGAGGATTATAACCCTTAGTTACAATCTCTCTTAACCAAGTGAAAGCATTTTCATTTTCTGGAGTATCAAAATTGATTCCATTCTCTAATGGTCTAGCGCCAAAAGTCCACATCCATGGTATAAAACCAATTAGCGAATAATCAATCTTAGTAGTATCAACCCCTAATGCATAAACTCCCTCATCTCCAAGTGCATCTTTTATCTTTTCACAAGCTACCATTAATTCATCCATTGTTTTTGGTACCGATTCAATACCAGCTTTTTTCATTAAATCTTTGTTGTACCAAAATCCGTGTGGTGTTATCGCATAAGGAACTGCATATAATTTACCTTTGTATGTGCCTACTTCTAAACCACCTTCCCAATTATCAGCTAAATATTCTGGTTCGGCTATTTGCTTTAAATCTATTAATGCTCCCATTGAACCTAATTCAAAAGGCCAATTTCCATTTAACTGCATAACATCTGGTGCATTACCACCTGCAGCCATGGTTATCAATTGTTCTCTTACTTGATCGAAAGGTATACCTAGATTTTCTATTGTAACATTAGGATGAAGTTCTTCAAATTTTTTGATTACTGCATTTATAGTATCTCTAGTTGCCTTTTCTGCTGATGCCCAGTTTGAAAAAACAAGTTTTATCTTCTTTTCACCTTGAACCTTAGCTTTTTCACTACCAGCCAAAGCAAGACCCGTAAAAGCAATAACAAAAATAATCACCATAATAAATGTTAAAATTCTTTTCATCTTCTAACCTCCCAAAATTCTTAATATTTTTTAACCCAGTAATAATTGATATTCTAACTACTACTTTAAATATCATCACCTCCTTTACACAATAATTTTAATAAATAAAAATGCTATATAATTATATCTTGATTTATATATCAATCGTAATACAGCATTTTTAAATAGTAATTCTTCTCATCAAGCTCTTTTTGAATATTCACATCCTTAAAAAGAATTCTATTAACTGCATCCTGACATAAAACCATTGCTTTTTCAAACATAGCATTTTGTGCATTAAGGACCTCTGAGTATTCAAGCTGCCTCTTTAATGTTAAGTAAAAATCATTGTTATAAAATTTTTCATTAAGGTAATTTTTATTTGGAGGAAGGTGCCCTACTGTCATATAATAATAATTACTTATATCATAATCATTTGTTATTTCATCAATAAATTTTGCTGCATAAAACTTATTTTTACTTTGAGAACATATTGCAAGTGCATGATTGTAATTCCAGGAATAACTATTATTGTCCCTATACGTTGGATTTAGTACAATTTGAAAATTATCATCAAAATTTTCACCTGTGAGTTCATTGATTAAATACCTAATCCAGGGTCCATCGGTAATAAAAGCGATGTTTCCTTTTGCAAATTCACTACGTATTGTATAAATATCCGCGCTGAAGATCTTATTTCTTTTTACAAAATTCCTTAACCACATAAATCCATCTTTATTTTCTTTTGAATTAAAAATTACTTTTTCATCGCGATTGACAAATCCCCCCCCAAAAGCCTGTAAAAATGTATAAATCCTGAGAAAGTCTGTCTCATCATTGGTTGCACAAAGCCCATAACAATTAATATTTGTATTCTTCAATCTGATATTTTCACAAATATTTTCAAATTGCTTAAGAGTCATAGGAAGAGATGGTAATGATATATCCAGCTTTCGTAAAACTGATTTATTAACGATCAAACTCATTGGACACAGGCCATATGAAATTGAATATATTTTGTTATGATATACACCTCCCAATAAATCTTTATCATAAAATCTATTTTTTAAATTGTCTCTATCCAGCAAATCATCTAAAGGTTCAAATACTCCCATTGATGCAAAGTAGCTTGTCCAGTGCGATACAATTTGAGCCACATCAGGTGCTTTACCATTTGATACCAACTGTAATAAATCCTTTCTAGCTTTTGGATAAGTAGTGGGAATATATTCAATTCTAATTGAAGAATATTTTCGCTCGAATTTATCAATTACGTTTTTGATAATTTCCAACCCTCTTTTAGTTTCACCAACCCAACTCATAAATGATATTTTTATTTTTTTCTCTGAAACATATGTTCCTTTGCCCTGTTTTTTTTCAAGGTAACCTTCAGAAACCAGAATTGATAGTGCTTGCCTCACAGTTGAAATACTTATTTTAAAATCGCCGGCAAGAACTGACTCACTTGGTATTCTTTCACCCGTTTTATATTTGCCTTCTACCAGTCTCTTTAGAATGATATCCTTTACCTGAAGATATAATGGAGTATATTTAATATTTTCATCAGCCATTTAAATACCTTTATATATCAGTCATTCGAATGACTATTATTATACCAATTAATAAATCTGTGTCAAGAATTTTTTATATTTTAAATTACACTTTATTTAAATAATTTTCACAATATGTGGATACCAAATAATTTAGGAATAACAATACTTATAGAAAAGGTCTCTTGTTCAACATGATGATCCCCTTTAACCAGGCCTTCTTTGCTATAGTTTGTCATTTGGTGTGACATCATCAAAAATTATCATTGCGAGGAATAAACAAAGTGAATGACGCGGCAATCTCTCTTTTTCCCCGCCACAACCAGAGATTGCTTCACTCCGCTCGCAATGACATCAAACCTTGCAATGACATCATTCTGGTATTATAGCACCACACCCACTACTTTTTCGGGACTGACATATAAGATTACTATATTAACCCCATTCTTACAATTCTCTTTCTTACATTTTTGCTTACAGTAGGATAAAACCAGGAAAAAAAGGATTTTTAGGGAAGCCATAGGGTATTAATATAAAGGCAATTATATTTGGGCGGTACTGGACTTGAACCAGTGACCCCTTGCATGTCAAGCAAGTACTCTAACCATCTGAGCTAACCGCCCAATATCCATAAAAATGCGTAAAAACCAGTTTCGATATAATTAGATTTTACAATAAATTATAAAAAAATTCCTGTTATAGTCAAGAATTAATCTCATCAGCCATTTTAAAAAGTTATTCTAATGTGGATTAATATCAATGAGAGAATCAATCTTTACAAGCTTTAGCATTGAGTATAAGTTTTTATGAATACCATCTATCTTTAATGAACCATCAATCTGTTTCAGCTTTTTATATAGCATTAGAAGGGTACCAATCCCCGTACTGCTAGAAACAGGCACCTCTGTTAAATCTAAAACTATATTCTTTACACCTTCTTTCAATAGAGAATCGAAAGCCTGCTTCAATTCCTTGGATGCCTCAAAATTAATATCTCCCTTTATAACTATTTTACAGCTTGAATCATCCCTTTCTATGCTGTACTCCACTTTATATCTCCGTCTTTAAAAAATATCGACATATTACCATAATTTCTACATCATCTCTCTTATTGTTTCAGCAATTATTCTGATACCTTTGTCAATGTCCTCAACACTTATATTGCTGTAAGAAAGTCTTATATATCTATTTTTATAGTTCTCAGGCAAAAAGGCATCGCCCGTTACAAAAGCTACATTCTTTTCCACAGTTCTCTTAAACAACTCTTCAGGGTCCATTCCCTCCGGTAAAGTCACCCAAACAAAGAAACCTCCCTCAGGCTTTGTCCATTTAACTTCAGGGGGCATGTATCTCTCAAGAGCTTTAAGAGCAGCATCCCTTTTGGTTTTATAGATTTTTCTCATCTTAACTATGTACGATTCGATGTATCCCCTTTTCATATAATCTTCAGCTATTACCTGGCTTAAAAGCGGTGTACATGCATCAAAGGATTGCTTTTGTAGTTCCAATTTGGCTATTATATCCTCTCTGGCTATGATCCATCCGAGCCTAATTCCTGGTGATAGCACCTTAGAAAAGGTACCGAGATATAGAACCGTACCTGAATCATCAAGACTCTTTATAGGTCTGTAATCATTCTCATCACCTGTAAAATAAAAATCACCATAAGGATCATCTTCAACAATGGGTATTCCATACCTATTTGCTACTTCAAGAAGTCTCTTTCTCCTGTCCATTGAAAGTGTGATCCCAGAAGGATTATTGAAATTGGGTATTGTATAGATAAATTTTACCTCTTTTCCCAGTTTCTTAAGATGCTCTAACTTTTTTTCAAGATCCTCTATAATGATACCCTTCTCATCAACCTCCACACCTTCAAGTACTCCCATAAAACTATAGAAAGCAGCTATTGCACCTATAAAGCTGGGTATTTCCACAATTACAGTATCTCCAGGGTTTAAAAACAACTTTGATACCAGAGCTAGAGCCTGCTGTGAGCCAGTTGTAATAATAATGTCCTGGCCCTCCATCGAAATACCTTTTTTCTCCACTATTCGCTCTTTAATTTTTTCAAGCAGTGAAGTAAACCCTTTTGTTGCGCCATACTGAAGGGCATCAATCGCTCTTTTATCGGACCATTGATTAATAATCTCTTTTACACTGTCAAAGGGGAGATTAACGGAATCAGGCATTCCGCCACCCAGCGATATTATCCCCGGTTTACTTGCCATCTTCATCAATTCTCTGATCTTAGAACTCTTTAATCCCTTGATTGAATCAGCATACAAGCCTTTAATCTCCATATCTAAACAACCTCATTTATTAGTCTGATAAGTTATACCGGAACGGTTAAACTCCTTCCCTTATGAAAAGCCTTAAGATTAACATCCACATACTGGGGTTTTACAAGTTTTTTTATTGAACTCTCATAAGATTCAACACTAAAAGGCAGAAAAGTTGATGCAGCACCAAGCATTATTACATTTTCGGTCTTAATATTACCAACCTCAAAGGCTAATTTCTCGGCATCTATAATGTAAACATTATTTAATATATCCTTTAATTCCTTCTCGATATTTTCGACATATCTTTCATTTCCCGAAGAAACGGTAACAGGCATAATCTTTCTAGTATTTACTACGGCTTTTGTTTCGGCATTACAGTACTTGAGACCTCTCATGGCCTCTAACTGCTCAAGACCAATAAGAATATCGGCATCTCCGCTTTTAACCAGAGGCGAATAAACCTTTTCTCCAAATCGGATCTGTGAAATTACGCTTCCTCCCCTTTGAGCCATACCATGCACTTCATTTGCCTTAACATCATACCCGGAGTATAGTGCAGTTTCAGACAAAACACTGCTTGCAAGCAGAATCCCTTGCCCACCCACACCAACTATAACGATATCGGTAATTTCTTTCATACACCCCCCAATAATAAAGCCTTAAATTATTATCTGAATTATAATATTATAGCTTAGCAAAACTATATCTTTTTCTTTTGTGCCAGCATCTTCCGGTTTAACGAAGGTATATCTTTTGTTTTTTAATACCAGATTTTATTTATATTACAAACTATAGAATAGGCAAGTAAATTTCCAATCATAATAAAAAACCTAGTTTGCCTATTCGTTTTATCCCTATAAAAATAAAAAATTATATTCAGTATCCTTATATATAATCTTTATTTCATAAATTATGCAGAAAAGATTCTTTTAATTTAGCCAATAATTTAATAGAAAAATTAAAAGTTGTATATTTTTTATTCCCCTTCTTATAATAGGGTTTCCCTAAAATCAACTATATCAATATAGGATTTGTTTTTATGGAAACATAAAAGACAACTATTTCAATCGAAAGAAAGGGTTAATCCCTCTCTTCTGTAATCACTTATCCCTATATATCTATCTTTATCTCTAAAAACAGCATGCACATCACCAATTGGTTCGTCCTTAAACTTAATATTATAGCCAATCTGTTTTAAGCTATCCACCATATCTTTTGTAAAATAACCTTTTTCAAGATAAAGAGTATCCGGCCATGCCTGATGATGAAATCGGCCACGTTTGATTAGAGCTTCATAACCATTGATTTGCCCCGTTACATAGGGGAAAATTATATTTGCCAGTGTTGTTGGTATAGTCGGCCCACCCGGAGTACCAAGTATAGCAGTGACCCCCTTTGTATCTGTAATAATAACCGGAGACATTGAACTTGCAGGTCTCTTCCCCGGAGCTATTAGGTTTGCTTTATTTCCCATAACTCCAAAATAATTTACCATCCCGGGTTTGAAAGAAAATGCGTCTATTGATCCATTAAGTAAGAAGCCATATCCCTTTACGCTATACTTTGAGCCATACCTGAGATTAAGCGTGTACGAGTTTGATACAGCATTACCATCCCTATCTATTACCGAAAAATGGGTTGTGTTATCCCCTTCTTTAATGGTGTCCGCCTCAAGAGAGTAACCCAGCATGTTTGCCATTTCAGAAGTAGGAATATCTCTATCTCTAAAACGATCAACCGCCTCTTTCCAATAGCCTCTATCAAAAATCCTCCTGTAATACTCGTTTCCCTCCAGAGAAATATCCCCCATGTATCCCTGCCGATTTATAAATGTTGCCTTAGAACTCTGTGAAAAAGCATGGTAATAATCAACCGAATCTATTTTAATGGTATAAAACCTATGATTATCCAAAATATTGAGCAAATTTATCAATACAGCCCCACCGCCCTCCGGAGGAATCGTCCATATCTTATGCCCATTAATTTCACAAGAGATTGGTTCAACTTCTTTCACCTCATAGTTTTTAAGGTCCAAATATGATAAAAAACCACCGCTTTTTTTGATTTCGTCACTAATAGCTCGGGCTATTTCCCCATGATAAAATATTTCTTCCCCTTTTTCTGCAATAATCTCAAAAGTATGGGCAAGGTGTTCATTTTTGAATATATCCCCTGCTTTATATTTTCCAGTTTTCTTTACGTAGACTTCTTTAGATTCAGAAAAAGTGGAAAGTTTTGGCGATAATCTATTTAGACACTCTACCTGATACTGAGTTAGCGGATATCCTTTTTTAGCCAACTCAGATAACTTTTTTAAGATTTTTTCAGATGAAAGTTTGCCATAGGTGGAATGTAATTTATAGAATGCTTTTACTGTTCCAGGTGTACATATGGATAATGGCCCGAATGAGGTTTTCTCTGGATCTATCTCTCCCTTACTATTAAAATAACTATTTATGTCTATGGATAAAGGGGCTTTTTCTCGGTAATCTATAACACGAGGAGATTCCCAACCTTGCTTATAATAAACAAGGTATCCACCACCGCCAATGTTACCAGCCTGAGGATGAAACAGCGCAAGTCCAAAAGCAAGGGCAAATGCTGCATCAAAGGCGTTTCCGCCCTCTTTCAAAATATCAACTGCGAACTCTGTACCCCATCTTGATACGGAAGATACAACTGCTCTTCCCTTTGATACCGAAACATCTATTCCTTGATTTGTTTCGATTTTTACCCTGTAGGAGTCATATCCCTTCAATAGAATTACCTATAAGATAGATTTTATTATCTATCTTTCAATTTAATAATATAGAAAGGAAGTTTCAATTTAATTTAAGAATATCCATTTTTTCTGTCACACGATTAAAATCATAAGGATACTAAGTTTATATTTGCTATACCCGAAAAATAAATTCAATGATAAAGGAATGATTATTGTCTCATATCAATTTCTTCTATTCCACAAAATCAAGGATTTTTCTTTTCTTCATAGGGTATTTCAGTTTATCCAGAGCAGTATGCTCAATTTGTCTGATTCTTTCTTTAGTTAGATTGTACTTTTCGCCTATTTCTTTTAGCGTAAGAGGCTTTTTCCCGTTTAATCCAAAGTGCCTGTTGATAACATCCCTCTCGATGGGTTTTAATTTACATAAAACTTCATTTATAATCTCCTTTAGATTGACTTTTTCCGCTACTTTTTCAGGATGATCATATTTATCATCATCAATCATGTCAACTATGGCATCGGAGTTTGTATCATCAGAAAGTTGCTGATCAAGTGATACAGGTCTATAAACTTTTCTTAATTTCTTAATGAAATCAGTCTCATTAAAATTATCCATTTTTGATATCTGATTTGCGTACTTAAGCGGTAATTTAATTGACGTTGATTGCTCAAAGATAGCCTTTAACATAAAATGCCTGATCCACCATCTTGCATAGGATATAAACTTGAACCCTTTATTAACATCAAACTTTTCTACTGCCCTTATCAATCCCATATTCCCCTCGTTTATAAGATCCATTAAAGGCAAACCAAGATTCTGATATTTCAGTGCTATACTAACAACAAATCTAAGGTTAGAAACAATCAACCGCTCTTTTTCTTTTTCATCCCCCATAGATGCTTTTCTAGCACATATTTCTTCTTCTTCCCTTGTTAAAACTGGGATATGCTCTATCTGTTTTAAATAAATCCTAACCGGACTGCTATATTCTCTTGATTTTCTCATTGGTCTCTCCTCAAAAAGTTCTCTTATAAAAATTACAATTGCTATTTTGGTTCTACCTTAAGCTCTTTCATTTTTAATCTTAATGTTTTATAATCTATTCCAAGCAACTTAGCTGCTTTAACCCTGTTCCACTTAGTTTTTATCAGGGCCTCTTCAATAGCTTTTTTTTCTGCAATATTTTTAGCACTCTTCGATATTTCCTTTAAATTCTTTCCATTTAAAGATAAAGGCTCAGTCTCAAGGCTTTTTTCAAAAATAGGAAAATCTTCTCTCTTTAAATGGTCTCCACCTGCCAGTATAAATGCTCTTTCCAGTATGTTTTCAAGCTCTCTCACATTTCCTGGATAATCATAGGAAAGCAGCAATGATTCTATTTCATCATTTATCTCCTTTACATCACGTTTTAATTTTTGATTTAGTTTATTCATTATATGTTTAACCAGTACTGGTATATCCTCCTTTCTTTCTCTCAAAGGTTTTATATGAATCGGCACTACATTCAAACGGTAATACAGATCATCTCTAAAGCTGCCATTTTTAATCATCTCTTCTAGATTTTTATTGGTAGCTGAAATAATCCTTACGTCCACCCTATAAGAGTTATTTCCTCCAATAGGTGTAACCTCACTATCCTGAATTACCCTTAACAGTTTTGCCTGCATATTTATTGGCATATCTCCAATTTCATCAAAGAACAATGTTCCCCCATTAGCAATCTTAAACTTCCCGTCCCTCTTCGAAACTGCCCCGGTAAAGGCCCCCTTTTCATATCCAAATAGCTCACTCTCGAGAAGGGTTTCAGGAATTGCCGAACAGTTAACAGCAACAAAAGGTCTATTGGCTCGAGAGCTTAACCTATGTATTTCTCTTGCCACAAGTTCCTTCCCGGTTCCGCTTTCACCCGTTATCAAAACGTTCACTTTATCATTTACAGCAACCTTTTTGATAAGATTTTTTACCTCCTCCATAGCCTTGCTTACGCCTATCAGTTCAAACTTTTCATTTAATTCCTCGAGTTGATCCTTAAGTATTCTATTCTCAAGCTTTATATTGAAGGCATCCATAGCCTTTTTTACATTAATTGTTAGTTCATCCTTACCAAAGGGTTTTGTAATATAATCAAAAGCTCCATTCTTCATCGCCTCTACAGCTGTCTCAATTGTTCCGTAAGCGGTCATCATAATTATATTTGATTTTAATCCAAGCTCTTTTGCCTTCTTTATAAACCCCATTCCACCCATTCCTGGCATTTTCATATCAATCAAAACAACACTGAATTCCATCTCATTTACTAATTTCAGCGCTTCTTCAGAAGAATAGGCCTTTTGTACCCTATAATTTTCCTTTTCAAGGATATTTGCAATAATATTGGCCTGCATCTCTTCATCATCTACTACAAGAATATCTCTATTCATCAATACTCCTTTTAACACAATTCTTCATCCTCATTTAAGAGGATCAGAAAACATATTAGCTGTTCATCACACTATCTGAAACCGGAAATAGAATAGAAAAGGTTGTACCATTACCCTTCTTAGAATTAACCGTTAACCTTCCATCATGTTTCTGCACTATACTTAAAATCAGCGGCAATCCCAGGCCAAAACCCTGCTTTTTTGTTGTGTAGTAAGGTTTGAATATTTTGCTCATCTCATCCCTTTCAATTCCGATTCCGTTATCTATAACATCAACTCTTATTCTTCTATGGTCTATATTGCTTGTTTTTATAGTTATCTCCCCTCCCCTTGGCATTGCCTCAATAGCATTTATAATTAAGTTTGAGAATACAATTTTTAATTTATCTTCATCAGCCAGGATGGGATTTACATTATCATCTAATTCCATTTTCATTGATATATTGTTCTTTATCAAGCTTGGTTCTAATTCTGATCCAACTCCTTTTATTATCTCATTTACATTAGTTTCTTTAAATTCAAATCTATCCGGTACAGTTAATCTTAAAAATCCCTCAACTATCTTATTTATTCTCGCCAGTTCTTTCTTCATATTCTCAAAGAGTTTGTAGAATTCATACCGCTTTTTTGAATCATTGGGGCTAAGATTTGTCTCTATATAATCCATGGTCAATCCAATGGTGTTTATTGGATTTTTAATTTCATGTGCTATTGCAGCAGCAAGAGTTTTTGTTAATTCCACACTCTCCTGCCTTGATCTTTCCTCTTCCTGCTCAAGCAAATCTCTCTGCATTTTTGTAAAAGATTTTGCAAGAAGATCCAATTCTTTACATCCCGAAATTTGATGATCATTAATTAAATTATCTCCGTTCTTATATGAGTGTGCAATCTTAAGTATTGGTTTTGAGATAGAACGGGAGACATACAACGCAATACCTATTCCTATTGCTCCTGAAATAATAAAAAGCAATACGAGTCTCTGATGTAACTTACGAATAATTTGAAGGGAGGTTGAAATATTTGAATCTCCAACAATAACCGGATAATCTCTATTTAATAAGAAGCTGTTTCTCATATCTCCTGTTAATTCCATTCCCATGAAATAATCATACGATAGAGGTGATGATTTTTTGCTTTTTGCAATTATTTCATTGTTTTCCATCGTAATACAGATGAGATATATCCCAATAATATTCGTTACTACCAGGAAAAGTATAATTCCGATAATTTTATTACGGATACACGTCTTTGATAACATAGAAATCCTCCCTCATTTTTAATTCAGCAATTATTGTACCATTTTTAATGCATTCTATTTTGGGAGTGTAAATCATTATGGTATATAAGATTATGGATTTGTTACAATAATATCTATAACAAATATAATAGGATTTTGAATATTATATGGAAAGAAATCCTAAAAATAGGGTATAAATTCCCTTTTTTCTTAGGCAGTTTTTTGTATAAGAATAATTTTAAATGAATAAAACCTTAATTAATTATATGACCAATGTCCCCTACAAGCTTCAAAAACTTTTCTGCATCATCATTGCTTCCCACTATAGATCCGTAGTGCATTGGAATCGCTACCTTTGGGTCTATAATTTTTGCGGCTTCAGCAGCTTCTTCAGCATTCATTGTGTAAGTTCCTCCAACCGGGAAAAACGCTATATCAGCCCTTATATCTTTCATTTCGGGAATTAAGTCTGTATCACCCGGTAAATAGTAGGAAGTACCGTCCAGTGTAAAGATATACCCATTCCACTTATTTGCCTTTGGATGAAACTCCTTATTGATATTGTATGCAGGTACAGCTTTAATATGTACCCCCTGAACATTAGCTTCATCGTAGGGTTCTAACCCTATAACATGAGGTACTATCTTTTCTAGCTTTTCAACAC
>Ga0190359_1002195_pt1 | contig 11755 bp, 12 predicted proteins | sample 48721823_MG_FD_161269 | JGI IMG/M metagenome (GOLD analysis project Ga0190359, IMG submission 161269) | Hydrothermal vent microbial mat bacterial communities from Southern Trench, Guaymas Basin, Mexico - 4872-18-2-3_MG | ecosystem: Environmental > Aquatic > Marine > Hydrothermal vents >...
TATGTGTAGCAAGATCTGTATCATTTTTTTCATTTGGTTTATCTAGTATCGAGAAGATAAGATCAAAACGAGAAAGTAACGCAGGTGGCATGTTTATCTGCTCATGAAGAGGTAAATAATCATCAAAACGTCCGAGTTTAGGGTTTGCTGCTGCAAGAAGAGCACATCGCGATTTCAATGTAGCATTAATACCTGCTTTTGCTACACTTATCTCCTGTTGCTCCATCGCCTGATGCAAAGCACTTCTATCTGTTTCATCCATCTTATCAATTTCATCAATGCAAGCAATACCCATATCAGCTAATACCAATGCACCCGCTTCGAGTGTCCATTGCCCCTCCCCAAATTCATCACGAACTGCAGCTGCGGTAAGACCCGCTGCAGACGAAGCCTTACCAGAAGCATATACACTTCTAGGTGCAAGTTTTGACATGTAAGTCAATATTTGTGATTTAGCCGTACCCGGATCACCAACAAGAAGTGCATGAATATCACCACGTATGCGGGTTCCATCTGGCATTTCTTTTGCGAGACCACCGAAAAGTTGGAGAACTAATGCTTCTTTTTCAACATCCATACCATAAATAGTTGGTGCTATGCTTTCCTTCATTTTTTTGTACAGTTCCGGGTCTTTACTTACTTTTATTATTTCTTTCTCATCTTCAGGTGTTACCTCTACCTCTTCAAATGCTAACTCCTGTGATTCAATACTGATAGCATCCATTGTTTTATCAAAAGCAGTAAGTCTATATGTACCTCTCCGTCTTTGCATAGAATGCAGTATACCATTTACGATAACACGATCACCTGGTGCTATCTCCCCAGCGAGATCATCCTCTAAAAACACGCTTATACGCTCAGGTTGTGCTCCACCTCGTAAACCCTCCGGATTTTCCTGTATCTCAATTTTCTGAGAATCTATAAACTGTGAAAGACTTGGAAGGAGTTTAAAAGAAGACACACGACCGCAGCCACCTTGATCCTCGTAACATTCAGTGGGTTCTTTTAAAATATCTTCATCCTGCTCAACACGTATAATCGCTCCACATTTCTGACATTGAAAAGCTCCAACTTGTAGTTTAGGACGAACCTCTGTTCTTTTCTTAACCAGACCATCAACAGCCATAAGTTTTCCAAGATGATTCGAACGGATTTTACGTATTAAAATACGGTTTGTATCGGGCAGGTTTGTCACTCTGAAATGAAGCTGAAGTTTGTTTTCTGCTGCTACATCAATGTTTCTTAAAGCCTGCTCGGCATTATAAATAGCCTTATATGGTTGCTCTAGAAGAAGCTCTGCCAATTTCGGATCTACTTCATCTATTTTCCAATAATCCACATAAAGACTACGTTTTTCAGGATACTCCAAAGCAATTGTTTCAATATCTGATTTACAATGATCCTCAAAGAATTTCTGCCATTGAGATACCAAACTCTCATCTTTTAATAGTTTCACCAAACAGTATTCCCCCAGCTAAAGGTAAAAAAATGATAACAGAATTTGTTTTATAAATATTTTTAGAGGGTTGCTGAAAGTTTTTTAGCGGGTGTAGAAACACCGTGAGTGGATGCACGTGACAAAGTATTGACTGCCCATCTGCTTTCTCAACCCCGTTAACCCTTCGAGCATCAGCAGTTTACGGTAAGGCTGCTCACTTCCGTGCCTCACCCGGTTCCCGTAACTAAGATGATCATATAACCCTCCGGTTATATGGATTCATCACCTCTGATCCCAAAGGACAGGGTCTCATCGTTAGCAGATGGATCAATAAATGTCCGCCGCATCGCCTCTTGGCTTCGACCCCAGCGTAAAGGCGATTTCTGGTTACAGGGAACGCCTACCTCCCCGGTCTATTCTACACCTATCGCCAAACCTTTGTTTTATAGTGACCGTTTCATGATGATATAAAGATTTCTGAAGAACTGGTAGAATATCAATGCAAGTGCAACTGCAATAACTGCGATATCTCTTGTAACACTGATCCATTGTTCATCTCCTGTTTTTGTGATGAAATCACTGTACATAAGTGTTATACCTAGGGCTACAATAAAAAACAATATTAGATTAATGTAAACAGATAATCTATACCATGTTTTTTTGCTTGTTTGACGGATTATGTTTTCAACCATAATATTTCACTCCTAAATTAGGAAAATATAGAATAGATATATGAAAGTTATGCTTAACTGTTATCTTACAAAAAATCAGTTATTTTAGTTGTTTTAACTTTATCACTAGTAAATAACGAGTTAATTGACTTTTCTACGAGTATTATTCTCTGTTGAGCATATGAAGGTATACTATAGCGTTGAGCGATTTCTTTAGAAATTTCAAGATATTTTTTAACAGATTTTTCATGAACAGTTAAAGTGAGTTTCCCACCACATTTTGTGCAAACACCTTGTAGTGGTGGACGGCGATAGATTATATTACAATTAGGGCATCTAACTGATTGTTTACTAAATGCTCTCATATTACCTAGTATATCTGGCAGAAAATGTCGCTCTATGACTTTATAAGCCACATCGGCTTCATCAACGGCTTGTATTTTTGCAGCTAGATTAAGCTGAGCATTCATTTTATCCATCATTGTTTTTAATGTTTTGTAATTTGACATCTTTGGCCCTTCTGAAATATCAGTGGTATCATGTGTAAAACCAAACTGCTCATATTGTAATTCTGTGCCAAGTCTAGATGCTACAATATTCATCTTATTTTCTAATTCTTTTGGGTTTGCATGACGAAGTGTAGCCTCAAAAAACTCAAGTGGATACCGGACGAGTGTATCAACATTATGTGCTTCTTTATCAACCTCAGAGGGATCAATACGGGTAGTAAGGATTAATGGAAGATCCATTTTACCTCCGCGTTTATCAGGGATATAAGCATGAGAGAAATTAAGAAGTGCATCCATGAGAAGCATTAAACCATCTTCGTCTCCATCTGCGTTCCTTCTTTTTGCAGCATGATAGTATGGATGTGCATAGCAGACTTGTGCATCTGTGAAACCGATAATTCTAGACAACGCACCAGCACTTGTATGTGGTGCAAGACCTACTGCTAGATGCCCAGTTAGATCCTCAAGTTTTTTGATTTTATAAAATCGTTCTAAACCATAGAATTTTGCTAAAAGATCATCAACGAATTTTGCAACTTGTGTGAAATATTCTGCACAAGCTTTGGATATTATAACATCTTGGACTTTCAGTTCACATATTTGATTTTCTTCTGTTAAAATATTCCCGAGATAATCATTTTTGTATCCTAATTGTTTTAATCGTTCTATTGAGATTCCTATTTCTTTTGGTTTAAAATGTGTAAGTGGTGCATCTGTCATGTCGAAACGGGTTGTTCCATCCTTGAATACATAAACGTTGTATTTCGCTCGTAATATCCCTTTTTCAAGAGGTTCTGGTGTCTTATGCTTTGAGATAGTTCCTATAACACCTTTTATTGTTTCTGGCAGATTTCTTTCTTTAAGATTCTTCTGAGCAAGTTTAAGTTCTTCTGCGAGATTTATTTCTATGGTTTCTACTCGTTCGTTATGTATCTCTGTATGTGTTCCACAGGTACAGAAAACTCTATGAGTTTTTTTCCTGCATTTTGGACAGAAACGCACTCCTACTTCGACTTCGATTGTTCTTTTTTCAGCAGCATTACGGATGAGTCGTTGATTGCCACCGTAGTTTCCAACAGGGAAAAGTACATGTGGTGGCGGTCTCATTTTACGAGCTGCTGCTTTTTCAGGGCGCCCCATCCTTGTTCCAATGCGATATGGTGATCTAGGTTTGATTATTATACCAGATAGTTTTGTGACTGCTTGGATTATATCTTCGTCGTCTTTTATTTTATCTAATAGTTTGTATCTCTCTGTTTCAACTATTTTGTTTTCTGTAATGTCAAGACCGCAGCAGCGTGTTATTGCATGGGCATATCTATCTAGTATCAGGTTGTCTTTTCGTTGGATATGAAGTGCACCTAGATCTATTAGTATTCTTTTGATTTCGTCTTTTTTGGGTAGCACTAGTTTGTTGTTTTCAATTTTGCCATGTTTTTTTATGTAATTTGTTAGTTGGATTAAATCTTCTTTTGTTATATCATGCCAGAACAGGTTGTAGTATGGGTGTAAGGGTATTTTGTATTTAGTTGATAGTTCCACTGCGTCTGTGAATGTTGGTTGCTGTAGATTGATTTCCCTGCCGAGTTTTTCTTTGATTTTTTGTAGCGTTTTTTCATCGGTTTTTTTGATTTCTAGTGGTGTATAATTTTTTGGTAGGCAATCTATTTTTTTCTGGAGGTCTTGTATCCACCATTCATATACATAGCTGGCGTCTGGTAGGTTTGCATTGTTTTCAAGGAACTCTCCAAAGGGAATTAGTATTTCTCCAAGGTCTATTATTTTTTTGATGTCTGTTTTTTTGATTTTTTGTGGTTTGTTTATTTGTATGAAGTCTCCGTTTTGGAGTAATACAATTGGTCCTTCGATTGTGTCACAGGGTGTTCCGATTGTTCCTTTACCTGGTCTTTCTGTTTTGAGTTGTGTTCCAACAGCTATGAAATTGTCTAGAAGATACATAGTTGCGGGGTTTATCGCTGTTGATGCTAGCCCGCCTGTTCGCGCCCGTCCGTATCTGAGACGGAATCCTCCTTTGCGTGATGGGTGAGAGAAGACCGGTCTTCCTGCGATGACTTCTCCGATGTATTTATTTGATGGTAGTATTGGCGGCATCTCGTTATCTTTTTTATCATCGGTTGTTGTTTTGTTTTTGTTTACAAATATGTCTAGGAATTCCCATCCTTTTAGTTTAAGTTTTTTAACGTGTTTTAGTATTTTTGGTGCTTTTAAGCATAATCCTTCTGCTATAACTAAGCAGGCTCCTCCTCTTAGACGGTTTGTTCCAATTCGTGGTAGATCTCGGTATCCTGTTACTTCTTCTTCTTCGGTTCCTTCTCCGTTTATGCATATTGGGCAGTTTCTTACGATTTTGTCTATTTCATCGACTGATGGTGTGTATTGTAGGTGTTGTGCTCTTTTGTATAATGGTATTTCTTCTTTGTATCTTTCTATTTCTCCTTCTGTTGGTTTGTATTTTCCTATGTTTAGTTCTCTTCTTACTACATCTGCGATCAGGACACTCATTGCTTGTCCTGTTCCACCAGCGCTGCGTATTGGCCCTGAAAAGTAGAGGTCGACATAGTTTGTTCCGTCTTTGTTTTTACCGATTTTTACTTCTGCTATTCCTTCGAGTGGTGCTACTAGTACTCCTTCTGTGAGTATAGCAAGTCCTGTTCTTATTGCTTGATCAAGTGCATCTTCTATTCGTTTGAATTTCCCGTTTTTTACGATGTTTTTTGCTATTTCAATTGATATGATTTCTCTGTCACCTAATTTTTTTGTTGTTTCTCGTATTTTTGGTGCTATTCCTTCTGGTCCTACTAGTTGCTCTACTCGTGCAGCTAGATCAAGGGCTTGTGGTATTTCTACTTGGTATTCTGGATCGTATCCTTTTTTTCTTGCTTCATTGGCTATTTTGTAGCATTTTTTTATTTCTTTTTGTAAGTTGTTAAAGTATTCATGCATCTCTGGACTTGCTGATATATCGCGAGATAAATCCCCACCCATGTTTCACATCTCATAAAAAATTATTAGTAGAAATCGTTAATGTAGATGCGTGGTAAAAAGGTTTGTATTTTCTAAAAAATAAAATTGGTTTTATGTTCATATTCTTTTACTGAAATCCATCATTGTTATATTCCATGATTTTAGATCCAATATTGGAAGTTTTGCTGAATCTGGGATGAAATTTAGCATTTTTTGGTATGATGTTTGTGACTGCCAGCTTGAAGCGTTTATTAGTTTGACACCACGGTATTCACTAATTTGTGCGAGGTGTACATGTCCTGTTACAAAAACATCTGGTATTTTATCTATTACCATATAATCAACATGTTCCGGTGCTAGTGGAGTGTATCCGCCGTATGTTGGTGCTAGATGGTGTTTACGTAGCATGGTTTTCATTATTTCTACAGGTTCGTTGTATTTAAGATGTTGTATGTTTGTAGCGTAGTCAAGGAGGCTTTGCCCATGATAGGATAGTATTTCTACTCCATGTATGCTGAAATAGCATGGATTTCCTGCGAATGTTATGTTCATATCCGAGAACAGGTTTTGTATCTCTTTTTCAAAGGTTGGTTGTGGTTCAGCAGGTCTAACAGCATCATGATTACCTGGTTGCATTATTATATTAATATGATCTGGTATAAATCTTAGTTGCTCGGCTAATGCTTCATATTGACGATAAACATCACCAATTGAAAGTTCACGTTCTTGATTAGGATAGATTCCTATACCATCTACAACATCACCGGGTATTATTATATATTTTATTTTACCAGCTACATCTCTTTGTCTGCTGTTACCTAGTTGCCCATTTATCCATTTTAAAAAAGAGTTCCATTGTTCTTGCATAAATTGTTTACTACCAATATGTATATCCGATAAAAAAGCAGCGTATAATGGTATTTCTGATTTATGTCTCTCATTTTTTATACTTATCTCTGGGTAAACAATGTTGTTTATTACTATTAAGTCACCGTTTTTACTCATTTGTCCTTGTATTCCGATTATCTCGTCTAATACTACCTCGTTTGCTATTTGATGAGTTTGAAGGTTGTTTTTTAATGCAATACATGTAGCTGTATCAGTTTCATCTTCAAGTTCAATTAATCTATGTCCGTTTGTAGTTGTTCTAACTTCTTTCACGATGCCTATTATTTGTATTTCTTTCACATTGCTTTTTTTAACGCGGTTTATAGGGATGGCGTTTGCTAGTTCACGTCTCTGACTACGAAGTATTTTTCTAAGAAAGTTATAGCGGTTAACGAAAAGTTTTGTGAAATCATCCGTTGTCCCCTCACAGGTACTGTTACCTGTTACATCTTTTATAATATTGATTTCTGCATCATATTCACTTGCAAATGGTTTCCATGTTTTGACTTTTTCTAGTTTTATTGGTTCAAATATAGTCTCTTGTTGTTCTGATTCGTCTGATAACGTTATTTGATCTGATTTATCTGGATCATCAAAATCTGTTTCATCATCTTCAAAATCTTTAGGTTGTATTTCGCCCTTGCCATATATCGTGGAAAGCATTTTTGCTTGTAGTTTTTTTATTTCTTCAGTGTTTTGTTCTTTTTCTACCTCTTTTTTTTCTTCTATATTTTGTTGAACCATGTTCTCAATTTTTTTTATATGCTCAACTGTTAAAACAAGTGGAAACTCCTTTAGATTTTTAACTATGAACGATGTAAACTCAGCAGGTTCAGGTTTTGACAATATATACTCTATAGTATCTGGTTGAACAAAAGTGCCATGCTCTGAGAACGTCTGAATAATATTTGTTTTCATCCCCACTACCAAAAACCTGTGATGTTGTAAGAAACTGTATCGGGTTCTATGTTTTTAGTATTACGGAAAAATTAGATAATCATTTATGTAAAAAACATATACAAAAACAGGGAATTTACGAAACTAGTATAAACAATAATAGATAAAAATAGTTAATAGGACAAAGAAAATAAGAGTAAAAAACATGATAAGCATAAAAATCTACAAACAAGGAGAAGAAATACTTATTGCAGCATGCGATGAACAACTAATAGGAAAAATCTTAGAAGAAGGAAAATATCACTTAGACGTATCTGAAAGATTCTATGATGGAGAAAGAGTAACCCCAGCTGTTTTAAAAAAATTCCTAGCAGAAGCAACCATTGCAAATCTTGTTGGAAAAGAAACAATAAAATGCGCAATAGAAATAGGAATAATAGATCCTGATTGTATTATAAGAGTCAAGGGAGTTCCACATGCTCAAATGGTAAAAATGATATAAAAACTGGGGAATCAATCCATAGATTTTATTTTTTTAAGCATGTTATCATGATGACTACCTTTCCAATATATTTTGTTACATTTTGAGCAATACCAGAATTTTTGATTATTTTTATAAACCAGCTTTGGAACTTTATCTTTCACCTTGTTTTTATCAATTAAACTTATAGGTGAATTACAAAGTAAACATCTTGAAAAAAATTGTTTCTCATCAACATTGATATCTTTTAAAACCTGTTTTAATTGTTCATCGATATCTGTTGATTTAATTTCATAAACTTTTAGATTCTCCCGCCTGGCAACTTGAGAAAGTGTTTTATCTCTAGTAATTAATGCACGCTTCTCTTTTTTAGCGATCTCAATTAAATCAGCATCATCCAACTTAGAGTTAGCAAAAAAAGTATCAAAACCATATACACGAAGCCATTTCGCAAGGGTTCCAAGCATTTGATCGCATAAAAACTTCATTTTATCATTTTATAATGAACAAGAAGTCCGGGTCCAAGTCTTTGTACATCTACAATCTCAAGAGAAACAACATCATCCGTGCTGTCTATCCCCTCACCACCAGCAAGTGTTGGAGTTTTTACACCGCCAACGATAATTGGACCTATATAAACAAACATTTCATCAACTAATCGTTGATACAAAAAATTCCATATAACAGTGCTACCACCTTCGACCATCAAGCTCTTAATGCCTTTTTCGTGTAGTATATTAAGCATTGTCTCTAGATCAATCAAACCATCACAGTTTACCTTGGTTTCGATTATCTCAACATTGCTCCCATATTCCTTATCACATTTACAGCCTGTAAAAATAATTGTTTTTGCATCTGGGTTTACAACAAGAGCAGATTCAGGTGTTCTACATTTAGTGTCAAGAACAACACGAACTGGGTTTTTAATTTCATCTATACATTTTTCTTTAACAGTAAGCCGTGGATCATCAGACAAAACAGTTCCAACACCAACAAGAACCGCATCATGCTCATTCCTCATACAATACATACGATGAATGTCCTCATCACAGGAAATGCGGAGTTGCCTGCCTAAGGGTAAAGCAATTTTTCCATCAGCGCTCATAGCGCAGTTAATCACAACATAAGGTCTTTTCAAACATATCACCTTACTATTTTTTTGGGTAAAGAGGGCAGTCTTTTTTATTCTCAGGACATATTCCCTTACTCTTACATGCAGGTCCTGCCTTTTTAAAAATAATAGGCGCTACTTTTTTTACTTCTTGAAGCATTTTATTAGCAAGTTGACGTATCTCCCACTGTGCATGCAAGCAACAACGCAGTTCAAAAAAATTCAACAACGAACGAGCGTTCATAGTAACAATAATATTAGTACAAGTAGCATTAGGAAGCACATATCTACTATCCTCAGCAGGGATACCTAACTCCAGCAGTTTATTATACTGCGCCCATATATTCTTCATAGTCTCATCATAGGCTTTTCTCATTTTTTTATCTTTTTTAATCTTAGGAGGTGTCACATAACACGGCTTATTAAGGTTAACATACCGTTGACTCTGCTGAGCATAGCTAGCAATACGATGACGGACAAGCTGATGAGTAAGAGAACGGCTAACACCGCTAATCGCAAAAGTAAAACAAGTATGTTCAATGACACTTGTATGACCGAGATTCATTACATGCTCAAGTATTGCTTTTAACTCTTTATCAGAGGTTTTATCAAGATCTTCTGGTTTGGTTTTACTATGCGTCAGTTTTGCAGCCATAGCAGGTAGTTTCTCAGGGTTAGGTGTGAAACCTATAAGTTTAACATTCATCTAAACTAACTCCCCTTCTACTAAATATAAAACTATATTTTATTATTTTCTAGAGTAGCCTTGTATAAGAATAACAATTTATTATTAAAAAGCAATAAGCTTTTAAAAACTATTAGAATTACCCTGAACCATAAAAACAGCTATGAGTTGGGAGGAAAACATATGATAGCATTTATTGTGACAACAATTATGTGCTTTATAGTATATCTGCTGTTCACAACAGGTAGTGGAACAGATTTATGGATTTGGAGCTGGGATGAAATCATCATAGGTCTCATCTTATCTGTTATCGTTGGATTAATATCACATAAAATACTTGTTAAGAAGAACCTTAGAATGTTGAATCCTGTTAGATGGTTTACTTTCTTATACTATCTCTTTGTACCATTTTTCTGGGGAATGGCAAAAGCCAATTTCGATGTAGCATACCGGGTTATAACTGGTAAAATAAACCCAGGCATAGTTAGAATCTCTCCTAAATTGAAAACAGATCTTGGTGTTACAATGCTTGCTAACTCAATAACACTTACACCAGGGACACTTACTGTTGATATAGATGAAGAAAACAATGATTTATATATACATTGGATAAATGTGAAAAAAGAAGCTATTAAGAAAAAACCTGTTGATTGTGAGTATATATGTGGAAGTTTTCCAAAATGGATTAGGAGGATTGCAGAATGATTGACTCAACATATCTCTATGTTGTTTTATTACTTCTTTTTATCCCTGTTATACTAGCAATAATCAGGATTATAAAGGGTCCAACAGCTCCTGATAGAGTTGTTGGTCTTGACACGGTGAATACCATCGTAATAGTAAGTATGATTCTTTTTGGAGCAGCTTTGCGGGAAGTAATTTATATTGATGTTGCAATTGTTTATGCTCTGCTATCGTTTATCTCAACATTATTTATAGCTAAATATCTTGAAGGAGGGGAGTTCTAAGATGATAGGATGGTCGGATGTTTTAATTCTTATATTTTTAGCAATAGGTGTGTTTTTTAACTTCCTTGCAGGTGTTGGTTTAATTCGTTTCCCGGATGTGTATACAAGGTTACATGCTGGTACAAAATGTACCACATTTGGCTCTATTTTCCTAAGTTTATCTGTTATATTTCTTGGTTTGAAAATATGGTTGGCTGGAGATGTTAACGGTTCTGTTTTAGCGTTTCATACAGGTGCTGCTCTTGTAGCAATTCTTCTTACCAATCCTACTGGAGCACATGCTATTGCTCGTGCAGCACATCGTAGTGGTGTTAAACCCTTTGGAGCTGTTGTTGATGATTTAGAAAAAACACCAGCTAAAGCTAAATCTTCTAAGAAGGAGGTGAAGAAATAGATGCCAGATAGTATACTTATAGAGCTTATTCACATAGTATTACCCATTCTGATTGTTGTATCATCTGTTTTTGCTGTTTATCTCAGGGATCTTTTAGCAGCGGTTATTGCTGTTGCTGCTATGAGTTTATTGTTGTCACTCGAGTTTTATATACTTCAGGCGCCTGATGTCGCTATTGCTGAGGCAGGTGTGGGTGCCTGTTTAACTACAGCGATACTAGTGATTGCTATTCGTGCTACTAAACGTATGGAGGAGGAAACCTAAAATGACTCGGCGGGATACTCTAGCGGTTGTTTTCTTTGTTGTTGTTGCTGTTTTCTTTGTTTTTAGTGCTCTTATGATGAGACCTTTTGGCCCATCAGCAGATCCTAATGATACAGATTACTTCAATGCTCCTATGGATGACTACATTATTGACAATACACAGAGCGAAACTGGTGCTAATAATGGTGTGACCTCTGTTGTTTTTGATTATAGAGGTTTTGATACACTTGGTGAGGCAACAGTGTTGTTCACAGCGGTGGCAGGTGTGGTTCTTGTTTTTAGGAGGTTGAAAAAATGAGTGGTATGAGTAAGATCGTTAAAACAATTTCAAATGTTACTTTTCCACTTATAATGATTTATGGGCTGTACATTATAGCCCATGGACATCTGACACCAGGTGGTGGTTTCCAGGGTGGTGCTGTTGTTGCTTCTGGCTGTGCCATGATTCTTGTTGCCTATGGTTC
>Ga0190359_1002196_pt1 | contig 11755 bp, 14 predicted proteins | sample 48721823_MG_FD_161269 | JGI IMG/M metagenome (GOLD analysis project Ga0190359, IMG submission 161269) | Hydrothermal vent microbial mat bacterial communities from Southern Trench, Guaymas Basin, Mexico - 4872-18-2-3_MG | ecosystem: Environmental > Aquatic > Marine > Hydrothermal vents >...
AGCCACTGGGACCCATGATGGCCATGAATTCTCCTTCCTCTACTTTGAGGTCTACTCCTTTGAGTACCTCTAGCGGTCTGCCTCCTGACATGTAGGTCTTGTGTAGGTCTATGGTTTCCACGATTGGTTTTGTCATTGTTTTTTCTCCAGTAATGTGTCTATTTTGTCGAGTCGGCTCTGAGTGTTTTTCTTGATGTTGATGAGGAGGTTTTCTTTAATATCCGTGTCGATGTTCTCTGTGAAGGTTCCAAGTAACCGTGCTGTCATAATTTGTTCTTTGTTTGCGAGTTTGTCCATGAATTTTACTGCGATTTGTTTGCGTTCGTTTGTGAGCCACTTGAATACGACTGAGATGTATTTAATGCTAAAGTCGATAGAGCCTTCAAGATGATATAGCATCAGGTCAAAGAGTTGTTTCCCCTGCGTGGTGATCTTATAGTAATCGGTTTTGTCCCGGGTTTCAGTACTAATATAGCCCTTTTTTTCGAGGCTTTTAAGTGCCGGATAGACTGTGCCTGTTTTAGGTTCCCATGTGCCTTCAAACTCGTCTTTGAGGGTTACGAGCATCTCGTAGCCATATTTTGGCCCCCCGTCGAGCTGTATGAGTAACAGCATCTGTAGTGGACTAACTGGCATTCTTAGGGGGTTTTGGCTGTTGATGCTTAGTGTCATTGGGTTGACCTCTACCTAGATAGATTGCTTTTGAGAAACAGTCCCTTACTCTTAAACATTTTTCATAATTATTTCATAATTTAATGCAAAGGGTTAACCGGTGTGAACAAATAGGTTTGGTGTAACATGAGTGTACTCATATTCACAGATAACCCTACCACGGGTGAAACGGGGCTAGTTCGACGCGAGTTAAAGGAGCGAGGTATTAATGTGGACTATCTTGCTCCTTGGGACATCAGTTTCCCCGGTTTTGAGCCTGATTATGATCTTTGTTATGTACCTAGTAACATGCTTCACAGGGGCAGCACCTTTGAGCTGGTTCACAGGCTACTTATTCTGCGACGTATCGAGGAGTCAGCAGTGGTTGTTAATCCTGTTGATTCCATGTTGAATTATAGTAAAGAGCATCTTACACTACAGTTGGATAAGCTTGGTATTGCTCACCCTGAGACCTTGATAACTGAGAACATTGAGAAAGCCAACGATTTCGCATTAAGGCTTCAAGCCGATGGAAGAGATGTCGTGATAAAGCCAATTTGCCTTAGTCGTGGTACAGGAGTAAGTAAGCTAAGTTGGATAAGAAGTGAAGAGGATCTAACTCAATACTTGCTTTGGTATACAAGGAACTTTGGAGAGGGTGTTTTCTATCTCCAAGAGTATGTTCCTAATCTTGGGTATGATGTACGGTGTCTCGTGATTGACGGTGAGGTTATCGGCAGGGAGGCAAGGTCTAATCCTGAGGATTTCAGGTATAATGTGGCTGCTGGTGGTAATGCTCAGTCTTTCGAGGATGATCAGTATGATGATTTAGCGGTTCAGGTTTCAGAAGCTGTTGGGTTGAATATTACTGGACTTGATATTTTACCACGTGAGAACGGTGAACCAATGGTCTTGGAGGCGAATTGTTATCCTGGGTATAAGGCGTTGATGGAGACTACAGGTATTCCTGTGCATAAACTAATTGTTGATTATTTCGAGCGTTTGCTATGTTCATAGAAGGTTTTTAATGCGCCTTTGACACGGATTGATCTGAAACAAAATGACGTTTTGCCCTAACTGTGGAGCGGACGTAGAGGATAACCAGAAGTTTTGCCCAGAGTGCGGGACGAGACTGGCAAAAGCAGAACAGACCTCGGTTTCCCCACCTCCACCCCCACCACCACCGGGAGCAGAGCCCGAGACAACGACTACTGCCCCCCCACCGCCACCACAATACAGTAACGTACCACCGCCGCCACCTGCAGGCAGCCGGAGTAATATCCCGCCACCAAAACAGGGTATTCTAAGCAAGATAGACATCGATCAAGAAGACATTGATGAGGTCGCTGAGAAAGCCAAGAAGGGATTAGGCGCTGCTTGGAGGCTAGCTCGTAAGGGAATCAGCAAGGGTGCTGAGCTAGCTAGTCAGGGGATCGAGGTAGCTAAGGATACTATCGAGGAGCGACGTGGTCAGCAGAATGGTCAGACTCAGTATCAGCAGCCATATCAGGCTCCTGCCCCTGGTCCAGCACCAGCGCCTCAGCCGGGTGCGACTAAGTTTTGCCCGAATTGTGGTCAGCCAGCTGCGCCTGGTAAGTTCTGTAATAACTGTGGCCACAAGTTGGAGGAGTAATTTCTCCTTTTTTATTTTATACTGCTATTGGTTTTTTGATGTATTTTCGTTGGTAGAAGTATAGTGCTTGTAGTACTGTGAACTGGATTAGGGCCGTTATTACGGTTGAGAATTGTTCAAGGTAGAATATGAGAAGGTTAATGGCTACTAGTTTAATGACAAGCGACACTGAGGCGGTCTCAGTTCCCCATGTTCGTCGCCCAGCAATAATCAGTATGCTACCTATGGTTAACAGACTGCCTAATGCTCCATCGCTCATAATTAGTATGAACGCCCACATGGCTCCATTTGTTTTGATATGGGGTATCTCGTCAGCTATTGCTAGCAGGTAGATATCGCGTTGGGCTGGGTTGGGTGCTACCATTCCGAACTCGACGAGTTGTAAGAAACTGGGGACTCCAAGTAGTAACAGGCTGATTACTATGGCGTATTTTACTCTGGTTTCTGTAAGGTAGTTTAGTTCAAACCACTCCCACTGGGTTATTATCTTATCGAATATGTTTGGTTTCTCTGTGGTGGCTTGGATTGCGTCACTTTCTACGAAGTCTTGGAGTTCTTCTGCGAGTCTCCTATAGTTGAGGTTTTTTGCGTTTGTCGTTATTTCTTTTAGCCTGTTTTTCATTTCTTGGTGTTCATCTGGTTCCAATGAGTGGTCGAGTACTTCTTGTAGTATCTCGATTACGGCGTAGAGGTTGCCTCGTGTATCTAGGGTTGGTTCTTTTTTGATACGTTGGTATAGTAGGACTGTAAGTAGAAAGACTGCGTAGATAATTGGTGCTGCAGCTGGGAAAAAGTACTCGTTGCTTTGGGTGATGAATTTACCTACCTCGTCAATGAATAAGCCGACTCCGACGCCTGATAGTATGGCTGTCCACGTGTATGTCCAGCGGTTGCTGTAGAGGAGGGGTAGGAGGCTTGCTATATATAGGAATACGCCCCCGTAGAGCACGTGGGCTATGTGGAGTGTGCTGTTTCCTAGTTGGGGATAGCCTGTGAGTTCTAGTATGAGTCGTGTGAGAGTTACTGATGCTGCGAAGCTGAGTACTGTGAGTTGTAGGTATCTTTCTGCTCCTCTTCTTGGTACTGGTTTCCAGATTCGGCTTATTATCTGACTCATAATTGGTAGTTCGCTAGAGATATGATAAAAGTTTACGGACCAAACTGGGTTAAAGCAAGTATAATTCACAAGAATATTTTGTAATAAAGAAAAAAGGGTGTTACCTACTGGTAACTTATAGCTCGTTTACTGCCTTCTCTAGGTTCTCTAGAGCTTGTTTCAGCAGTGCCCTTGGGCAAGCGAGGTTGAACCTCATGAACATGGAGCCGCCTCTACCGAACAAGGTGCCCTCGTCCAGCCATAGCTTGGCTTTCTTCAGCATGAAGTCCATTAGCTCCTCGTCGTTCATACCAAGTGCGCTGAACTCTACCCATGTGAGATATGTTCCCTCCAGTGGGTATACTTTGAACTGTGGTAGTTTCTCGGCGAAGAACTCGTTAAAGAACTTGAGGTTTCCACGCAGATACGCCAAACACTCTTCGAGCCATGGTTCTCCATGGTTGTATGCTACGTCCTGTGCAAGTGATCCGAAGATATTGCTGTGACCGCTTCCCTTGGATACCTGTGCCGCGAACCCTGCCCTGAGTTTGGGGTTGGGGATGATTGCGTCAGCGTTGGTCAAGCCAGCTAGGTTGAATGTCTTGCTGGGTGCGACCAGTGTGACTGTTCTCTGCATCGCGTCCTCTGAGACTGTTGCGGTGCATGTGTGTGGGATGTCTCCGAGGATCAGGTCGTTGTGTATTTCATCGCTGATGATGAGAATATCCTTCTCTTCACAGATCTTTGCTAGTTTCTTTAGCTCTTCCTTCTTCCAGACCCTTCCGATTGGGTTGTGGGGGCTGCAGAGGATGATCATCTTCGTCCTGTCATCGATCTTCTTCTCCATGTCCTCAAAATCCATCTCATAGTAGCCACCCTTGTCGATTAGGGGGTTCTCTACGATCTGGCGTCCTGTTCCACGAATCTGGTTCATGAATGGGTAATAGACCGGTGGCTGTATGAGTATCTTGTCTCCGGGCTGGCTGTATGCTTGGATTGCGATACTAAAGCCTGCTACTACGCCTGGGCTCCATAGTATCCAGTCCTTCTTTACACCTTTCCATCCGTGGCGTTTCTCCATCCAGTTGATAAGGCCTGTGTAATAGCCTTCTGTGAATGCTGTGTACCCGAATATTGGGTGTGATGCTCTTTCTTTTAGTGCCTCAACTACCTCTGGAACTACTGCAAAGTCCATGTCGGCGACCCATAGTGGAATCAGGTCGTCCATGCCTGTGATCTGCTTCATTAGTGTCCATTTGGCGCTGTTTCTTGAGGTTCTGTCGATTTTTGTATCAAAGTCGTATACCAAATTGATCCCTTGAATATCCCCGATATGTGAATATATGTATACCGAGAGACGGTCAAGGATAGTTAGCTAAAAGAAGTGCTACAGCATTTGTTTGACGCTAATACGCTCAGTGCCATCAAGAATCTGGTTTTTTCTGCTCTAGTATATCCTGTAATGTAACAGAGGGGTGATGGTATCTCTCTTTTCCAGTTGTAAGATTACCCGCCTGTATAGCCTCTTTTGGGCACCATTGAAGGCAGGCAAAACACAGTGTACAACGATCAAGCCACACTGGTTTGCCTTCCTCCAAAATTATGTTATTAACTGGGCATACCTGTGCGCAGACTCCGCACCCGTTGCATCCATCTTCAGCTTTAAACGAAATTGAATCCCAGCCCCCTACAGCTACAACGCTGAGTACCCTGATGAGGCTTGGTAATGCTCTGAACATCAAACCAGAAAACACGAAGTCCTTGAGGATGTTGCTTTTCTCGTATACGCCCTGTTTTCTTTCTTGGATAGTATTAACAATTGTTGGTAGTTTTTCTCTCCAATCCCTGTAGAGTTGTTCACGTTCAACGCCAAAAGTTATTTTGAAGCCTAGTCCGTTGTGCGGCATATTGACTGTGAATCCTGCTGCGAGGTTTCCTCCGTTTCTCTCCACTGATGCCTTGAACTTTTGTATAGCGTCAAGGGGTATGAGTCCATATGTGGCGACAGCGAAAATGTACTTGTTTTCGAGATTCTCTATTTTTGTGAGTGCTTTTTCAAGTATCTCAGGTGCCTCAAAGTGGTACAATGGGAAGACGAATCCAATGATTTCCGATGTTGTCTGAACCTTTTCTTTTCCCAACACTGAGACGATGGGCACTAGTCTTCCATCAATTCTCTCCGCTATGTCTCGTGCAACGGATAACGTGTTCCCGGTTCCCGTGAAGTAGAAAACCTCGGCGTTCATATGGTCGTAGAACAGGTTTCTACCATATAAGAGAGTGCCATATAAAACTGGAAGTTGAGGTGGTTACTTATGCTCCACCTTTTCAACATCAACCAAGACAACGATAACCGCGTTCACAATCACCACATCATGACTCTTGGCGTCTGGGTCAAGGTTCTCCGGTGGCCACATCATTCCGCCTTTGATGATGTTGATTCTCCTGTTTCCCTCTGGTAGCGTGGATAGGACTGCTTCTCCGTCTACCGTGTCTGGGTTGGGGGCTGCGATGGTTACGTCAACCATGAGGGCTTCTTCTAGTTCTTTGAAGCTGTCGATCTTGAATAGTGAGCCTAGTCCTATCATGCTGCTGTGGCTTATGGCGTCTTTTACTGCGCGTTGGGCTGCTTTTGTCTCGTCTCTTCCGTGGAGGTCTACTCCTGTGCCTTGTTCCAGTAGGTATCTTCGATAATCTGGCATCTTTGTGTCACTCTTGAGTGGGTTTGTTTGTTTATAGGATTTTTCTCCCGTTAATGTTAAATGGTATGCTGCTTTGAGCATCAAACAACATAGGACTCTGGAAGCGGCATAATATGGAAAATGAGTATAGACTCATGGAGAGAATCAAGGAGTTTCTAGACGAGGATATTGGTTTTGGGGATATCACCAGCAGGACACTGATACCCGAGGACCAACAAGCCAAAGGTAAATTCTACTACAAGGAACCCGGCGTAGTCTCAGGACTAGCAGAGGCAGCCACAGTCTTCAAACTACTCGGATGCACAGTCGAGATACACGCAGTTGAAGGACAGAAGACCGAGGCACGGAAAACACTGCTTACAGTCAATGGCTCAGCGAGAGCACTATTGATGGGTGAACGTCTTGCCTTGAACCTTGTTGGACGTATGGCGGGTATCGCAACACAGACAGCGGCAATCGTTGACGACGTAGCTAAGCGTAACCCAGTGACACGAGTTGCGGCAACACGTAAGACCTTACCGGGACTACGGGAGTTTGATAAACGGGCGGTTATCCATGGGGGCGGTGATCCTCACCGGTTCGGCTTGGATGACTGTGTTTTAATAAAGGACAACCACCTGGAGCTTGTTCCCAGTGTCACTGAGGCTGTGAAGCGAGCTAAACAGGGCATAAGTTTCACCCATAAAGTGGAGATCGAGGTTAGGAGTCTGCCTGATGCTGTGGAGGCGGCTGAGGCTGGCGCAGATATAATCATGTTTGATAACAAGACTCCAAAGGAGATCGAGGCTTATCTTGCTGAGTTGGATAAGCTTGGGCATAGAAAGGGTATCATTTATGAGGCGTCTGGTGGTATCACGGCGGAGAATGCTGGTGATTACGCTGAGGCTGGTGTTGATGTGGTGAGTCTTGGTGCATTGACACATAGTATTTGTAGTCTGGATGTTAAGTTTGAGATTGAGATGGTCTGATGAACGAGTTACAGAAAAAGATAATCGAAGTAAAGAAGCAGAAGAACGCGTTACTACTAGTACACAACTATCAGGTAGCCGAGATACAGGAAGTAGCAGACTTCCTAGGAGACAGCCTAGAGCTATGCAGGAAAGCGCAAGAAGCAGAAGACGCTGATATGATAGTCTTCTGTGGTGTAGATTTCATGGCTGAGACCGCAAAAGTGCTGAATCCTGATAAGAAGGTGGTTATTCCTAACGCCAAGGCGGTTTGCCCAATGGCGGGTATGCTTAGTATGGATGTATTGCTTGATGCGAAGAAAAAGTACCCTGAGGCACCAGTGGTTCTCTACGTAAACACCCTCGCAGAGGCGAAAGCCGAGGCAACAGTCACATGCACATCTGCAAACGCGGATAAAATCGTCAAGAAACTAGACGCTAAGCAGGTTATCTTTGGACCAGATAAAAACCTAGGCTATTATGTCCAGAAACGAGTACCCGATGTGGAGCTTATTTTTGTACCAGAAGACGGTCACTGTCGCGTTCATAGATTCTTTGGCGACGGTGAGGAAGCCATGAAGCTGAAGGCTGAGAACCCGGGTTCAGAGGTATGGGCACATCCAGAATGTGAACCAGAGTTCCAAGAAAGAGCCGATTACGTGCTGAGCACTGGTGGAATGGTGAAAAGAGCCAAGACCACACAGGCAAAGACAATCATAGTAGGCACGGAGGAAGGTATAATTTCAAGGCTGCAACGCGAGAACCCTGATAAACGGTTCCTTGAAGCAAAGCCTTACGCGGTCTGTGGCGCCATGAAGCGGATTACCCTTGAGAACCTGTATATGGCGCTGGTAGGTGAGGAGCCTGTTGTGGAGGTTCCTGAGGATATTGCTGGTCGTGCTCGTGTAGCGATTGAGCGTATGCTTGAGATGAGCTAGCGCTATCCTTTTCACATACTTATCTGGTTTGTAGTTTATTCGGTGAAACATTTGAGTGTAATTGAGTTTGAGGGAAAGAAACCAAAAATACATCCAAGCGTCTTCCTCGCACCCGGCTCATGGGTAATAGGAGACGTTACTCTTGGCGAGGATGTAAACATCTGGACAAACGCTGTTGTAAGAGGCGATGATGACTCTGTAGTTATCGGAGCAAGAACTACTGTACTGGAAAACTGCTTGATCGAGGCACCCACAGGCAACCCTGTTGAGATCGGTGAAGACGTAATCATTAGTCATGGAGCTACTGTTCACGGCGCAAAAATCGAGGACGAATGTATCGTGGGAATTGGAGCTATTGTGCTTGATAACGCAAAGATAGGAGCAAAATCAATCATAGGTTCAGGCGCCTTGGTATCACCCAGATCAGAGATACCTATGAACCAGCTTGTACTCGGTATGCCCGCCAAACCAGTGCGTGAATGCAAGGAGGCAGAGCACAGCTACATGGTTAAAGAACATGAAAGGACACTGAGTAAAGCCAAGGTCTATAAGAAAATCTACGCTAAAAGGTAGCTCTTTTTCTAGACAAGGAGAACTGCTTCTTTATTTTTAGGTATTTAAATTTATATAATCTTGATTGTTATTCTTCTTGATATGTTCAACGAGATAATTCTCGGTGTCCTCCTAATTGTTACTCTAGTATTAATCGTGATGCTTGTCAGGTTCTTTCAAGCAATTGGGAAAAAGCCCACTACTCCCATACCTAAAAACCTCGATCCTGTACCCGAGCCTGAAACCGAGGAAAAGGATGAGACGGAAAAATAGGATCTACTTCTTATTGTGATCAAAGGTGAATGCTGATGGACAGATATCACTGAGAACACAGTTATCACAGTCCGCCTTCTTAGCGTCGCACACCCGGCGCCCATGAGTAATCAGGAGATAATTGACCGCCCACCACTTTTCCCTCGGGAACAACTGCATCAAGTCTTTTTCCACCTTGTCACGGTTCTTCTGCTCTGATAAACCGAGCCTGTGACTGAGTCTATACACGTGAGTATCAACTGCGATACCCTCAATCTTGCCGAAAGCACCTGATAATACTATGTTGGCAGTCTTTCGCGCTACCCCTTTTAGTTTCACGAGTTCTTCCATGGTGTCAGGTACCTTGCCCTCATATTCGTCAACAAGTGTCTGTGCCATGGTCTGTATGGCATCGGCTTTTCGCCTGTAGAAGCCTGAGGACCGTATGTCTTGTTCTAGTTCCTCTCGTGGTACTTTTGCGTAGTCTTCTGGTGTCTTGTATTTCTTGAAAAGGTCTACTGTGATCTTGTTGATCTGTTCATCTGTTGCCTGCGCTGACAATATGGTGGCTACAAGTAGCTCTAGTGGGTTCTTGTGGCTTAGCTCTGTTCCCTCAACATCACTGTATTCTTTTTCAAGCCTCTTCAGTATAGTCTCTGCGTGTTGCTGCTTATCCATACAGTCAGTTATACCATGGTTGCTTAAATGGTTTAGAAACCATTAATTGACGTCCTTCATTGGGCTTACTTGAATACCCTTGTTCCTGTTTAAACGAAAAAAGGAGAAGGAGAAAACTAGGCTTCCCCCTGATCAACGCTGGATAGACCATATTTTGGGTTGGGGGACTGAGCACAGGGGGATATATCCGACTTTACCGGATATTGAGCAGTCTGAGTGGCGTCTCAATGTTTTTGGTTTGGTTGAGAACCAACGCAAGTATTCTTGGGACGATTTCATGGCGCTTCCACAAGTTGAGTCTGTTAGTGATTTTCACTGCGTTGAGACTTGGAGTGTGAAGGATCAGAAATGGGTTGGAGTCAAGTTCAGGACATTGATGGATGAAGCGATTCCACAGAAGAAAGCAAAATATGTTCTTTTTGAGGCATATGATGGATATACGACCAGTCTCCCTATTAAGGAGCTTATGGGTGATGATGTTCTTTTGGCACATACTTTGAATGATGAGCCTCTTCCTCAGCCATTAGGTGGACCAGTTAGGCTTGTGGTGCCTCACAAGTATGCGTATAAGTCGATTATGTGGATAAGAAGTGACCAGTTCAGTGAGAGAGACAAGTTTGGTTACTGGGAACAAGGAGCATACCATAATAACGCTGATCCATGGCGCAGACAGCGATACAAGTAACCTGAGATTTATATCTGTAAATAGAGCTTCAATGAAGCTATGAACAGGCGCAGAGCTTCAGCGGTTTTTGCTATCTTTGTTGGTTTGTTGATGTTGGGTATGTGGAGCACGCTCATATTAACCAATCAAGTTCCATATCTTGATACTCCACAGATGGAAATCAAGCTGCATATCTTAACTGAGATGTTGACAGCAGTAATGCTAATCATCGGAGGGGTATCTGTGCTAAGAAACTATGAAAAACTAATCAATCTACACTATGTCTCACAGGGAATGCTCATCTACTCGATAATCAACAGTAGCGGCTACTATATCGACTTGGGAGAACTGATTATGGTTGTGATGTTCGGGGGTTTACTAATAGGGACCGTCATCTCGTTGATGTTTTTCAAGGATTTAGCTTGATGCAAGTGTTAAATCTCTTAGAATCAATATATGCTTGATTGTTATGGAGTATGATTATCTCATTAAAGACGCCACAATAGTAGAGGGAACAGGCAAGAAAGCCTACAAGGGAAACCTCGGCGTCAAAGAAGACAAAGTCGTCGCACTAGGAGATATCAAAGGCGACGCGGCAAACACCATCAACGCTAAGGGTCTTACGGCATTCCCCGGTTTTATAGACTCACATAGTCACGCCGACTGGGCGCTACTCTGGTACCCAGACACCCAGAGCCACGTAATGCAGGGGATCACTACTTTTGTGGGTGGTCAATGCGGTGGAAGCCCTGCGCCCCTAGGTGAACACATACGGGTTCCATGGCTCTTGAATGACCACTTGATGGAGTTTGAACCCTATAAATACTATCCAAGGCAGCCGTATTATCCACTTGATACCGTGAATGAGTGGATGGACGAAATCTATGGATGGACACTTGACTGGAATACCATGGGTGACTATTTCAAAGCTGTAGAGAAAAAAGGAATCAGCATCAACTACGCGCCACTTGTTGGGCAAGGAACCATCAGAACCAAGGTAATGGGACTAGACTACAAACGTGACAGCACCCAAGATGAACGCAGCCAGATGCATGAACTCATTCATGAGGCCATGAAACAGGGCTGTATAGGCATGAGCACTGGGCTGGACTATGATCCTGGTGTCTTTGCTAGCCACCAAGAGATCATTGACGCAGTGGCGCAACTCAAGGAATATGGAGGCGTGTATTGTCCTCACTGGAGAAGAACTGGTAGAAGAAGAGGAATATCTGCTGGACATGTGCCCAACGAGAAGATAAGGGCACTTATGGAGTGTGTTGATGTCTACGAGAAAACCGGTGTAAGGCTTCACTATGCCCATCTGAGTACTGGTTGGCAGATATACCCTGATGCACCACCGGCGCTTGAGGAAGCTAACCTGAAAGTAACCATCGATATGATCTTAGAGAAGAGCAAAGGCGACCTAGACATCACATGGGACGCAATACCCTTCTTAGTAAGAGGCGGCTTCAGCGTCATGCCCTACCTCTGTGGGTTGCTTGCACCTTGGCTACGAGAACTAGGTAGCCGAGAAGCATTGGGCAAATGGCTCGCAGTACCAGACTTTAGACAAGAGGTCTTTGATGCAATCCGTGCAGGTAAATGGTTTATCAGGGTAGCCTATAACCCAAACACAAACCCG
>Ga0190359_1002197_pt1 | contig 11748 bp, 10 predicted proteins | sample 48721823_MG_FD_161269 | JGI IMG/M metagenome (GOLD analysis project Ga0190359, IMG submission 161269) | Hydrothermal vent microbial mat bacterial communities from Southern Trench, Guaymas Basin, Mexico - 4872-18-2-3_MG | ecosystem: Environmental > Aquatic > Marine > Hydrothermal vents >...
GGTCACATTCATCAGAGGCGGGCACAGTCAGAAGAAAAGGCCAGGGACTTCATCCGTGTTCTAACCGATCTTTAGTCTTAGATCTTATTTTATACCTCCGGCTCCCATCCCGGCTCATACTTGCGGTCCAGCATCATTTCGGCCTTCCGGTTGCCAACTGGATGTCCGGTATGAGGGTTGACACGGAGACTACCGGATGTGAACTGGGCGATATTAGCCAGATGTCCCAGGTTGACACTGATCACTCCTTCATTGATGGGAGCGTGCAGGGTGTCTTTTCCCTGGATGGCGTCCATGAAATTGCCGAAATGCTGGGTATCCAGATTCCCTGCTCCTACAGTATTCATAGTAGCACTGGCTTCACGTTCATTAACCACTTCAACTTCTTTGCCGCTCAGATTGTATAAAATATATCCGTTTCGGGTGAGAAGAATAGATCCTTTGGTGCCGTAGATCAAAGCACCGCGGCCACGATTCAGCACAGGTAATCCGTTACAACTGTTTCCTTCCCAAGTAATGATTTACCTCCCGGATATTTATAGACAAGGTGCTGGTGGTCAAAGTATTGCCAGTCATCCTGATAAAAGAAACGGCCTCCTGCAGATTGTACTTCATCGGGATATGCAAGGTTCATTGCCCAGCGGCAGATATCCAATTCATGTAAACCGTTATTTAAAGCTTCTCCGGTTCCCCAGTTCCGGAACCAGTGCCAATTGTAATGAACAATATTATTCCGGTACTTTTCTCTCGGGGCCGGTCCCTGCCATAATTCCCAGTTCAGGTTAGACGGTACGGGTACCACTTTCCCATGACCAATGGAACCACGGGTATTTGCATACCAGGCTCGTCCATGATAGGGTGTTCCGATTATCCCGTCTTTGATTTTTTGAATTCCCTGTGCAGAGGTAACGGCTGACCGCTGCTGGTTTCCCATCTGTATTAATTTACCCGATTTTTTCCATGCTGTAATCAGCATCTCATTTTCCCTGATGTCATGACTGCTGGGTTTCTCAACATAAACATGTTTGCCGGCCTGAACGCCCATTATGGCCATCGGAGCATGCCAGTGATCCGGAGCGGCGATCGTTATGGCATCAATATCTTTGACCTGCAATAATTTTCTGATATCATTCCAACCTTTCGGGGAGTTTCCTTTAAGCGAACGGGCATAGTTCAGAGCTTTGTCAAGAACCTGGCTATCCACATCACAAATATGAGAAACAGTTCCCCTCGGGTCTTTGCTGATAGCTGCAATGTGTGCATTGCCGCGACTATGAACTCCAATAACAGCAAAGTGGATTCTTTCATTCGAACCCATGATGCGTGCATAACTCCGGGCAGTGAACCCCATACCGCCAATGGCGATACCAGTCGTACCCACAGCGGTTTTACGGATAAAATCCCTGCGTGTTTGATTGGCAGGCTGATTTTTAGTCATCGTGATTAATTTTATTCAGGATAAGATTTTTAATAAAGCTTACAAAATAATCTTTTAAGCCTTAAATACCAACCTGCTTTTTAATCTGCTGTGAAACCATCATATGCTATTGATTCAGATCTCCCGGGAATCTTGGTGTCATATAGCATTTCCTTATTGCCGATAAATTCGTAATTTTGAAATAAGAAAGATAACACTTACTAAACCAAATGCTTATGAAACGTTTTGCATCTTCTTTGTTTATGGGATTATTGGTCATTGGTTTGGCCTCGCTCACCGGATTCGTTCACAACGATAACGAACCCCTTACCAAATGGGATCAGCTCCGTCCAAACGATTGGATGATGATGCAGCGGATGTTTCCGTATAAAACTATTAATCCCGAGGCTTATGACCAGGCCCGGAGATTATCTATTCACATTCGAAAAGAGGCTCAAAGTTTTAAAAGCGGCCAGGAAGACTGGGAACTGGTTGGTCCGTTCAATGTGGGTGGCCGAATAACCGATGTGGAGATGCATCCTGAGGATTTAAGTACTATTTATGTTTGTGCAGCATCCGGAGGGGTATATAAATCACATGATCAGGGAAAGTCATGGGAGCAGATTTTTGAAAATGAGTATACCCAGTCTATCGGCGATATGGGTATTGCAAAAACCGATAAAAACATTCTTTACCTGGGTACGGGTGAGCCCAATACGGGTCAGGGATCGATTACCTATGACGGGTATGGTGTTTTTAAATCTGTAGATGGCGGTACTAACTGGGTTCATGTGGGGCTTGAGAATGCCGGTGGAATTGGTCGTGTAGAGGTTGATCCGACCAATGCCGACCGGGTTTTTGTGGCTGCTATGGGTAACCTGTTTGCCAAGAATCCCGAACGAGGAGTATACCGGACTACCGATGGGGGGCTCTCCTGGGAGAATGTGCTGTTCATTTCTGATTCAACCGGGGCCATTGATCTCTGTATTCATCCCACCCATCCCGACACGATCTATGCCACGATGTGGGAGCGTGTCAGGTTTGTTGACCGGAGAACATATGGTGGACCCTCTTCCGGGATTTTCAGGTCTTTTGATGGAGGCGATACCTGGACAAAGTTGACAAATGGCTTGCCATCCACTGACCTGGGGCGTATCGGTATTGATATCTCACAGTCGGATCCCAATATATTATATGCCTGTTATGCCAATATCGATGGTACGTGGAAAGATATTTATAAAACCACGAATGGGGGTGATTCATGGACCGCATTAGGGGCCGATCTCGGTGGTACTACCTATTACTGGTGGTTCAGTAAGATACAGATTCATCCTACCAATCCGGATATTGTTTGGTCATGTGATTTCAATATGCACAAGACTACCGACGGGGGAGCTACCTGGCAAAGGGTAAACGGTCTTCACGTGGATCAACACGCTCTCTATGCGCACCCGATGAATCCTGATTTTGTGGTTATTGGAAATGACGGTGGGGTTTATATTTCTGTTAATGGTACGTCATCGAATCAATTTATTACCAAATTGCCTGTAACACAGTTTTATACATGTGAAGTTAATTTTCAGCACCCTGAACAAAAAATGGGTGGGACACAGGATAACGGAACGGTTCGAACCATGACAGGAGACACGCATGATTGGAGCAGTATTTATGGAGGAGATGGCTTTGTGGTGCGTGTCGATCCTACAGATGACCGGTTTATGTATGCATCGAGCCAGCGTGGCGGTTTTGGCCGGTCAACTAACGGTGGCAACAGTTTCAGAGGTGGTAAGTCAGGTATTACCGGTACAAACCGGTGGAACTGGAAAACGCCTTATGTGTTGGATCCAAATACTCCATCCACTCTTTACATCGGTTCACAAAAGGTATGGAAATCTACCAACCGGGCTGCCGGATGGACACGTATCAGCAATGACCTGACCAATGGTGCCCAGGCATGGAATTATGGCACCATTACTGCACTGGCTGTCTCACCGCTGAATGATCACATTATTTATGCCGGTACCGATGATGGAAATGTATGGATTACCACCAACGGAGGAGTTGCCCTGAACTGGACAAAAGTTTCTGATCCGCTACCGGTCAGGTGGGTTACCTGTGTGGCTGCCGATCCGTTTGATGAGCAGACCGGATACGTGGCTTTTTCAGGTATCCGGTATCATGATTTCGAACCTCATCTGTTCCGGACAACGGATTTGGGAGCTACCTGGGAGGATATTTCAGGTAATTTGCCGGATCTGCCGATCAATAATATTACTATTGATCCTGATAATCAGGGTACTTTTTATGTGGCTACGGATGATGGTGTGTACGTAACTTATGATGCGGGAGTCACCTGGGATGTGCTTGGTAACGGAATGCCGGCAGTACCAGTATTGGATCTGAACCTCCACAGACCGACCCGTACCCTGCTGGCAGCTACATTCGGACGCTCACAATGGAGAATCCATTTAAAGGCTGCTTCAGGAACCGGGATTATCACCCGGTCTGAAACTAAACTGAATATTTATCCTAATCCGGCCGCAGATCAGATTCATATTGAATTTAATCTGACAATCGAACAAACCGGACAGCTCCTGGTTTATAATATGACCGGACAGGTGGTAAAAGTGCTGCATGACGGTCTCTTTGCACGGGGGATGAACCGATTTTCGTGGGACGGATCAACAAATGGCACGAACCGCATACCGGGAGAATACATTTGCCGGCTGGTTACCGGTCAACAGATTTTAGCTAAGAGGATTCAAATAATCCGGTAATCGAAGTACGATTATTTCAGGCTATTCAATAACTCAACCAGTCTGGGATTGGAGAGGCGTGCTGGCTGTCTCCGTACAAGGACAATGATCATCAAACAGATCGTAGAGTTCTTTTCACGGAGTAATATTAATACAATTAATTATCATGGATTGGTTGATAATATTTACTTTAGCAGCTGCAATTTATTCAATTTAGAAGATCGTTTTAAACCCTTATCGAACTATGAGTTTAAGCATTATTGGCAGGTCCATTGCTGAATCTGCCACATTAAAATTAAATGAAACTTTTGCTATCCTTAAAGCAAAAGGAGAGCCGGTTATTCATCTCGGTGGCGGCGAACCCAAGAGTAAAGCTCCGATTGATGCACTTACCGCACTCTCTTCTCACCTGAATACGGGGGAGGTGCGTTATGCTCCGGCAGATGGAAGTATTGAGATGAAAAAAGCGGTAATTCGTTATACGCGGGAACATTACCATCGTCAGGTTGAACCTGAGAATGTGGTTGTTTCAAGTGGCGCCAAACAATCCCTTATGGTGGCTCTTCAGGCCATTCTGGATCCACAGGATGAAGTCATTTTCCCATCTCCTTACTGGGTATCCTATACCGAGATGGTCAAATTATGCGGTGCAATTCCCGTTCCGGTTGTACCTGAGGATGGTACTTTTACTCCGCGTTTGCAGGATATTGAACAAAATGTGACTTCCTACACCAAAGCCATTATCATCAATAATCCGAACAATCCTTCCGGTGCTGTTTATCCTGAATCATTTATCAGTGACATTGTTCAATTCTGTGAAAAGAGAGGGATTTATCTGATCATGGATGACATTTACCATCTGCTTGTTTATAATGGAGTCCGTACACCCAATCCGTACGATTATGCGAGTGATTTTAGTGAAAATTCAAAATTGATTATCATCAATGGTGTATCAAAAGCATATGCCATGACGGGATTCAGGATCGGATGGGCGATCGGTAATAAATCGCTGATCAAGGTGATGGCTAACATTCAGGGACATCAAACGTCGGGGCCGTCTATTTTATTACAAAAGGCTGCCATCGGGGCGATAAATGGTGTTCAGTCCAGTACCGAAAGTCTCCGCACTACGCTTGAGAATAACCGGAAATTCATGATCAATCAATTGAATGCCTTCGATGGTATTCACCTGATCCCGCCTGACGGTACCTTTTACACTTTTGTGGATTTCAGGGCTTACGAGAAAGATTCAACCAAATTATCACAATTTATTCTGGATAAAGTCAGGGTACTGACCATGCCGGGTGTGGAGTTTGGGATGGATGGCTTTTTAAGGATCTCTTTCTGTGGTTCAATCAAAGACATTAAAGAAGGAATTGAAAGGATTAAATGGGTAGTGGATCCCAATTCACCCAACGAATTATTTATCGGAGAACGAAAATTGATCAGAGACTGGAATTAACCGAAATAAATATTCGATTAATTAATATGAAAAAGACTTAAAATGAAATACTTAGAATTTAATACTCCTGCCTGTAAGCATGCCCTGGATCTTAAATCGGATTACGGTTTAGAAAATCATGGTCTGGTTTACCTGGATACCGTATACTGGAATTTACCTACTGCAGCATTGGTGGAGGAGGCTGTATTCAGAGGCGAAGGCCGTTTGGTCAACGGAGGCGCTTTTCATGTATACACCGGTAAATGGACGGCCCGGGCTGCCAATGATAAATATTTTGTCAGAGAAGAGAGTACAGAGGATAAAATCGACTGGGGAGAGTACAATCGCCCTATGACGCCTGAGAAATTTAACGGATTATTTTCAAGATTACAGTCTTACTGGCAGGGGGAGGAACTCTTTGTTCAGGATCTATATGCCGGAGCTCATCCTGAATACCGCCTTCCGGTCAGGGTGATTACCGACAGGGCATGGAGTGCTCATTTTTCCCGGAATATGCTTCAGGTTGAAAACGATCTGGCAAAGCTTAAGAAATTTGTGCCTGATTTTACAATCATGGTCGCACCGAAATTCAAGGTTGATCCCAGAATAGACGGTACATTGAGTGAAACGGCTATCGTGATTAATTTTGCGCAACGACTGGCCATTGTTGCCAATTCAGAATATGCAGGAGAAATTAAAAAGACCATTTTTACCATTTTGAACTTTTTGATGCCGCTGCAGGATGTTATGTCAATGCACTGTTCAGCCAATGTGGGCAAGAAGGATGACGTGGCTCTGTTTTTCGGACTCAGTGGGACCGGAAAAACCACTCTGTCTGCCGATCCCACACGACGATTGATCGGTGATGATGAACATGGCTGGAGTGATGATGCGGTATTTAACTACGAAGCAGGTTGTTATGCAAAAGCTATTCGTTTGAATGCCGAAGCAGAACCTGAAATTCATGCTTGTACTTCCATGTTTGGGACCATCCTTGAAAATGTATATTATGATCCTGCTTCACGGAAAATCGATCTTGATGACGAGCGAATTACAGAGAATACGAGGCTCAGCTATCCTTTGGGTTATATTCCCAATTCGGTGCCTGAGAAAATGATTTATTCACAACCGAAAAACATCGTTTTTCTGACGGCAGATGCACAGGGTGTCATGCCTCCCATTGCCCGGTTAGATATGAATCAGGCCATTTACCATTTCATCAGCGGTTATACTTCAAAGATCGGGGGTACCGAATTGGGACTGGGGATTGAACCTGAAATTACTTTCAGTGCCTGTTTCGGAGCTCCTTTTATGGTCCATCATCCCTATTATTATGCCAATCTATTACGTCAGAAAGCCGAAAAGGCCGGAGCAAGAATCTGGTTGGTCAATACCGGTTGGGTCGGCGGTAAATTCGGTGTGGGTAAACGGATTTCAATTAAGCATACCCGGAATATGGTAAATGCTGCACTCGAAGGGAAACTGGATAAAGTAGAATATCGCCGCGATAAATTATTCGGTTTTGAAATCCCGACCTCTTGTCCGGGTGTTCCGGATAGTGTTTTTGAGCCTTCCAATGCATGGGGAGACAAAGAGAGTTACTGGAAAAAGTATGATGCGTTGGTATCCAGGTATATTGAGAACTTTAAGCTATTTGAAGATCATGTGCCGGATGAGGTTAAAAGAAGCGGGCCGAAACGTTTAAAGGAGTTGGGATAATAACCGGTATTCCGGTTAATTGTCTTTCAGGATAATTTCGTCATACTCGAGCTCGAAGCGTAATTTATGTTTTGATTCTTCTTGGGCCAGGGTGAGAAAAATTGATTGTAGTAGTCCGTCTGAAACCTTGGATGCCAAGTCGTTGTATAATCTAAATGCTGCTTTCTCTTTTTTCATTGCCAGAATGAGGGCTTCCTGATAGCTCATATTGGTTGAAGGTTCAATGTCTACCAAGTAATCTCCGATTTTAAGATTCCTGATGATCTTGTCAGCTACTTTAAATGACCACTTTCCTGAATAGAGATCAGCCGCTTTTTATGCCCCTCTTCTTCTTTGGAAAACTGGGTAAATACCTCTTTCATTTCACGGTTACGGGCCCGGGTAGCCAGTTCGTGATACAGATCGTAAGATTCCTGTTCGCGTTCAATGGCAAAATTCAGAATGTCATCAACGGAATTAAATGTATTCATGGTTGGGTATTATTTCTGTGCTGATAAAAAAGCATCGATTCCTTTAGCTGCTTTGTGTCCGTCGGCAATTGCACTGATGGCATCTGCCGTGCGGTTTACGGCATCGCCACCTGCAAAGACTTTCGGAAGAGTAGTTTGTCCATCTGGCTCGATCACCATCCTGCCCCTGTTGATATCAAGTTTGTTCAGCCATTCGGGATCCATTAGATCATAATCGGCTTCTTGTCCGATTGCTCCGATCACACTGTCTAATTCAAGGGTTTTTTCACTCCCTTCAATTGCAACAGGACGGGGTCTTCCTCCTTTGGGATCGGGTTCCATGCGTGCAGTCAGATATTCAATGGCTTTAACATGGCCCTGGTTATCTGAGAGTATTTTAACAGGTATGGTTTGTGGAATAATTTCAACACCCTCTTCAATAGCTCCTTCAATCTCTTCGGGATCAGCAGGCATATCCTGTACACGGCGGCGGTATAAAATAGTTACAGCTGCTCCTGAACGCTTGGCTACACGTGCAGCATCCATGGCTACATTACCTCCTCCGATAACGGCAGTTCTTTGACCGATCTCCATGGAATGTCCGGCATTGATTTCTCTCAGGTAATCAATTGCCTGAATAGATCCTTCAAGCTCTTCTCCCGGTATGGCTATCAGATAGGGTTTCTCAAATCCGAGTCCGATAAATACGGCGTCGAATGAATCATAGATCTCCTCAAATTTGATATCACGACCGACTTTCGTGTTAAAACGGAATTCGACTCCCATATCCCTTATGACATTTACCTCTTGTTCGAGGATCTCAAGGGGCAGACGGTATTTGGGTATTCCGTACATTGTCATTCCGCCTCCCCGTTCTTTGGCTTCAAATACGGTTACCTGATATCCCGTCGTCCGCAGATAGTATGCTGCAGACAATCCTGAAGGACCGGCTCCGATAATACCCACTCTTTTGTTTTTCTCAGGCAAAGAATCCAATCCGAGGATCTCTTTGTATTTTTCAAACGGTACTTCATCGGCAATATACCGTTTCAGCCACCTGATGGCAAGCGGATCCCCCTGTACTCCAATCGAACAGGCTTCTTCGCAACGATGGGTGCAAACCCGGCCACAGATCTCCGGCAATGGATTGGTATCATAAAGCAGTTTTAGTCCGGTTGTCATATCCTCTTCACGGATAGCGCGGATATAGCCCGGGATATCCATGTGGGCCGGACAGGTAGCTACGCATAAGCCGCATTCAACACACCGGTCGGCTTCTAACAAAGCCTGTTCTTTTGAATAACCTTTAACAATCTCGAGGAATGAGGTGACCCGTTCACCGGCTTCCATCTCATCCATGGATACCCGTTCGGGATTATACAGTTCATATTCAGGCTTTTTCCAACCAAGATCTGCATCATCCCAGGACTTGGCATCTACTCCCGGTATATAACGGAAATCTTCAGGATCAGCACTGACCCAGGTGTATTCATTTGACATGGTAAGAGAGCCGGTTGTGCAAACATCTACGCAGAGGCCGCACCAGCAGCACCGGCCATAATCAACCAACGGACGTAATCCGCTGTCGCCTTTACCCGGTTCTATGTCCTCAACCGGAACCATATCAATTGCTTTGTTTTCACAGATCTCCTCGCAGGTACCACAACCGATGCAGGTTTGTATATCATTTTTATGAAAACCCCGATACCTCGGCGACCCGGGGCGTTCAGTCAGAGGTTTTCTTACGGTAACCGGACTTTTAACAATATTGTTCCACGCGGTAAAAGGGGAAAGGATATCTTTTAGCTTCATAATTATCTTTCGATTTCAGGTGGACAAATTTGCAGGGATACCATCATAGCGGATATGTCGGATATATTGACACCGACCAGCATTTTTTCGAGAAGTGGAATCCCGTGTGTATAACTGGCTCCCCTTAGGTGAATTCGTCTGGGTTCTTCACCGCCGTCACTAACGACATAGAATCCGTATTCACCGCGTGACGATTCACTGCGAATGTAGGTTTCACCTTTCGGGATTTTCCAATGAAGCACGTTAAGTGTTTTGGCCCGAATTTCTCCATCATCCGGCATTTTATCCATGATTTGGCGTAATACATCGGTGGTGGATTTGATATCCTGAAGACGCAACCAGGCTCGTGTATAAACATCCGAATCATGACCCACAGGAGGCTCGAAATCAATTTGGTCATAGAAGAGATAGGGATAGTCTTTTCTGACATCCAAATTAAACCCGGCTCCGCGGGCATTTGAGCCCACGATACCATATTGGTAAACCCATTCGGGTTTGATTACACCCAGGCCGATGGCACGTTTTTTAAATACGGCATTATCGAACATCAATTTTTTAATTCGCACCGTAAATTCGTCGATTAATTTCAGATTTTCGGTCAACCGGCTTTTAAAACCTTCAGGTAGTTTGCCGCGAACACCCCCGGGAATAATGTACATGTGATAAACACGCCCGCCGGTCAGCTCTTCAAACCGGTCGAGGAGCAGGTCACGAAGATATACACCCCATTGTACGCCAAGGCCGAGTCCCATGGTACCTCCATGAGCCGGAACTACTCTCAGCAGAATGGCCAGACGGGCCATTTCTAATGTCAGCATGCGCAACCATTGGGCATATTCCGGTACTTCAATATTACCCAATTCTTCAACAGAGGCAGCAAAATTATATTCATTTGAATCGGGTTCGGGTACACACATCCGGATACTGGTCGGAAAGCACTGTATCCATTTGCGTCTTTCGAAGAGTTTTTCGAATCCCCTGTGAAGATATCCCACATGGGTTTTAGATTCAACCACTTCATCTCCGCAGATAGTTACTTCAAGTGACATATTTCCGGTAACTCCCGGGTGATTCGGTCCATGCCAGACTTTAATGTATTTCCCTGATTCAAGGTCGATCTCAAGTTTGCCATCTGGCTCTTCTTTAGGGAAAAGGCTCCGGTCGGCTCGCAATGAAATAAGTTTATTATTCATTCGGATAAAGCTTTTCTTTCATATAGGTACCCGGATCATTTGATTTGCGGCCCGGTGTGGGGAAATAAGTTTCTTCTACATATTTCAGTGTATCGAAATCGCGCCGCATGGGTGGAATATTATCCCATCCTTCAAGTAGTAGCGGATCGGTCAGGCGAGGACTGTTCGGAAAATTAATTCCAAACATTTCATACAGTTCACGTTGATAAGTAGCAATCTGTTCCCAGAGATAATGGGCCGATTCCATTTCTGCATTTTCCCGGTCGATAAAAACACGGATACCTAAATCTATTTTTTTAACGGGATGATTCAGCAGATAGGTCAGTTGAAATTTTCCCGATTCAATCCAATCAGCACAACTGAGCAGGACAAAATGCACAAATCCTTCCCGGTCACGCAAATAGGTGACGGATTCCAGTGCCTGCTTCTTAGGTACGGTAATGAACCACTGGTGATTATTCTGTTGCACTACTTCCTCTACTGAAAATACTTTACTGATTCGTTCTATAATTTCCTGCATGATCTTTACCAATTATAATCCGGCATGTTCCAGTCTTTAATAATTTTTTTCTGATTGGCTTTATACCATTCAAAATTTTCAGCGTACTCGTTGGCTTTTTCTCCTTTACCGGCTTTTATCAGTCGCTTCATCTCTTCAAAACCTGCCAGCAGCGCTTCAGGTCTTGGCATGCAGCCGGTTATATAAACATCCACCGGCATATAGTGATCCAGTCGGTTTATGGTATTGTAACTGTCGTAGTACATTCCCCCGTTGATGGTGCAACTTCCCAGAGCCATGACATATTTGGGGTTTTGCATTTGTTCATAGCTTCGGATGGCTCTTTTCAACGTCTTCACGCTCAGGTATCCGGAGATAATAATCACATTGGATTGCCGGGGAGTAGGGCGCATCTGCACGCCAAAACGATAGGCATCAAACCGGGGAGTCATTAGAGGCAGG
>Ga0190359_1002198_pt1 | contig 11741 bp, 9 predicted proteins | sample 48721823_MG_FD_161269 | JGI IMG/M metagenome (GOLD analysis project Ga0190359, IMG submission 161269) | Hydrothermal vent microbial mat bacterial communities from Southern Trench, Guaymas Basin, Mexico - 4872-18-2-3_MG | ecosystem: Environmental > Aquatic > Marine > Hydrothermal vents > Microbial...
GAAAGGCAGTGTTTTCAAATCAATTTTCGATTATTTGGATTATTTTCGTTTTCATGTTGGTTTTTCAACACAAGAAAGTTCTTTTTATAGAAAACTTAGTGTTCAGGAGAATTTGGAATTCTTTGGCGCAATGTACTCTTTGCCTAGAGATGTACTTAACCAAAGGATTGCAATCCTTTTGGATTTGTTTGAACTCAAAGCTCATAAAAATAAAATTGCTGAAGAACTTTCAGGGGGTATGAAAAAAAGGTTAGATTTAGCCATTGCGCTTATACATAATCCTTTAATTCTTATATTGGATGAACCAACCGCAGAATTGGATCCTCTTCTCCGTCGGGAAATGTGGTATTTTATTCGCAAGATTAACAGTCGGGGAAAAACAATAATACTGAGTTCGCATTTTATTAATGATATGGAATCTTTAGCTGACAGGATTGCTGTGCTTTCAGACAATCAGATAACTCTGTTGGGCACTCCTTCTGAGATTAGAGACAGAATGGGTTTGCTGGATCAGGTTATTATTGAAACTGTGCCTGGAAATTATGGTGTTTTGCTTAAGGATTTTTATGCTAATCCGAAGATAGGACTACGCAATCATAAACAAAATTTGAACAATCTAATACTTTTAGTTAAAGATAGCCACGCTGCTTTAGTTGAAATAGTTAAAGTATTGGAAGACGCATCTGAAAGAATAATAAACCTTGAGGTGCGAAAACCTCCTTTAGAAGATTTGTTTGAATTTTTGCCATAGTGTTAAAAAATGTTACAAACGCTTGTTGAGGTCATAAGAAAGGATTTAAGGCTGCTAATAAGGAGTAAATCTTCTTTGTTAATTATTTTGCTAACTCCCCTTTTAATTATTTTAATTACGGGAGTTGCTCTTGAGAACCAAACGAATTTTTACATAACTGCAGGTGTTTATTCCGAGAGTTATTCTCATTTAGCAAAATCTTATATCTCAAACTTGGAAGCGAATTCTGTCGCGATTAAATACTTTGATTCAGAAGCCGAGTGTATTAATGCAACTAAATACGGAAATGTTCATGCTTGTGTTGTTTTCTCACCTGATTTAAGGATTGAAGAGAAATACAATGGATTTATACGATTTTATGTGGACTACTCTCACTTAAATCTGGCGTGGATAATTAAAGATATGCTTTTTACAAGCGCTGAACAGGAAAGCAGGGAAATTTCCCAGGATCTTATAGATGATTTACTCTCAGTTGTTGAAACAACTAATAAAAATCTTGCAAACGAGAAAAATGACTTAACAAACTTGGCAACGAGCAATGATAAACTCTCAAGCATTTTTTCAACGATTTATTCATACATTTCAGTTTTGCATCCAGAGTACGATTTTTCAGCACTTAAACTAAATGACCTTAACGATACCACCCAATCTTTAAAACTCAAGACATCCAGTATAGTCTCTTTAGCGAACAACAAATTTAACAAAGTTAGCGATTCCTTAGAATCATTAAAATCTTCATTAATGGACATAAATAACTCGGAAATTGAGGCAGTTTTGTTACCAAAAATTGAAGAAATACAAACAAACATTGCTTCTTACAAACAAACATTACTTGAAAATAAGAATTCTGTAGAATCTAATGTCGGCGCATTAGAGTCTTACATTGCAAACATAAATTCTGAAATTAATGAATTGTCTCAAATTCTAAAGCAAGTAGAAATCTCCCAGGATAAATCTTTGGATTATGTTAACTCAGGAAAACAGGAGGTCGTAAATTTCTTGAATTATGTTTTCAATTTGCAAAAATCAATCAACGAAATTGAAAAGAAAATTGATAGTGTTAGTGTTCTTTCATCAGGTAAAATAACAGAACCATTTAAAACTGAAATAAAATCCGTAACTCCGGAAAAACAAAGTGTAACCATTTTATTTCCGATAATACTTTCATTAATGGTTTTGTTTATTAGTCTCATCGTTTCATCCACTTTGATTCAGATGGAAAAACAGTCTGAAGCCCATATTCGAAATTTGATAACTCCAACAAAAACTTTATTTATCAGTTTAGGTGTGTTTTTAACAACTTTACTTATTGTGATTGTTCAGTTTGCTGTTTCTTCAGTCTCAGTGATTTCATTAATTCCAATTCAGCACTTTGTCCTGAAATTCTTTGAAGCATTTTTGTTGACATTAATTTCTTCTTCAGTATTCATTCTCATAGGCATTTTGTTGGGTAGTTTCTCTAAGAGCGAGCAAGGCAGTCTTATTTTAACAGTTCTTGTCGCGTTACTTTTAATAATATTCTCAGGCTTGATTTATCCAATAGAAGCATTCCCGCCTGGGCTTCAGATAATACTTAAAATTAATCCTCTCTATTTGACAAATTATTTTTATAATCAAATTCTTGTGAAGGGGACTTTTTTAAGCAAGATTTCTTTGCAAATTGTTACCCAAATCTGTTGGTTTGTTGGTTTGTTAATTTCGTTGATTTTGTTACAAGACTTGTTTGATGAAAAATTCTTAACTACTCATCGAACAAAAGTGTTGCATAAACGAAAACGATCTAACGACAAGAATCAATCTTCTGAAGAAACAGAAAAACTGGCCAAATTATTATTGGAATTAAATCACATGCTTTCTCCGAAAAACAGAATAACTTCAGAAGAGGTTGAAGATGCTAAGAGGCTTTATATTAAAGCTTTGTCATTATACCAAAAACTTGATAAAAAGAAAAAAGAAGAATTCTTTGATGATTTGAATTTAATACATAAAAAACTTTCAGCATTGTAAAAATGAATCTTGTTGAAGCTAAGAATCTGAACTTTGCATATGGTAAAACCATCATTCTAAAAAATGTTTCTTTTCAAATTCCCAGAGGAACAGTAATTGGCATTCTTGGCGAGAGCGGTGTAGGCAAAACTACTCTGTTGTCATTAATCGTGGGTTTAATCAACCCTTCTTCAGGTCACATTGTTTTAAATCTTGATCGGGTAAAAGTTGGCTTTTCTTTTCAGACTCCATCTTTCTTTGATGAACTAACTGTTGAAGAGAACATATATTATTTTGGTAAACTTTACAACTTAACAAAAATTGAAATTGAAAGAAAGAAAAAATTCCTTTTAGGTTTCCTTGAACTGAACGATGAATCTAAGAAGTTGGCTAAAGAGCTTTCTGGTGGTATGAGAAAACGATTGGATGTTATACTCTCTTTGATTAATGACCCCGAACTGATTATCCTTGACGAACCTGTAGGGGAACTTGATCCTTTCCTTAGAGAAAAGGTTAATGAACTTATATCAATTTATAACAAAAAGGGAACCACAATTATACTGACTTCGCATTACTTATCGGATTTGATGGATATCTGCGAAGAATTTCTGATTCTTAAGAATAAACAAATAATTTTTTCAGGCTCTTTTGATAGGTTGCTATCTAAGTTAAATGTGAACTACAAGACTCAAATTGTTTTGGAGAACGAAAGAGATGTGGAATTGTTTAAAACGATTTTCAGATATACAGAATCTTTATCAGTAAGGAACAAAATTATCTTTTTGCATAAAGATAAACCTTTGTTTTACAGATTGCTCATTCGTTTCATAAAAAAGAACAAGATAAAAGTAAAAGAAATAAAAGTAACATCTCCTGATCTCAGAGATTTGTTCTTAGATCTAATTTCAAATAATCAAACAACTACAGCTAAAGGCAACTCAAAAGTTTCAAATCGCGAGGAATAGGCATGATATCCAAAAACCTAAAGATTTTTTTGAGAAACCGTGCATCATTAACCTTATTATTTGTAAGTCTCCTTCTTTTAGTTATTCTATTGATTTTTCTCTTTAACCACAACACTCAAAATCTAATCATCTCTTATTACGAACCTACTGAAACCAATATTTCTCGTTCTATAAAATCGATGCTTAATAGTGAGGATACGACCTTGCTTAAGTTCAACAATGAAGAAAAATGTGTGGAGTCAGTAAAGAAATCGCTTTCGAACCTGTGCATAATCTTTCCACAAAACTTGTCGATTTCTGAGGATTTTAACGATTCTCTAAAATTAGTAATAGACCAATCTAAGATTAACATTGCTTATTATCTTTTGGACAAAATTAATTCAGAATTAAGTGTTTTTACAAAAAGTAAGCAATCTGAATATATAAGTGAAATTCTGATCGCATACAATCTATCGATTGAGAACATAACCAAAGTACTTTCAAAAACTGAAGAGGTTGAAACATCTCTCTCAAAAATTAAAAACGACATAGACCATATACGCCTGCTTCTCTCCCAAATGGACACATCTTCGGCAGTATTAGATACTTCTGATTTGAGATATTCTGCGTATGATTTAATTAACAGGTATAATCATGTTATGGATTTAACCAAACAAACTTTAAGTCTGTTTGATGACATTTATGATGATATTGATTCTTTAAGCACAATTTACAACTTTTCAGAACAGGATATAAATTTATCAAATTACAAAAAAAATTATCGAAAACTCTTTTATGATTTCTCTGAAAAAGATAACACTTCAGCTGAATTGACCCAACCGCTCATTGAAAATGTTAAACTCTTCTCAGAAGAGTATGATTCCTCAAAATCAAAACTTGAGTTAATCGAGCAAAAGAAGGAAGTAGTTGAAACTGATTTGTTAAGAATAGAATCAAAGGTCAATCAAACTCTTGAATTGCTGGCATACCAAAAATCTTTGCTCACCTATACAAAACGTCTTTATGATTCTTTGCCCATAAAAGAAACCCATACTTTAATTGAGCCAATAAAAACCGAAATCGTTCCAATCTTTGAAGCCACAAACGAATTTGTCATTTTACCTTCAATTTTATCTTTATTGATAATCTTTTCATCGCTCCTGTTTTCTTCATCTATAGTTGTATCAAACAATATTTCTCGAGGACGGTTGAGAGAAATTTTATCCAGAAAGAGCAAAGTTTACTTTTATTTTTCCTCTTTCGCCTCTTCTTTTTTAATCGTTTTTATCGAAATGTTTGCCTTTCTCTTACTTATTTCATTCCCTTTAAAATTTGAAATCAATCAATTCTTAGCGCTATCTTTCTTATTATTGATATCAATTCCGTTGTTTATTTTTATAGGTATTTTTATTGGAAGTCTCAGTTCAAACAAAGAAACAGCTGCGTTCTTTTCTTTAATCATTTCAGTTATCTTTATTATTCTTTCAGGAGATTTGGTGCCGGTTGAATTCTTCCCAAAATTCATAAAGGAAAGCTTACCATTTTTACCTTATGAGATGTTTAAACGCGCTTCTTTTAGTATAATTGCAAATCAATTTAATTCCATCTTTGCTATTTTCGCTAATCTTCCTCACTTTTCATTGTTGATGTTATACACATTAATTTTTTTCGTTTTTTCGTTTATCAATTTTAAGCAAAATGTTGTAAAAACGAAAATGTTAAAATTCCTGTTGCGTGAATCAAATCAAAATAAAAAATTGAAGAAGCGACCAAAAAACAAATTTAATTCAAATAAAAAAGCCAAATAAAAAAATCAAGAATTAACTTTTAGTCACTTTTTTATATTTTAACATGTTTCTAAAGGTTTTATGGCTGAATTAAAATTGATTATTACAGGCACTCCGGGAACAGGGAAGACTCTCTTAGCAAAGTATATCTCTAAATCGTTAGATGTGCCTTTATATGATGTAACGACTTTGATTAAAAAGGAAAATTCGCTTGATAAAACATATAACTCCGAATTAGACACCCTGGAAGTAAATGAAGAGGATCTAAAGAAATTTCTTAACACTTTTTTTAAAGACAAACAAACATTCATCCTGGAAGGGCACATGTCTCACTTACTTTCTAAAGATTCTGTTGATTTGTGCATAGTTCTTCGTACCGAAAATTCTACACTCTCAAAAAGACTTGTCTCAAGACGATATTCTCAACAGAAAATCCGTGATAATCTTGAAGCCGAGATTTTTAATTGCTGTTATGAGGAAGCAAAGTTGAATAATCATAAAATTTTAACAATAGACACAACGAATTTCGACAATCGCGAGTACACTTTACTGATTGAATTTTTAAAAAAATCAGGATTGATAAAATGACACGGGATTCTCAACAAAAATCAAAAGAAAACAGAACAAGAGCTTTTAGCTGGTTAGATGTTAGAGCAATGGTCTCTGAGATCAAGCCTTATCTCCTTAATGCCAAAGTTGACAAAGTGTATGAAATCTGCCATAACGTTTTGCAAATTCGATTTCATCATCCGGTTCATAAAAAAACTAACTTTGTCATAGCTTTACCAAATTATTTTTTTATCACAAAGAAGGAATTCGATAAACCAACTAGTCCTTCTTCCTTTGTCATGTTGCTGAGAAAAAAGATACAAAATGCAAGGTTAATTTCTATTGAACAGGTTGATTCTGAAAGGTTAATCAAATTGAGCTTTTCAAAGGAAGAGAATTTCGTATTTTATATTGAATTAATTAAACCCGGCAATGTTATCCTTTGCGATGAAGATGATTTAATCATCACTGCCTACCGAATTTTGGAGTTTTCTTCAAGAACTATTTCGGCCAAAAACAAATATGAGTTTCCTTTTAAACAGGATATTATCAATTTAAATAAAGAACAGTTTATTCAGTTGTTAAGGAATTCAAACAAACAAAACATCGTGAAATCATTAGCTTTGGACCTTAACGTGGGTGGTTTTTATTCAGAGCAGATTCTACTCAAATTAAATATTGACAAAAACAGGTCTGCTAATGAACTGAGTGAAAAAGAATTAACAGCAATTTACGATTTTTTTAGAGACTTAATTGAATTCTCAGGGAAGGAAAATGATAAAGAGAGTTGTTTAATTAGTAAATCTTACCTGCCTCGCTTGCATCCAGCATTTCAATTCAATAAGAAATTGTGCTCAAAAACTTTTTCAAGTTTTTCATCAATGATGAGCTATGTATTTGAAAGTTCGGCAATCGCATATCCTCAAGAAAATATCCGGAACAAGGCTTTAGATAAGAAAATTGATAAAATAAAGCGGATAATCGAATCACAATTAAAAGAATTAGAAGTGACAAAAACTCAATATGAACAGGCCAATTCAATTGGCGAATCAATTTATCAAAACTATTCTTTTCTTAAAGACATTTTAACAAATATTCGTTCTTTTAGGAAGAAAAAATTGAGTTACGAAAAAATTGAAAAGCTTCTGAACGAGCGGGGTTATCAGCTTAAAATAGATTCGAAAAACAATAAACTCATTATTGAACTTTAATCCTTATTGTAATCATTGTTGGTAACTTTAACTATTTAATACAAATAGATTTATAAAATTAAAGCTAACTCTTTTATCCCATGATACGAAGCCCAATTTGTTCGGTCGTCGGTCATGTGGACCATGGAAAATCCACATTATTAGATTTCATAAGAGGCACGAAGATAGTATCTCGTGAAGCGGGTGGTATAACTCAAGCAATTGGCGCTTCTCTCGTTCCAATTGAAAAAATTAAACAGATTACTGGACCCCTAATCAAAACTTTGAATCTTGAGATTAAGCTTCCTGGACTTCTGTTTATAGATACGCCAGGTCATGCCGCGTTCACAAATTTAAGAAAACGTGGTGGGAATCTTGCAGACATTTCAATTTTAGTTGTTGACATTAATGAGGGGTTTATGCCCCAAACTGTTGAATCTTTACAGATTTTAAAAGAATATAAAACACCTTTCATTGTTGCGGCTAACAAGCTTGATAAACTGTCTGGATTCCAAATAAAAAACGGAGTTCCCCTTGTTAAATTAATAAATTCTCAAGCTCAGAGTGTCCAAGCTTTAATAGACACAAAACTTTATGAATTAGTTGGAAAACTTTATGAATTCGGGTTTAATGCAGAACGATTTGACAGGGTTTCAGATTACACAAAACAAATTGCCATAGTTCCTATTTCAGCCATGCTTGGCGTGGGTGTGTCAGAACTTCTTATATTGTTAATCGGGTTAGCTCAGAGATATCTTGAACAGAGTTTAAAACTCAGTTTGAGTGAAGAAGCAAAAGGAACAATTCTTGAAGTAAAAGATATACCCGGATTGGGAAAAGTTATCGATGTAATCTTATACGATGGTTCATTAAATGTTGGCGATTCAATTGTAATCGCTACTTTAGAACAACCTTTTGTGACAAGGATTAAAGCTTTGTTTTTACCAAAACCACTTACAGAAATTAGGGAAAATAAAAGTAAATTTGAAAGCGTGAAGAAAGTTACAGCATCCTGTGGAGTTAGAATCGTTGCTTCGGAGTTGGATAAATGTTTGTCTGGTATGCCTTTAATTTCCATTAAAGACCCTTCAAAATTGCACGAAATCAAGGAACAATTGAAAACTGATGTGAGTGAAGTTCTTTTTGAAACTAACACTGATGGCGTGTTGGTTAAGGCAAATAGTCTCGGTAGTCTTGAAGCGTTGTTGACCCTCCTCCGAGAAAATAATATCCCTGTTAGAAAATCAAGCTTAGGGAATATAACCAAAAAAGACATCGTTGAAGCAAAAACTCTTAAAGAAAGAGATGAGTTGTTAGGCGTTATTTTGGGCTTTAATGTTGGTTGCATTGATGACCCTCAGGATGTTTGTATTATTACAGATAACATTATCTACAGAATTATTGATAGGTATCAGGAGTGGTTGAACTTAAAGAGATTAGAGATGAGAAGGAGGGTTTTAGCAGATTTACCTTCCTTGGCTAAGATTCAAATCCTGCCCAATTATATTTTTAGACAATCCAATCCAGCAATTGTTGGTGTTGAGGTTTTGTCAGGAACCCTGAAAAAAGACACGATTCTTATGAAAAATAATGGAGAACCTGCGACCCGAGTAAAAGAGATTCAAGTTGATAAGAAGAGTGTGCCCGAACTTCCAAAAGGAGAGCAAGCGGCCGTTTCTTTGACCGGAGTTACTATTGGTCATCAAGTCAAAAAAGATGAAACTTTATACGTTTTCTTGACTGCGGAACAATTTAGAAAATATAAAGAGGCGCGAGACCTGTTGGACGAAGAACAAATTGAATTATTGAAAGAAATCGCTTCAATTATGCGCAAGAAAGACCTGACATGGGGCATATAATCTCTTAAATCTTTTCGCTTCTATTCTCTTGATAGAACTCAGGCAAATCACATTTTTCTTGATTTTTATTTTTACTGAAGGTTGAATAAATCAAAGTTATCCCAAAGATAGAACCCAAAAACCAAGTTATACCGCTTAGAATATTGAGACCTCCTGTTTCAAATCCAGTCACAAAGTCTCCAGTAACATAACCTGTGAGTGTTGGCATAAATGATGTGAGAAACCCAACAAAAGATGTTATTAAAAGGACCAATCCAATTATTGCTGGAAAATTATCTCTTTCTTCACTATTTACATGCAGTTTCTTTGCAATTCGCTTATATGTTTTATTAATCATCTCTTTTGATCTTCTAAAGTTCTCACGAAGAACCTTTCTTTCATTCTCGTTAAATTCGCCCCAATAATTGTTGACATTCTCTTTTTTAAACCTAATCTTATTTAAATGCAATATTGCATCTTCATCACTAAGTCTGATTTTTAAATGTTTCAGAGCAATATCTTTTAGGAATTCCTTCTCAATGTATCTTTTTAGAATCGGGTCAATAATCCTTGGGAATTCTTTCAACAGCATTTCCGCATGGATGTCGTCAACGAAAATCCCTCTTTCAAAATAAATTTCTTTTATTTTATTCACGCTTAATTTCTTCTTAAAATCCTTTAACCACTTCTTGTAAGTTTCCATTTTTTATTCAAAAGATGAATGCACCCTTCTCTCTTTGGGAACGAAGTTTAAAATCTTTTCTTTTGTAACCTTGCCACAGCCCAAGAAATCTTCGCCGCATTTTATAATTACGAATCTGTTCTTTTCAGGGTCAACCTTCTCTTTAATTTGAACAGACAATTGCTCATCAATTTCAATAGAGTCTCCCGTCAACCACTTTTTCATGTTTTCCGGCTTGATTTCAAGAATGTTTTTCTTAGCTTGATTGCAGATAATTTGCGAACCTTCAATCGATAATCTTATTCCATCGTCTTCCTTTGTAGCAAAGTAACAGCCGACTCGATTTATTTTTAAGCTGTCCGGAATTTCTCTGATTAAGTTGCTTTTCTTGAGAAGATAATATCTGCCTCGGGTTTTTGACAGGAAAAAGTAATAATCTCGTTTTAACGAATTGATATCGCAATCAAAGCATTTTTCGAGCTCTTTTACAAATTCTTTAACTTCCTTGCTGTTCATAATCTTTAAGGAGGATTTCATCTTAAAATATTTTTAAAATACGTTTTTGTTTTATTTAAATTTGACTTTTTCCTCATTTTAAATTTAATTTGAAGACAATTGATGCATAACTTACAAAGGAACTTGAAGGATAAATCTCTGAGGATTGATAGTATTTAAGCAAATTTCCAGTTATTTTAACTTTGTTATCCTGTTCTTCAAGTGAGGCGAGATATTCTAACAGAGCCGTTATTGTATATCTGCCGCAAATCGTTCTTTCATTAGCTCTTTTTAAGAATTCATTGCTGTCTTTGATTAATATGAATTTTATTGTATTCAAATCATCTTGTTTAACTCTCTCATTTGCATTTTCTCCAAAAGGAGTATAATGATAATCAATCCCGTAATGTGTAAAATCTGAGCTGGCAACAATTATTAAATCGCCACGATACATGCTTTTAATTTCAATTAGGGCTTTAGCAAGCTTATTAAAGTTAGTATCCGAATCCACGACTATTGGAATTAGACTAAATCTGTTATTGAAAATATATTGTAAGAACGGTATTTGAACTTCTATCGAATGTTCATAAATATGGGCTGATTCATCTATCGGAACCCCGGAAAATTTGCTTAACTCCAGTGATAAAAATCTATTATTCTTAGCAACCCCAAGAGGAGTTTCAAAATCAGACAGACTTATTCCAGAACCACCTAATCCTGTATGATTAACTCCCAGAATTACAACGCACCTTTCTTCGAAGTTTAAATTTTTATATAACTCATAAAATCCGTGAGCCGCACAAGATCCAGAGAATACATATCCAGCATGCGGTGAAACTAATGCGACAACCTTAACTTTTGAGTTATTATCCCTTTCTTTTTCAGCAATCCCATTCATTTTAAGCTCGACTCCCGGCCCCAATTCTGAAGAGAAACACTGCTCAATCTCCTTAATTAATTCATTTTTATTTTTAGAATAAAACCTGGCTGCGGCAATAGGTTTTCGAATCATGATACTTAATATTGATTTTCCGATTTTTAAAATTAATTGCTTACTGTGTTTGCTGTTGAAGAAGCATCTTTGATGTTATATCTGTTTCTCTCTACGTTCTATCAAAACCTTTATAAACTAAATCTTTTTTCGTAAATCAACTATGGCTTTAGCAACCATTATGAAGTTCCTGCCTGAAGTTAAAGCGCCTATTGAGAAAAAGCTTGGGCTGAAAACTAAACTTAAATGGACTTCAATTGTTTTGGTGCTGTATTTCGTCCTAGGTTTCATACCTCTATTTGGTCTAGGAGACAATGCTTTACAGAGGTTTGAGTTCTTGTCAGTTGTCTTGGGAGCAAAGTTCGGTTCTCTTATCAGTTTAGGTATTGGGCCTATCGTCACAGCCTCTATTATTTTGCAACTTTTGGTTGGTGCCGGAATTCTAAATTATGATTTGTCAAAATCTGAAGATAGGAAGAGATTTGAAGCTCTTCAAAAGATTACTACTATTTTCTTTATACTGTTTGA
>Ga0190359_1002199_pt1 | contig 11740 bp, 13 predicted proteins | sample 48721823_MG_FD_161269 | JGI IMG/M metagenome (GOLD analysis project Ga0190359, IMG submission 161269) | Hydrothermal vent microbial mat bacterial communities from Southern Trench, Guaymas Basin, Mexico - 4872-18-2-3_MG | ecosystem: Environmental > Aquatic > Marine > Hydrothermal vents >...
TAGACGAGAAGGCCTGCAGGATACTTGTCGGAGACTACGAAAAAACCCTGATAGACGCCGAAGTCGAACTAGAGAACCTGAAAGCAAAAAAATAAAATAAACTAGATTTTTTTGTATCTATGCAATACGTCAGCCCAGGTGGGCAGGTTGGTCTGACATCCCCACTGTTCAACTATAAATGATGCTGTTGCGTTAGCTAATTTCACTGATTCATAGATGTCTAATCCCTCAAGGTGTGCTGCGATAAAACCTGCGTTAAACGCATCACCTGCACCGGATGGGTCAACTGCCTTGGTCTTGTATGTCGGCACATTAATCTGAGCCCCCTTAAAATAAACCGTTGCTCCCTTATCTCCCTGGGTTATCAAAAACACCTTCGGCCCCAGCTTAAAATCCAGCTTAAAGTCTATACTGCTTAAATGCGCCAGCTCGTGATGGTTTAACACCAAAACATTACATTGTTTAAGCACCTGCTTGAAGGCAGACGGTATTTTAGTGAACTTGAAGACCCCATATCCCGGGTTATATACGAGAAACCTGTTTTTGCATTCTCTTGCAACCCTCTTTTGCAGATTCAGATAGGTTCTCGCCAGATAAATGCATTTAGCTGCTTTGATTATGTCCCCATCGAAGTCGAGTTCGTTTAGTTTATCGGTAACCCCCTTATAAAAGAAGCTTATCTGGTTTTCTGCTTTCTTGAAGAACATAGATTTGGTGGTATCCCCGAATATGCCTTTAAGGTAAAGCTTGATGCCGAGGTTTTTCATATAATTGCGGTAGTCCTCCGCATCCGTTCCAATAACCGAAACAAGCGCGGTATCGATTCCCAGCGAATTAGCCACAACCGCGGTGTTCGCTCCCATACCCCCATAAAAGCTATGGAAGTTGAGCACATCAGCTGCATGGTTTTTTTTTGGTAAGTCAACGACCTCATAGAAGTGATCTATCGCTGTGTCGCCGAAAACCACTAAATCTGTTTTTAGGGTGGCTTTAACCATATATTATTTTAGTATTGAGGGGAAATAATATACAAGATGAGGATTGTTTTATCGGTGGGGGGCTCTGTTTTGGTCCCCGGTGAGGTTGATGTTGAGTATATGCGGGATGCTGCTTGCCTGATTGTTGAATTATCCCATAAAAACGAGGTTGCAGTGGTCTGCGGGGGAGGGCGTTTGGCGAGAAAATATATCAAGGCAGCAAGACAATTTAATGCATCAGAGGCCTATTGTGATGTCCTTGGCATAGAGGCTTCAAGGCTTAATGCCAGGCTTTTATCCTGCGCAATAGGTGAGAAAGCAACAACATCACCTCCCAACGATTTCAATGAGGCCCTGGAGGCCCTGCAGAGAGATAAAATCGTGGTTATGGGGGGAACACACCCCGGTCACAGCACAGACGGGGTAAGCGCTTTGCTCGCCGAGTACGTTAAAGCCGATTACTTAATCAACGCAACCGATGTAGACGGCATATATGATGCCGACCCTAAGAAAAAAAAGGATGCGAGATTATTCAAGGAAATAACACCCCGGAAATTGATGGATATTGTATTGAACAAATCCGTCGGCGCAGGAGAATACGCGCTGGTGGACCCCCTGGCGGTTAAGATAATCGAGCGCTCGGCTATCAAAACAATCTTTTTATCCGGAAAAAACCTACCAAACATAAAAAAAGCAGTATCCGGGGGGGAATACAAGGGGACTCTGGTAAAAAAATAATTCAGAGTTCTTTCGCCGAGCTAAAACCACCTTCTATCAACTCCTCGCCGCTCCATATCTGGCAGTATTCCCTGGCTTGTTTCTCTGAAGAAAAATCTTTAAGTTTCACATTCCATTTGCCCTTGTGCCTGAAGCTTGTGCTTTTACCGCACAGCCGGCAGCTGAAACGCTTAACAGCCTGTGTAACCTGTTTTCTCCCGCAAAAAGGGCATTGAACCGCCTTATAAGGTAAAAGCTTTATCATGTCTGAGCCTTTTGCCTGTCTTTTTTTCTCTTAACAGCCTTAAGCCTGAAAAAATTCTCTCTTTCCATCTCCTCAAGGCGCATCCCAATGTAAACCTGCGTGGCCTTCAGGCGGGGTATCATAATATGCTCAAGCGAGTTAACTCTTCTCTTGGTTTTCTTGATTTCCTCACCCAAGCGTATGATTGTCTCCTCAACCTCAACCAATTTGATAAGCTTCTGCAATGCCTTATTGAATGACTCAACAGAGTCATCGATTTTCGCGGATGTCAGGGGGGTCTTGTATTCGCCATTGCCTTCTTCCTGCTGGTTGGCGAGAAGATGAATCTCGGGTATTCGAACACCCATCACATTTTTTAGGGATAATTCAAGTTTCTTGGATTCAGGTATCGCATTAGCGATGGCTTCAACGCTTTGTGAGCCCATAACAGCTTCAGCGGCTATGAGATCATTGTATGCGTTACTCATCAAATCAATAACCTCACCTCTCAGACCCTTAGCCTCCTCGATTACGGCGAGAAATTTAGTCATAAGAGTGTCTCTTTTCTCCTTCAGAAGCTTATGTCCTTTAACGGCTAACTCTATTTTTTTGTTTATCTCCAAAAGCTCCATACGTGTGGGGTGTATTCCCTCAATAATATCCGCCATTTTTTTTTATGTGTTCTTGTGGTCGGGGTGGTATTTCTCGATGTTTTCGGGGTCTATACGCTTAAGGTCTCTTTCATCAAGAACCGATAGAAGCTCCCATCCGAGATCCAGGGTTTCCTGTATTGTCCTGTCGTCGCTTACACCCTGGTTGACGAACTCGGACTCGAATCTTTCAGCGAACTCGAGGAATTTCTTATCCCTATCCGTTAAGGCCTCTTCCCCCACGACAGCAACCAAATCCCTCAGGTCACGGCCTTCCGCGTATGCGGCGTAAAGCTGGTTTGATACATCAGAGTGGTCTTCTCTGGTTCGCTCGGGTCCGATTCCCTGGTTCATCAGCCTGGACAGGCAGGGTAAAACATCAATGGAGGGATAAACCTCTTTTCTGTGAAGCTGCCTGCTTAAAACAATCTGTCCCTCTGTTATGTAGCCTGTCAGGTCCGGGATAGGGTGTGTTATGTCATCCCCTGGCATCGACAGGATAGGTATCTGGGTTATCGTACCGCTTCTGTTTTTCATTCTGCCGGCCCGCTCATATAATGTGGACAGGTCGGTGTAGAGGTAACCCGGGTAACCGCGTCTGCCTGGAACCTCCTCCCTGGCGGCCGACACCTCCCTAAGCGCCTCACAGTAGTTAGTCAAATCGGTTAATATTACGAGAACGTGCATGTCTTTGTCGAAGGCCAGGAATTCAGCAGTCGTTAACGCAATCCTTGGTGTGATTATCCTCTCTATGGTGGGGTCATCAGCTAAATTAATGAACGAGACAATCCGCTCAAGAGCCCCGGTTCTCTTAAAGTCTTTCCTGAAAAAAGATGCCTCCCCTGCTGTAATACCCATTGCTGCGAAGACCACGGCGAACTCGTCCCCTTCACCTAATACGGCAGCCTGCCTGGCTATCTGGGCTGCCAGCTCGTTGTGGGTTAAACCGGCTCCGGAGAATATGGGGAGCTTTTGCCCTCTGACGAGGGTGTTCATCCCGTCTATTGCTGAAATCCCGGTCTGGATGAATTCCCTTGGAAACTCTCTCGCATAGGGGTTCATCGGCTCGCCCTCGATATTGCGCCTATCCTCTGGGATGAGCTCTCCCTTACCGTCTATGGGCCTACCGGCCCCGTCGAATATCCTACCCAAAACATCCTCTGAAACAGGTATCTTCATTGTCTCGCCAAGGAACCTGACTTTGGTGTTTTTGGTATCCAAACCCGATGTGCTCTCGAATACCTGAACCACCACCTTACTGGTCATGGCATCAAGCACCTGGCCTGTGCGTTTATCTCCGTCGGCTGTTATTATCTCAACAACCTCACCATAGCTGACATCTGATACGTTATCTACAACCATTAACGGACCTGCAACCCCTACAACACTAGTGTATTCTTTAATCGCCATTTTTATCCTCCAAGGCTTTCATCGATGGAATTTTTAATCCTTTTGAATTCGTTTTTGTATGTTTCATTTGAGACATATTTCATCTTTGATATGTCGTCTACTACGTCAAGCTTGGATATCTCCTCTAATGTCATACCCGCCTCAACCGCAGCCAGGGCCTTCTCGTGGAAACGCAGTATGACCTCCAGCATAGCATGCTGTTTATCCAGCGGACAGAAGGTGTCGACTTCATGGAATGCGTTCTGCTGGAGGAAATCTTCTCGTAGCATCCTGGCCACATCCAAAACAACCCTCTCTCTTTCCGGGAGGGCATCTGGTCCAACAAGCTGAACGATTTCCTCAAGCTCGGATTCCTTTTGGAGTATGGTCATGGCCTTGATTTTGTTACCCATCCAGCTTTTATCTATTTGCGTGTTAAAGTAATCGGATAATGTATCGGTGTAAAGCGAGTAAGAGTTAAGCCAGTTGATTGCCGGGAAATGTCGCCTGTCAGCCAGTTTAGCGTCTAGGGCCCAGAACACCTGAGCCATCCTCAGCGTGTTTTGTGTCACCGGCTCGGAAAAGTCTCCTCCGGGAGGCGAGACCGCTCCAATAATGGATGCGGAGCCAATCCTGTCATCGCTTCCGAGGCATCTGACCCTGCCCGAGCGCTCGTAGAATTCAGCGAGCCGGGATGCCAGATAAGCAGGGTAACCCTCTTCTCCGGGCATCTCCTCAAGCCGGCCTGAGATTTCCCTCATAGCCTCAGCCCACCTCGAGGTGGAGTCAGCCATCAGGGCTGCATTATATCCCATATCCCTGTAGTATTCTGCAAGCGTTATTCCGGTGTAAACCGAGGCTTCTCTTGCCGCAACAGGCATGTTGGATGTGTTGGCAATCAATACCGTACGCTCCATGAGGGGCAGACCGTGCTTGGGGTCCTCCACCTCTGGGAACTCCTCCAGCACCTCAGTCATTTCGTTTCCTCTCTCCCCGCATCCGACGTATACTATGATTTCAGCATCAACCCACTTGGCCAGCTGATGCTGAGAGACTGTTTTACCTGTCCCGAATCCGCCGGGTATGGCTGCTGTTCCTCCCTTAGCCAGCGGGAAGAAGGTGTCGAATATTCTCTGCCCCGATATCAGGGGCACATCACAATCAAGTTTCTCTGCGAACGGCCTTGGCCTGCGAACAGGCCATATCTGCATCATGCTGACGTTATGCTTCACGTTCCCGTCTTTGAGGGTGCACACGGTATCTTCGACCTTGAATTTACCCTCCTCTATGCTCGATACAATACCCTTCATTTTCAGGGGCACCATAATCCTGTGGGTCATTACCTTGGTTTCCTTGACCTCGCCTATGATGTCGCCTCCGACGAGCTCATCCCCTTCCTTCACCGTCGGGGTGAAAGCCCATTTCCTGGTTTTATCTATCGGGGAAACCGATATTCCACGTGATATGTAGTTTCCGGAGACCTCCTCGATGAGGTTAAGGGGTCTTTGGATTCCATCGTAGATGGATTTAAGGACGCCGGGGCCCAGTTCAACAGATAATGTCCTGCCGGTTCCCTCAACGGGCTCACCGGGCTTTACCCCGCCTGTTTCCTCGTATACCTGTATCGAGGCTACATCACCTTCTAGTTTGATTATCTCGCCAATTAGTTTCTCTTCACCTACCTTCAGGACCTCGTGCATTTGATGCCCTCGCATCCCATCTGCTTCTACAAGGGGTCCTGCAATCCTCACTATTTTCGCCATTTTATTTTACATCCATTTACCGAAATCAAATCCTATAACATCCTTGACTATCTTGCTTGTTGTTGCATCACCTTCGCCTGACCTGTCCGGAATCTCGACGACAATCTTGTCTTGTTTCCTCAGCTCGTTTATCTGCTTAGAAGCGTGTTTGGCTAGGGATTGCGTTATTAATATGACATCCATGTTCTCATCTATTTTCATTATCTTATCTTCTATGTTCTCCTGGTTCGCTATCTCCATGTTTTTTAACCCGGCTAATTCCATGCCGGTTACGGTGAGGCGATCACCTATAATCCATAGCTTGGCCATTTTATTTGAACAATAAAGATGATATCTGAGGTTTAAGGGTTACTTTAAGGCGTTCTATTTTACTGTTCAGGGTGTTGTCTATCCTGACCTTCCCGTCTTTGCTTTCTATGATAACTCCGAAGTCACCTAAGTCGGCTGCTACGGAATTTTTCAGTAAAGGTGCATATTTTTTGTCCACGATTACTTTAGGATTCGGGACCTTGTTTTTGTCTTTATCCACCAGCTTGTTTAGAAACCTGGTTTTATCGGATTCACTTGATTTAAGAATGCTGTCTCTTGTCTTATTGAATGCCTCGTCTATGATGGTGTTTTTCTCTTTTTCTATTTTATCCTTGCCCTTGATGACTATGTCAGCTATTATTCTTCTGTACGCCAGTTTAGCTTCCTGCTCTCCTTCGCGCAATATTTTGCCGGATTCGGCTTTAGCTTCCTGGTTTATTTCATCTCTTAGTTTGGCGATTTTTTCTTCTGTTTCTTTATCAATCACCTGAATTTTTTCTTCAGCGTCTTTTTTTATCCTGCTTTCAAGTTCATCTAATCCCATTTTCACTCCATAAGTCCCTTGTTTATTAGCTGTATTGTTTTTTCCATCCCGGATTGGGATTTATTTCTGATATCTCTGATTTCCTCTTCTATTGACCTGCTAAGGGATTCAACCTCTTTTTCAGCCTTCTTTTTTTCTTTATCAATCATTTTGGATACTTCCTGTTTAGCCTTCTCTTTCTCGGCGTCTATTATCTGCTGTTTTTCTGTTTTCGTTTCCCTTATTTTCTTCTCTGCATTATCTCTTGCTTGCTCTATGCTTTTTTCTGCCTCTTGTTCTATCCCTTTAATGTGTTCTATTTCATTCATTTTGGAATTGTAATGAATAATAATAATTAATTATTATTTTTATGTTTTTAAATTAACTCCGATATTTTTTGAACAATATTCACTATCAACTTATCAATTCCTCGATTATCTTCGCATAAGCCCTTCTAGTAACAAACACACCAATAATCACTCCCGCAACAGTTGTGAAAGCAAACCCCTGAAGAGCCTGTATCGTGAAAACAGGAAGCATAACCGCAATGGTTGTAGCAGCAGCCGTGAAAATAATGAAAAAAGCCCGCCTAATCTGCTCAGCAACGCTGACAATCTTTTTCTTGCCTCTTCTCAAGGTCTCATCAGTAATCAAAATCTGATCATCCACGCCGGTTCCCACAGCAGCAATAATCCCTGCGATAGCCGCTAAATCAAGCTCCCAGTTGATAATAGAAGCCAGCCCCAAAATCAAAATAATCTCGCTTAAACCAGTTATCATAACCGGGACCACAATAAAAAGCCTCTTATACCTAAGATAAACAATGACGGCGACAGTCAAAATCGCGATAATCCCAATATAAAACGACCCCTCCAGAAACTGTCCGCCAAGGCTGGCCGGCACTTCCGACTGGGATTCGATTGTTGCCTTAGCAGGCAGGTTACCTGATGAAAGCCATATCTTGTTCTCTTTCATCTCGTCCTTGGCCTGCTGTAGGGTGGGTGAACCCCCTGTGATAACCGCAGAATAAACCGGCTCCCCCCTGGTGTTGAAATTCAGTCTCGGCGAGGTCTTCAAACCCGTTAAATCCTTAACCCAGCTCTCATAGGTCTGGTTGCTTTTTGGCCTTCTCTCTGATTCAAACCCCAGCTCCTCAATCTGCGCCCTGACCTTCTCGGGTACCCGCTGCTCATCTCCAGCGATAATAACCCTGCTGTATCTTACACTAAGGTTCTGCATCAGGGAAATAAAGCCGCTTTTGTTATCCTCCCAGGAGATTGCGGTCAGATTAGACCTCATCTCGATAACCTCCATCGCAGTATCACCATAATACATGGAGCCAATATCTGAGCTTGAGGTCAGATTAGAGAGTATATTGTAGTCCTGCCGATTGAATACGATAACAGAATCATAGGGCCTGTCGATAAACAAATCCACCGGCCTGTTCATGGGGCTGTTCTCACTGAAGTATTTGCCGTAAGCCACCTCCCCGAACCTGTGAGCGCCTTCACCCATAATCTTGACACCGATTCTCCATCCGTATCCGCTGTTTTGTGCCGCATATATGCCTGATGACTGGGGGTCGGGGTTTACTGTAATCTCATCCCCTCTCACGGCGAGTTTACCGTCTATGCGCTGTTCGAAACGTGCAGGCTGCTTGAGTATGTTTTCAATCCTTTCCCTCTCGTTTGGGGAAGCACCCGATATCTGAACGAGTATGTATCTGTTACCCCATGGTCTAACTGAAATATCTTTTAGGCCCATGGCATTCAGCCGGGAGAGCAGGATACCCTTTTCGATGTCCATGGTGTCCTTGTCGACCTCCCTATCCAGCTTCAATTGCATCTGTATGCCGCCTGCGAAATCAAGGCCATAGTCCAGGCCGTTGCCGACTCCAATGGGCTTATCCCCGTTAACCGGGATAATGTTCAAAACAAGAAGCAATGAGATTAAGACTAGGGAAACCATCGAAATAATGCGCCAGCTCCTTATGATATTACGCAGTTTATTAGGGTCCATGCTATCTCTTACCAAATAAGTTGAATTTACCTCCTTTTTCTTCCGCATACCATTTCAGTATGCCAGCATTCAAAAACCATGTGTTCACCAAATCAGCTACCAGACCAATCAACAAGACCATGGCTATGTTAGGCAAAGCAGGGATGGTTATCAGGGTGTTCGTGACCAGCAAAATAACCAGCATAGCCCCCATAGTCGTGCCGGTCATGGTTAAACCTGTTTTCATTGCGCTGTCTATTCTCTCATTCACAGTGCCCTTGGATGTCTTTAAAACCCTGGTGGTTAAAAGAATATCCGAGTCGACGGAGTAACCAATCAACATAAGAAGGGATACCAGAGCAGCCGGCTCAAGCAGAAGGTTTAAGGCGCTCATACCACCTAAAGCGAAAACAGCATCAAAGGATGCTGCCGCAATAATAGCAACCGACGGAATAAAATCCCGGAACACGAAAAAAACAACCGCGATAATCAGTATATAAGCAAACAAAACAGCATAAAGACCCTGCTCCCAGAATTTATCACCCAGTGTTTTACCTATGCTCTCCATCCTGTAGTTTTTGCTCTTAAGCTCAACGCTTGCTCCCTCATCAAGATAAAACTCCAGCGCACGCTTCAGCTCCTCTGCGTCAATATCCAGGGCCTTCACAACCAACACGGATTCATTATCAATAAATGATATATCAGAGCCCGCTATCCTGCTGCTTATTTTCTCCTGTATGTCGGGTTTGGGCTCGGTTTCGAGTTTAATCCGGGCGACATCAATGCTTCTTAACTCCCCCAAGTTTTTTTCGAGGAGTATTCTGGTATCCTCCTCATCCAATACTGTGGTTGTGCTTATTGTTATCTTGTGGTTGTCGCTTCCAAGCTGGGCTCCCAGATAGATTTCCAGGTTTTCAGCCCCCATCCCTGTGAGCTCGGATTCGATAGATTTAAGCGTTTGCGGTTTAATCTCCTCTCTTAAGGTAATCTCGATCCAGCTCCCCCCGGCGAAATCAAGACCCTGGGGTATTCCGTTTACTGCAATAAGAAGAGCCATAAAAATTGCGAGAGCTATCGGGAGAACCATTAGTTTCTTGTAGGAGAATCTATTAATCATCTGACTGTACATGTCGTCGAACATGTTTTAATACTATAAATAAACCCTTATATATGCTTAATAATTACTTTATTGATGGCATATATAACCCGCGGCTTCTATTTGTTTACTGACGGTAAAATGTATGCGAGGGTCGTTGTGGGCGGAACCTTCAACAGGTTGCATAAAGGGCATAAACAGATACTTCAAGCTGCTTTCGAGATAGGGCGTTCTGTTGTTATCGGATTAACCTCCGACGAGTTTGCCTCCCGTTTCCGCGTGCTGGAAACCAAACCCTATCGCCAGCGGGAGAAACAGATTAATGATTACATTAAACAACAAGGGAAAGGCAAACCCTGTACCATAATCCAGATAGACGACTCCTATGGTATAACAACCCTTGACCCCGAGATAGATTGTATCGTGGTATCCGAGGAAACCCTATTACGGGCCGAGGAAATCAACGCAATCAGGTTCAAAAAAGAGCTTAGCAGGATAAGCATTCATGTAATACCCATCGTTTTAGCGGATGACAGAAAACCCATATCCGGTGAGCGCATAAGCAGGGGCGAAATAAACGAGGACGGTAGGGTTATCGTAAAATGAAGGTTCTATTAACTCTCGGAACGACACAGGAGCCCATAGACCCTGTGAGATACATTACAACCGCAAGCTCTGGGAGGATGGGGCAGGCGATGGCTGAGGAGGCCCTGAAAAGAGGATATGATGTGTCGATTGTGGCTGGTGTAACCGGGCTTACACTCCCTTCGAAGGCGCAGATACACAGGGTCCAAACAACCAAGCAGATGATAATCAAATCACTTGAGGAGATAGCGAAAGGCTATGATATTCTGATATCAACAGCCGCTATCGCTGACTATAGCCCAACCGCAAGAGAGGAAAAAATCAAGTCCACCAACAAGACCCTCGTCCTCAAGCTGAAACCCAACCCAAAGCTGACGAGAATAGTGAAAGAAAAATACAGGCGTGTCTATGTTGTAGCATTTAAGGCAGAATACGGCCTGCCTAAGGCGGAGCTTATGCGGGCTGCATACAATAAACTCAGAGACGAGAATCTTGATGTTGTAGTAGGCAATGATATCAAAAAACACCAGATGGGTTCCCAAAAAAACGAGGTTGTGGTGTTAAACAAAAACGGAGAGTATGTTTTCATACCCCCTGCGGGGAAAAAAAAGATTGCAACAAGGATATGGGATATAATAGATTCAACGTATAGTAAAGATTAAATAGCATTCAATTAAATTAATTAACGATGTGCGCGAAAAAAAACCATAAAACTGTATTTGTGGTTGTGTTATTTCTTTTGTTACTCAGCTTTGATGTTTTCGCATTAGATGAGAACAAGATGAGGGAGTTAGCTCAGCTATACTATGAGGAGGCGTCAGCCCAGTATTATCTAAACAACTGCAGGAGCGCTATCTCAAATGCCAACAGAAGCCGTTCGCTCTATAGTCAGCTGGGGGAGCAGGATAAGGTGGTTGAGGCAAGCCTTTTAATATCCAAAATAAACGACTGCCTGATGAGCGAAGGAGACAGCTTCTATGTGGATGCAGTGCAATCATACAACGACGGGAACATATTTTTTGATACTGAACGATTTGATGATGCTAAAATAAAATACCAGGATGCCAAAACAAATGTATTGGAGGCGAATATCAGCTACTTTATGATGGAGCCCTCTGATGATGCCTCCCTGGTTAAGGTGAACGAACTCTATGAGACTATTCTCGCCCAGATACGTCTTATTGAATTAAATAAGGCAGACGATTATTATATCCAAGCGAATCGATACTACTTTGATTACGATGACATGGGCTACACTTACCCGCAGTATGCGAGGGTTAAGGAATACGCTGAAGACGCTCTTGAAGTGTATGTGAGATACAATGATTCCGATGGAATGTATAAGGCCCAGAAGATGCTTGACCGGGTCGTCAGCGACATAGAAGAGATTAGAATATATGCTGAAGGCCAGAAAGAGATGGCCAGAGACTCATACGACGATGAAGACTATATCACGGCATTAAACCATTACCTGAAAGCCAAAGACGCT
>Ga0190359_1002200_pt1 | contig 11736 bp, 9 predicted proteins | sample 48721823_MG_FD_161269 | JGI IMG/M metagenome (GOLD analysis project Ga0190359, IMG submission 161269) | Hydrothermal vent microbial mat bacterial communities from Southern Trench, Guaymas Basin, Mexico - 4872-18-2-3_MG | ecosystem: Environmental > Aquatic > Marine > Hydrothermal vents > Microbial...
TGCGTTCGAGTTCCTCCTCGCCTTTTACTCCAAAAAGTCCGGCCGGCCTGATAACTAGAACAGCTATGAACACGAGGAAATAAATCGCCTGTTTGCTTCCCGGACCTATCAAGAAACTTGAAAACACCTCGATGATGCCGATCAGAATCCCGGCAATCATCGCACCTACAATACTTCCCATACCTCCAAAGACCACCACCACGAACATGACAAGTACGAATTCAAATCCCACGAAAGGGTGAACCGTATAAATGGGAATCATCAAGCAACCAGCAACACCTACCAGGAGGATGCCGATGGCGAATGTCAACTTGTAAACTTTGTCAATGTTAATGCCCATCAGCAAGGCAGCAGAACGGTCTTGCGAGGTGGCCCGAATGATTTTTTCAGTGTAGCTGTACTTCAGGAAAAGATAGGAAGCAATGGAGAGGGAAAGGCCCAAGATAAAAGCGATGACCCTTGCGGGGTTAACGTTTAACTCTTGAATTCCAAGGGAAGGGTATGGACCCAGCACAATGGGGTTTCGCAGGTAGTTAAGAGAGATAGTTCTAAAATCCGCCGACCACACAAGGAGTGCCACGTTTTCAACAACAATGGAGATGCCGACCGTTACAAAAATCTGGGTTAGGATGGGCGCGCCGATTGTGGGTTTTATGAAAAATTGGTAGACGATCATGCCGACCAGGAAAAGTAATGGTGCAACAACAAAGATGGATAGGTAAGGGTCCAAGTGAGTGTAATGAAAGAGCCAGAAAGATATGTACATTGCAAGCATGAGAAACTCGCCGTGAGCGAAATTGACGATCTTCATAACACCGAAAATAAAGGTAAGCCCCACGCTTGGAAGGGCGTATATTCCACCCAGCAAGATACTTGAGTTTAGAACCTAGAGGAACATCCAGACTCAAGGCGGCTTTTCTCAGTTTTTCAGGATCAAGGCTTCCAGCCCTCGGCAAGACAAACCTGTACAGAATCCAGGCACCTGCAAATCCAACAAAAGAGGTGGGATTCGGATACTTTCCATTGTGTGTTTTCTGGTACCGCTTTACAAACTCCGCGGCATCTCTTTTGGGTTGGGTTGCCAGGTCCTTTATGGAAAACTCCGAAGGAATTCCAAAGGCGATAACTCCATCAGCATCCTTTCCCAGTGCTTTCACAAAGTCAGGGTTCCCCTGTCCGGCCGTACTCCCTATAATCATGGCCTTTAGTCCAAGCTCCTTTGCCTGCCTGTGAAACAGGATGGCGTCGTTGATGTATTGTGCAGCAAGAATAATGTCAGGCTTTGCGCGCTTGAGCTTGAGTATCATGCCTGAAAGATCAGTGGACTTTGCGCTGTAACTTTGGGTGGAGACTATCTTGAGGCACAGGCGCTTGGCGCTCGCGGTCAGACCTTTTTGCGTGGCGCTTCCAAAACCTCCGTCCTCATGAACTATGGCAATGCGAAGGTCTTCGGCTCTTCTGCCCATCTTGGGCGCTATCACCTTGGCGATATAGTCAATGATTTGAGCCGCCATCATGCCGCTGCTGAATGTGGTTCTGAAAAGATACTTGAATCCTCTCGCAGTGATAAGCCCTGAAAGCCCCTCTGTTTCAATGTAAAATACGTTGTTTTTTTCAGCGACCACTGTGGCTGCCATGGATAGACCGCTTGCCTGGGTACCGATAATTGTGGTGATCTTCTCGTTGGTAATTAGTCGATTTGCCTCGCTTGCAGCAGCCTGCGGATCAGGGGCATCAGCACTGACAAGGACTACCTTCTTTCCCAGCACCCCGCCGGCATCATTTATCATCTGAGTGGCGATTTTTACGCTGTCAAAGTTCTTGATGCCGTTCTTAGCTAGGGGCCCGGTCAGCGGGTAAATAGTCCCAATCCGCCACACGCCGGACTAGGCAAAAGAGGTGGGACAGACCCCTAAGAACACAAATAGGAAAATAACAACAGATAAAACCAAGAATGCTTTCTTCATGAACTCATCTCCTTTCATTTAAATGGTTTTCAAAGCAAGCTACCTTAGACAAAATACCCTAATTTGTCTTAGGCCTTTGACACCCTGCACAAAAAGCCCCGCAGGTTGGTAGAGCCCATCTCTTTATTAAAGGGAGGATCGTTACTTGTCAAAATGTTGATATTAGATGCAGCCCAGCCCATCAATTGGTGGCCCTTTTTTTCAGGGAAATACCAACCATAATCTATGGCTATGAGCCTTTTGTCGATATCGCCTGATAGCTTTGCCTTTTGCCTGATTTTTCCCCTCCTAGTTTCAACAAAGACAATATCTCCATCTTTAATGCCAAGCTTTTGTGCCTCGGCAGCATTGATTATCACCACAGGCTCAGGGTGCATTTTTCGCAAAGGAGGAATTTGCCTGTCCCGCGAGTGTTTGAAGTAAGGGCTTTTCCTGCTTACGGCAATAAAAGGGTATTGTGCGGACAGGGCTGGATCACTGAAGGGGGTTTCGGGCAGCTCCTTGTATACGGGCAAAGGGTCGACTCCCCACTTTTGAAAAATTGCAGGAAAAAGCTCGACTTTCCCCGACGGAGTGTCGAATCCATATTTCTCGTAGTGCATGTAGGTTTTAGTGCCCTCAAGAAAGCCCTTATCTTTAAACTCCTCAAAGTTCAGCCCGGAAGGGGCCAGAACCCAGTCAAGGAATGCACGCTCATCCCTCCAAAAATCCTTGAAGTTAAGTTTTTTCGCCAGCTCATTCAATATCTTAAGGTCAGACCAGCTTTCACCAACCGAAGCCACTTTTTGTTGTGCTGAAACAATAGGGAGATGGCAGGGGGCCTCAATACTGTCAAACTCAAGGTAGGAAGCAGCGGGCAGCACGACATCCGCCATCATGGCGGTGGGAGTCATAAACATATCTGTGACAACCACGAATTCAAGCATTTTGAGTGCTTCAAAGGTTTCCCTGCTATTGGGGTATGAGCAGAGTATATTTGAGCCCTGGATAAAGGCCGATCTTATGGGGTAAGGATCTTTTCGTATTACTGATTTTACCACTCTAGGCGGTGTTACATATCGAGCAAAGGGGGCAAGGTTATCATTTCTGCTCAAGCTTTTTTGATGTCGTTCATAGATAAGCCGTTCGTGGTTCTCGTCTCCTGTGTTCGCCTGAGCATGATGGAAAGGGTTGGGAAAAACGTTTTCAGTTCGTGGCTGCGCCCACCTGAGTTCGCCTCCGGGCACTGCGAGATTCCCCGAAATCGCTCTTAGCATGGCAATAGCTCTACAGGTTTGAAAACTGTTTAGATTAGTCTCCAAGCCGTTTCCCCACTGAATGCACCCGGGTTTGTTGGTGGCATAAAGGCGGGCAGCCTCAATAATTTTATCTCTGTCCACCCAGGTTATGTTTGCCGCCTTTTCAGGAGTGTAAGCTCGAACATGCTTTTCAAGCTGTTCGAATCCCGTTGTCCAGCGGTCAACAAAATTGCGATCATATAATTTTTCTCTGATGATAACGTGAGCTATTGCAAGCGCGAGGGGCAGATCAGTACCAGGTCTTGGCTTAAGCCATAGATCTGCCTTTTGAGCCAGCCTTGATTTGAGAGGATCTATAACAATGAGCTTGGCTCCTTTCTTAGCAGCTTTATTGATATCATTATAGATGCTTATGGCTGACGACTCCGGGTTGCATCCCCACACAATGATGCAGCGAGGGGGGTGATCAAAATCAGGAACAGCATAATACCCGTAAGTGAACCTGGAGGCCATTTCTCCTGGGACAAAACATATGGATGCCATTGAAGTGTAGTTGGGCGTCTCAAGAGCATCGGCAAATTTTTTCAAAAGCACGTCGGAGATTCCCTTGGCGCCCCCTTTTATTACCTGAATTGATTCTGCTCCATACCTTTTTTTCGTATCGGCAAATCGTTCTGCGATAAGCTCCAGAGCGCTGTCCCATTGTATCTCTTTCCACTGTGGGTTCTTCTTTGAACCAACCCTAATAAGGGGTTGTGTTAATCTGTAACCACTGCTCAGATATTCAAGCGAAGCCAGCCCCTTTTTGCAAAGCGCTCCCTTACTCACCGGATGGATCGGATCACCCTTCACCCTGAAAGGTTCGCCGTTTTTCATCTCCACCAGGATTCCACAGCCGTTGTAGCAGAGTCTGCAGGTAGAGCGTATATATTCTTTGTTATTTTCTTGGGAGCCTTTCATCTTCGAAGTAAATTCCAGGTTTCCTCTCCTTCGCCACCTTTATCATGGCACGGATATTCTCCACCGGAGTGTTTGGCACGATAGTGCAACCGGGCATCAGGATAAAGTTATCTTTACCTGCAAGCTCAAAGCACTTTCTCGCCTCCTCGGCAATTGTTTCAGGATCTTTTTTGAGCAGAATTCCTGCCGGATCCAGGTTTCCACCGAGAATTACATCTTGACCCACAATGTCGCGGATGTTTTCTATGCGTACATTGTGATCAATGCTCAGAATCGTGGCCCCCGTTTCTGCCATGTATTTGGCGATTCTATCAATCTTTCCGCATATATGAAGTATCGTGGGTCTATCTATACTCTCTATTATGCGTTTCAGGTTGGGGTAAACAAGGTGGCGGAACATCTCAGGAGCGATAATATCGCAGGATGCCAGCGGGTCTGCTATGAATATAAGATCAGCCCCTGCCGAGATCAGTTCTCTGGTAATAGCGATGATAAAAGAGGTGACTTTTTCAACAAGGGCTCTTACCAGTTCAGGTTCACTGAGTGTTTTCATCAAGAAATCCTGCATGCCCATGATTTTGGCAGCAGTGGTGAAGGGAGCCGTACTGTTTGTAACCAGCGGTTTTTCCCCAGAATATGTGGCAAGCCTTTGAATGGCCTCCCGGAAGGTTTGAATAGTTCGGCATTTGTCAAGGGGAGGCAATACATATTCCCTTATCTCCCGGGGTGAGGAAAAAACAATTGGTTTAACCACAAATGCCTCATGTTGTTTTAAGCCGATTCTGCAACCGAAAGCCTCTGCCGTAAAGGTGCTCTCTCCCATGACAGGGATACAATCATAACCTGCGGATTGCTGATATGCCAGGAAAGCATCACAAATGCGGCTGCTGTCCTGGAGCAGCTCTTTAAGGGGCATATCTGGAGAGGTGACCGAGTATGTAGTTACAATTGGAATGAAAGAGGGGAGGAAAATCCGAGCCATAGTGTGTGGTTTAATAGAGCATGTTTGAATTTAAGTCAAGTCGCTCCCCGAGTTCCCAAATATTTTCAAGAGCATTTGATCCCGCCCACAGAGAAATGAGCAAACCCCTGGGCGAGAGCAGAGCCGGAGGGAAGCGCCCTTAAAGGTGTGCAGGGTGATCTTACGGCATGTGCTGCTTTCACCGCTTAACAAGCCGGAAGGATTTTCTCCTCATAAAACTCTTGAGGATACGGAAAACCTTCTTTTCAATCTGTTCCCAGGAAACATGCGGTTCTTTTTTCACCCGCACCTCTTTGGGCCTTATCTCCAATGATTTAACGCCGGGCACTGCCATGATTTCTTTTACTATCTGGGCTCCTACAGTACCCAGCTCTTTAAAGGTCTTTTCCGAGCGCGCCGTGAATGGTTTTGAAAAGTGTTCTACCAGCGGGGGGCAGATCTCCACTGGCATAAGAAAAGACTTCAACTCAGGATTAGGATGTTGGTAAACCACAATGTCCCGAATTTCCATGGCGTTGCATCCCAGAAATTTCTATGAAGAAAAACAGCGGGGCCAAGAAGTGGTCACGTTGCTTAAAAGCATAACAAAGGAGCTGTTTAATTCACTTCAAGAACTGGTCTCGCCGTTGTCTTGAAATAATATGATCGGATTATTGCTACTAGAAAAAACTAATTTTTGCAAAAAAGAAAATAAGAACAAAGACACTCCTTTTCCCAAAATAACGTTCACATTTTTCTTGACTAATCAAGGAAGAACTGATAGTCAATAGTCGACTATCGATAGTTTATGAGGAGAGCTGAATACATGGAACTGGTTCTCAGTGAACACTTCAATCTGTCGGAAAGAATCCTGAAGGTGATAGAAAAGGCGATCATTAGCGGTTCTATTAAGCCTGGGGAAAGGATTAATGAAACCGAGATTGCAAGGTCTTTAGGCACGAGCAAATCGCCCGTGAGGGAGGCACTAAAGAGACTTGAAGGGGAGGGAATCGTTGAGCCGCTGCCCCGCAAAGGCTACTTTGTAAGAAAAATTGACCGTGAGAGAATCGAGGAATTTTTTGACATTATCACAATCATTGAACCTGCAATTGTGAGGATGTCGCTCAGGAAGGGGAGCAGGGGTGTTTGGCGGAAGATTGATGGATTTATAAAGGATATGGAGAGGGAGTTAAGGAAGCGGGATTATGATGAATATCTGGTTCTTAATGACGAGTTTCACACATATTTTTACGAATTAACAGAGAATGAGTGGGCGATAAAGATATCGCAGATGCTGCGGAAGCAGGCCACGATGTTGCGTTCGTTATCGCTTTACACAAGGAATCGCTTCAGTGCTTCAATTGTTGAGCACAGGGCTATTGCGGAGGCTTACAAAAGTGGTGATTCCGGGCAACTCACAAAGGCTGTAGAGAACCACCTTCTTCGGTTCAAGGAAAATATTATCCAGTCCGATCTCTTAAAAAGTGGAGAGAAGGGTCAAGTTGAGCCAAAGTCCAATTCTTTCATTTAAAGGAATCACTAAACGTTTTCCGGGCGTAGTTGCGCTCCGTGGCGTAGATTTCGACCTTTATGAAGGCGAAGTCCATGTTCTAGTTGGAGCAAACGGTGCCGGGAAATCCACTCTTGTTAAGATCCTTGCCGGTGTATATCAGCCTGATGAGGGAGAAATTTTTTTCAACGATAAAAGGGCGATAATTAGAAATGCAGAACAGGCGAGGAGGATGGGGATTTCTATTGTTTACCAAAATTTTAACCTTATCAATAAAATGGACGTGGGACAGAATATTTTCCTGAACCGAGAGCCGACGGTTGGAAAAATAGTTAGAAGAGTTGATTGGTCGCGGATTTATCGCGAAACCTCTGCTATTCTCAAAAGGCTTCACGTTCACATAGACCCAAAGAGCCTCGTGGGCGACCTTCCTGTGGCAGATCACCAGATGATTGAGATTGCTAAAGCGCTGGCTATGCAGTCGCGGATCCTTGTGCTTGATGAGCCGACTTCCTCTCTATCGGAACAGGAGATAGAGGATCTGTTTCACAGGATCTCAAGCCTCCGAGAAGAAGGAGTGGCCGTACTTTACATCTCACATAGGCTTGAAGAGATTAAACGCATAGGTGACAGAGTAACGGTCCTACGGGATGGCGAATACGTCGGTTCGGAAAGCATTGAGAAAATTAGCCTCGAAAAAGTCATAAAGATGATGCTTGGAAGAGAGGTTGAAAAGATCTACCCGTGGAAGCCGAGACCCGTAGGTGAAGTAGTTCTTTCAGTTGAGGGCCTGGGTTCGCGCGGGGCATTCGAGAATGTCAGCTTTTCTTTAAGAAAAGGCGAGATTCTTGGAATAAGCGGCTTGGTCGGAGCAAGAAGGACTGAACTTGCGCTAGCGATTTTCGGTGCCCTTCCAACACATTCAGGGCGATTGATTTACAAGGGGAAGGCGGCGCGATTCAACAATCCAGGTGATGCGATAGCTGCGGGCATCGGACTGCTGCCTGAGGACAAGGCAAGGTACGGGATGTTTCCAATTTTGAGCGTAGCCCATAACATAACTAGTGCAGGGCTTAGCCTTCTTGTGAGGCGTTTTGGCCTCAACCCCCGGCTTGAGAGGAATATTACGGAAGAGTATGTGCGTAAGCTTAACGTAAGAACCCCCTCGGTAAAGACTGAAATACAATCATTAAGCGGAGGGAATCAGCAGAAGATCATGCTGGCTAAGTCTTTGTTTACAAATTCGGAAGTATTGATTTTTGATGAGCCAACAAAAGGGATTGACGTAGGTGCTAAGGAGGAGATCTACAACTTGATGCTTGAACTGGCAGGAGAAGGAAGGGGGATCATAATGATTTCCTCGGAAATTCCTGAAGTGCTGGGTATGAGTGATCGAATACTGGTTATGAAAGAAGGTAGGATAACAGCAGAATTCGATAGAGAAAACGCTACACAGGAAAAAATTCTGGAAGCTGCATTATGAGAGTTAACAGCGATAGCACATTGGCTTTGCAAAGAAAAACAGGCCTACCCTTTGAACTTAGAGCGTACTGGGGGCGGTACGGCACTTATGTTGCTTTTTTAGTGATTCTTGCGATCGCCTCTATTGTTGTCCCCCATTTTCTGAGCATAGATAACTTTCTGAACGTCCTCACAACCATGTCCTTTGTGCTCTTTGTCACCTATGGACAGACCCTGGTAATCCTGTCCGGTGGCATGGATTTATCTCATGGATCTCTGGTGAGCCTTGCCTGCATGGCAAGTGCTGCGCTGGCAGCTATTGGGCACCCGTGGCTCGGATTGGCAGCAGGGCTGGGTGTAGCTTCCTTTTGTGGTCTGATAAGCGGCAGCATCATAGGCATAACACGATTGAACCCCATTATTACCACGTTAGGAATGCTTTACTTGGCGGGAGGACTTGCCCTCTATTTCACGAATGGAAAGAGCATAACCGGAATTGATGCGTCCAAGGTTCAGGATTTCCACTTTTTGGCAGAGGGCAGAATTCTCCATGTTCCTTTTGTAGTTATTCTTGGCCTAGTTTTCTTTTTTCTAACCCATTTTCTTTTGCGCCATACACGGTTTGGAAGCCGAATCTATGCGCTAGGAGGGAATGAAGAAGCGGCGGAGATAGCGGGAATCAATTATGCCAGGATGAAAATACTTATTTTTACTCTGAGCGGCCTTTCCTGTGGAATTTCAGGCTCGTTATTGGCCGCGAGAATGCTTACCGGAGAGCCGCGCGTGGGAGCGGGGACTTTTCTCCTGGAGTCTATAGGAGCGGTGGTAGTAGGGGGAAATGACATATTTGGTGGCACGGGAAATGTTGGCCGAACAGTGATCGGCCTTATGATCCTTCATTTTCTAACGAACGCTCTGGACCTTATGGGTATTTCAACATTTACCCAGCAAGTGGTGGTTGGGGTTGTGGTGCTCCTGTTCTGTTATTTAGGCTTGGCGCGTAATAAGTAGTAATGCTTTGTGAATCAAGCGGCATGGGCAAGCAGAAAAACTGTATAGATTGGCTCTGATAAACCATGAAACTACCAGTACGAATCGATTGGAGTAAATTCGGTCTTCCCGCGGCTTTTTTTGTTATGCTGATTATTTTTACCGTGATCAATCCGGCGTTTTTTAGTGCACGAAATATGATTCAAACCACGCGCCAGGGAGCTATCCTTTTTCTGATTGTGTCTGGTCAAACATTTGCTTTGCTCGCACGCGGAATTGATTTATCCCAGGGCTCAGTAATGAGTCTTGTTAGTATTGCGACAATCAGTAGCATATACGTTCTAGGTGCATACGCGGGCTCTATTGCTGGAATTCTATTTGGTGCTATGTGCGGATTTATCAATGGAGTGCTGATAGCATTTTTGGGAATACCGCCTATCCTTGCCACCCTTGGTATGCTGTTCGTTGTTTCAGGGGTCGAGCTGGTTTACACCGGTGGGGTAACCTTGACAAACCTCAGCGATATTGATCAGGGCAGGCTTTTCTGGTTTGGCGGGGGGATGATAGGGCCGGTTCCGGTTCCCGTGATTTTCGCTATTATCATAGGATTTCTGCTTTACTACATCTTGAAATACACGCTCTTCGGTCGTCGGATTTATTTGATCGGCACAAACGCTGATGCCTCATCGCTTGCAGGTCTGCCTATTAAAAGAGTCATTGTCCTCGTTTACACTGTTAGCGCCTTACTTGCATCTCTTGGAGCATTTTTTTTAACCGCACGCCTCAGCATGGGTTTTCCCCAGCTTGGGGAGGCCTGGCTGGTACTTGCAATCGGGGGCGCCGTGCTTGGAGGAACTTCAGTGTTCGGGGGAAAAGGTGGAGTATGGGAAGCGCTTCTAGGATCCCTGGTTATTGTGTTTTTGGACAATGGGCTTATTGTCTCCGGGGTATCCACTTTTGCGCGTGAGGCCATAATCGGTGTTGTTATTATAGTTGCGTGCCTGGGAAGCGTGATAAAAAAGCGCGTTTAACTCAAAACAACTAAAAAGGAGGGTTCCAAATGAAAAAGAAAACAGCTTTCTTGGCAGGGGTTTTGGTTATTTGTTTTGCACTGGTATTTTCGCTTATAGGAAATACTCAGGTATCAGCAAAGCAGCTCGAAATTGCAGTATTAGTGCCCAACGGAGTGGATCCTTATTTTACTGCAAAGCGCTATGGCTATGAAACAGAATGCGAGAAATTGGGAGTGAAGATGCTTTTTTATGATGCCGGAGGTTACGCCAATGTTAACAAGCAAATCGGGCAGCTCGAAGATTTGATGCAGAGGGGAATCGATGGGATTATTCTAGGGGCTACCAGCGCGAAAGGAACAGTGCCTGTGGTTGATAAAATAATTAGCAAAAGGATACCCCTTGTGATAGACAATCTGGATTCTTTTACAAAGAAGCCCGTGTTGCGTATTATGAAAAATGGCGTTTTAGTTGGTCAGCTCCGTGCGGTTTACATAGTAGAACACCTGAAGGGGAAAGGAACTGTTTTAGTGCTCCCCGGTCCTTCCGCAGTTTCTCTCTGTCAGGATGAACACAGAGGGTTCGTAACTTACGCAAAGCATTTTCCTGGGATAAAGGTCATAACAGAGTGGACGCCTTCAAGCCCTGACGCGGGAATGAAAACAGTGGAGGGTATTCTTCAGGCGCATCCTGATCTAAAGGCAGTGGCCTGCTTTTCGCCCCCTTTGACCGTCGGGGCCGTGAGGGCGGTGCAGGCTTCGGGGGCCAGAAAAGGCGATATCATCGTTGTAGGGCAAATGCTTGATGCAGGCATGGAAACGCTAATGAGGAAAGGATGGCTGCAGGCCACTGTAATGTGCGATCATATTGAGATGGCCCGGGAGGCGGTTCGAATGCTGGTCAAAGAGATCAAAGGAGAGCTCAAACCTCCCTTGTACCATCAGATCGACCACTACTTGATTACCAAGGATACACTGGACAGGTTTGACAGAAAAGGCTCTACGTACCCCAAGGAATGGCGTAAGTGAAATAAACCGGAGCTTTAGATCCTAAGCGCAGATTCAGGACTAAAGCTCCGGTTCAATATGGATTGTAGTGGATTTACGAAGTCAGTGGTTCGGTGTGGGAGTTAGGCAGGGATTGTAGTATTACACTCTAGGGGAATAAGAAACTAATGAGGAAGACAAGAAAGGTGATTGAGTTATGTACAAGTTTCGGGTAAGCGTGGATGATGTAAAGCCGGCCGGTTCTGCAAAAAGCGATATTGGCTTTGCAAACATGGACATAAGGTTTCTCATTACGGACAAAATAAGTGGTGCAGAGGAACTCTCTTTGTTTCGAACGGTTTTTCCACCCGGGTTTTCCGCTCACCAAAAGCACTACCACAAGGACATTGAGGAAGTGATGTTCGGAATTCGTGGCCACGGAGTAGTGGGCATTGACCATGGAGCTGGCAAGGTGGAAGAATACGATATTTCCCCGGGAGTAGCCGTATTTGTGCCCAAGAATGCAGTTCACTGGTTTCGAAATCCTTCTCAAACTGAGGAGGTTGAAATCTGTGGGGTTTACTCTGCTCCGGACGCGGGGGAGTACAAAGCCGAAGACTATGTATATGTTGGTGAAATTAAGGATGAAGATA
>Ga0190359_1002203_pt1 | contig 11722 bp, 9 predicted proteins | sample 48721823_MG_FD_161269 | JGI IMG/M metagenome (GOLD analysis project Ga0190359, IMG submission 161269) | Hydrothermal vent microbial mat bacterial communities from Southern Trench, Guaymas Basin, Mexico - 4872-18-2-3_MG | ecosystem: Environmental > Aquatic > Marine > Hydrothermal vents > Microbial...
ATGCTTCCTAACTCTGACAAGATTCCTAGAATTCATTTCTTATCCAAACTGGACCCATAAAATGGGTAAAATAATTCATCACAGAGCATCGGATTTATTTTGAAATTCTAATGTCCTAAAATAAACCATCGATTACATTTATAATTATTCTTTTCCTTTTTAAATCTATATTCTTTACCACCTCTCGAATAGCTGGAATTAATATTTCTTTCTTATCCTTATTTTTCACAACATATACATCATTGCTTCCAGTATTTATTACATCCTCTACCTTTCCCAATAATTCATTTTTGTCAGTATATACTTTAAGCCCGACTATATCGAAAATAAAATAACTATCTTTAGGCAATTTTATGGTATCACATTTTTTTACTTCAAGAAAAGAACCGACAATCATTTTAGCTTTCTCAATGTTCTCTACTTCTTTCAGTTTTAAAATAACTAGATTTTTATCAATTCTTAAATTATCTATTCTTAATAATCTTCTATTATCTTTTCCATCAATAAACACATCAGTTAATTTTTTAAATCTATCAATTGAATCAGTTAGAGGAATAACTTTAACTTCTCCCTTATTACCTTGAGTTGAAATTATTTTCCCAATTATAATATATTCTTTGCTCAATAAAGTCCTCCATTAAGCTCGCAAAATTGTCAGGGGGATAAACTCTTCTGGAACGCCTCTCCATGCCTTTTATTATTTCCTTTCATTTTACGCAATACCATTCCTATTCTGGCAAGCTTGTTAGAATCCATTCCTTATCTAAAAAAGAGTTTATTTTGGACCATCGGAATTTCATAAAATCCGATGTTCTAAAATAAACTTAATCAATTATTTCGATAATCACTCGTTTATTACTATTTTGAGCAGCAGCATTAGCAATGGTTCTTATTGACTTTACGTTCCTGCCTTGTTTACCAATTATCTTGCCTACATCTTGGGGGTTAGCTTTTATTTCAAATATCAAGGTTTTCTCGCCAATAATTTGGTTTATTTCCACCTCATCAGGCTTATCTACTATTCCTTTTACTATTAATTCAATAAGCTCCTTCAAAAACATCTCCTTACAATTTATTTTATTTATTTTTTAATATTCCAGCTTTTTTAAATAAGTCTTTAACTGTTTTGGAAAGTTTAGCACCTTTTTCAATCCATTTTAAGCTTGATTCCTTATCAATATCAAAAACATAGGGTTCTGCAAGCGGTTGATAATATCCTAATTTTTCAATATATCTACTTTTTGCAGGTTTTCTGGAATCAATTACTACAACTTTATAGAAAGGTTTCTTCTTTCCTCCTTCTCTTCTAAGTTTAATTTTTACTGACATTCATTTGTTCCTCCATTCTATTATTTACATTTAAATTTTTTATGTTTTTATAAAGGTAAAATTATTAGAGGAGTTAACTTCCCCGAAATCACTCTATGCCCTTTGTCGTTTCTTTTCGTTTTATTCGATGCCATTTCTGATTATAATAACTCGTTAGAATCTATTCTTTGTTCAAAAAAGTTATTCCAGAGTATTGGATTTTTGAAATTCCGGTTCTCTACAATATGTACTCTTACTCCATTTTTTTACTATTGTATTTTATATTTTTTATTTCTTTATAGTATAATAAGAACTTCGCTATTTTTAAGAGAACAAAATTCACTAACAACTAATTAATTAAAAGGTATATTTTTTAGAGTTGGACCCTTTTTTAATATTTCTTTTAATTTAAAAAACTGTTTTAAGAGTCTATTTATTTCATTAATTTGTGTTCCACTCCCTCGCGCAATTCTTTTTCGTCTACTTCCATTTATTATATAGGGGTTTTTTCTTTCTTCAATTGTCATTGAACTTATTATTGCTTCGTATTTTTTTAGCTCATTCTCTTCATTCGCTAAATTACTAAATTGTAATCTATTTTTTATATTATTAAGACCAGGAATCATATCTACAATCTGTTCCATTGAACCAATATTTTTCATTTTTTTTAGTTGAAAATAGAAATCACTTAAATCAAAATCATTACTTCTTATTTTTTTATCTAATTTTTTTAATTCTTTTTTATTATAAGCAGATTCGGTTTTTTCTATTAAGGTTAATATATCACCCATTCCTAATATCCGAGACGCCATTCGTTCAGGATGAAAAGCTTGTAAATTATCAATCTTCTCACCTATGCCTATAAATTTTATAGGAACCCCTAAAGCTTTTCTTAATGATAAGGCAACTCCACCACGAGAATCACCGTCTAATTTTGTTAGAATAACTCCACTTATATTTATTCTATCACAAAATATTTTTGCTGCATTTAAGGCATCCTGCCCCGCCATTGCGTCTACAATTAATAATTTTTCCTGAGGAGAAATATCTTTTTCAATTTCTTGTAATTCATTCATTAATTTATCATCGATATGTAATCTTCCTGCTGTGTCTATTATTAATACATCGATATCATTTTTTTTAGAATATTTTATTGCTCCTTTGATAATATTAATAGCACTTTCGTTTTTCCCCATTGAAAACACAGGTAAGTTTGATTTTACCCCTAATATTTTTAACTGTTCAATTGCTGCTGGTCTTTGTATATCAGTTGCCACTAAAAGTGGCTTATGTCCTTTCTCTCTAAGATAGTGGCCTAATTTTACTGCTGTCGTAGTTTTGCCAGTTCCTTGTAAACCTGCTAATAATATTATGGTAGTAGCTTTTGAATTTATTATGATATTATTTTGTTTTGAACCCAATACTTTAGTAATTTCTTTATTTACGATCTTTATAATTTGTTGAGCCGGGGTTAAGCTTTCTGAAACTTTTTCTTTCTGAATTTGTATGTATAGATCATTAATAAATTCTTTGACCACTTTATAATTTACATCAGCCTCTAAAAGAGCAATTCGAATCTCATGAAGGCAATTTTTGATGTCATCTTCACTTAATTTACCCCGATTTTTTATCTTTCTAAATATTGTTTGAAACTTATTAGTTAAATTAGCAAACACAAAAAAGATCCTCTTATTTTAAGTCATATATTATTTCTTATACTATCATAATTGTCAGGAGAATAAATCCCTCCTGTCAATCACTATCTCTTAAAAATACCCTCATAAGTATATAGAAAATAATGTTTAGTGTCAAACAAGAAGAGCCTCCACAAATTCGTTTGCACTAAAATAATATAAATTATCTAAGTTTTCGCCCGTACTAATAAATTTAATTGGAATGTTTAGTTCTTTTTTAATAGCAATTACTATCCCACCTTTAGCTGTCCCATCCATTTTTGTAAGGGCTAAACCGGTTATCCCTAGTGATTTGTTAAAAGCAAAGGCCTGTGAAATTGCATTCTGTCCTATTGTAGCATCTATTACTTGCAATATTTCCAATGAAAAATCCTTTGCTTCATTCTTAATTACTCTATTAATTTTTTCTAATTCATTCATGAGATTTATCTTTGTATGTAAACGACCTGCAGTATCAATTATTAACACATTCTTCTTTTTTGCTTGGGCAGAGTTAATACCATCATAAACTACTGAAGCTGGATCAGCACCTTCTTTTGTATTTATCATTTCTACCCCTACTTGGTCTGCCATAATTTTTAATTGGTTAATGCCTGCCGCTCTGAATGTATCCGCCGGAACCATCAAAATGTTATTATTTTCTTTTTTTAATAAATAGGCAATTTTTCCGGCAATAGATGTTTTACCAGAACCATTTACTCCTACTATCATGATAATATTCAACTTCTCTTTGTTAATATTAATTTTTGCAGTGTTACTGTTTAAAATTCCTATTAAAATATTTTTCAACTTTTCTTTAAAATAAGTAAAATTATTTTTTCTATATTCTTGAAAATTTATTTGATTAAACTCATTCAATATTTCATTAGTTGCTAACACTCCTACATCAGATAATATTAATAGTTCTTCCAATTTTTCCATAAAATCTTTTTTATTGTTTGATTTACTGAATAACAGTTCAAGCTTGCTAGCTAATTCTTTTCTAGATTTATTTAAACTATTTTTAAATTGAGAAACAATATTAATAATCTTCAAAGCTATTTTCCCATTCCTTTTTATTTGCTAAATTTAACAGAAACCAATTTTGAAATACCCGAATTCTCCATAGTTACTCCATATAGAGTATCTGCTGCCTCCATTGTAGTTTTTTGATGAGTAATAATTATTAATTGAGATTTACCCAATTCTCCTCTCTTGAAGAAAGAAGAAAGCCTTTCGGTGTTGATTTCATCTAAAGCCGTATCAATTTCATCAAAAAAACAAAATGGACTGGGATTTACCTTCCACAGAGCTAACAAAAGAGCTACGGCAGTTATGGCTCTTTCACCAGAAGATAATAATTCAACACTCTTTGTTTCTTTCCCAGCAGGGCGAGCAATTATATCTATCCCCGATTTTAGGATGCCTTCTTTAAGATTGAGATGTAAATCTGCTTTACCGCCATTGAATAATTCCTTAAATATCTCTTTAAAATACACTTTTATTTGATTAAATGTTTCAATAAATCTTTCTGTAGCGATTTGATCAATTTCTTTATTTATTCTATCTAATATCTTTTTTGCTTGAGATATTTCATTATATCTTTTCCACAATAGATTATACCGAATTAGTTGATTTTTATACCTGTTTTCTGCTTCAAAATTTATCTGTCCCATTTTTATAATATTATTTTTTAAAATTTCTATTTTTTGGTTAGCTTCTCTTTGAGAAGAAGATTTATTTTTATACAACTTCAAATCTTCAGGAGATATTTTATAACTTTCTACAATTAAATTACGAATATTTTCATATTTCTCTTGATATTGTGCTTCTAATATTTCTTCCCTATGTTCTTCATTCTTATTTTGCTCAAATAATAGTAACTGCTTATCTTTATTTTTTATCATATTTTCTAACAAATTAGTTTTTTTCTGAACAACCTTTTCTAATTTTTCTTCCTGTTTTATAAATGAACTTTTCCTTTTATTTAATTCTCTTAATTGAATTTTATATTCTTTGCAAGTTTTATTTAGTTTATCAATTTCTTTTTCATATTCCTTTATAGTACTCTTTTTAGAATTTAAATCAGAAAAATATTCATTTATATAGAATGATGCATTTTTATCTTTATCTTGAAGATTAATCTCTTTTTGTTTATTAACTAAAATATAGTTGTCAATTGAATTAATATTATTTTTAATACTATTAATAAGGAATTTTTTTTTATTGATGATATTATCAATGACTTTAATATTATTATTGATATTTGTACTATATTTATAAATGTTATTATTTACTTTGTTAAATATGCAATGTTTTTGGGAAATAGATTCTCTTTCTTTAATAGTATTTTCTTCTTCTCGAGTAAGATTATTTAAAGTATTTTTTAATTCATTTAGTGAGATAATTGTCCTATTTAGATTGTTTAGATTTTCTTTAGTCTCTCTCTCGCTTTTTTGTAAAATATCTTTTAATTTCTCATTATCTTCTATTAATGAACAATAAAGATTATTGTATTTACTTAGGGAAAGCTCATTATCTCTAATTTGTATTTTTAATTTCCCCACTTCTTTATTTAACTTATCAATTTCCCTTTCAATATAAAATATACTTTCTTCTTTGTCTTTTGAGCTTATGGTTAATTTAATAGTTCCATCTAAATCTACAATTAAACCATCTAAAGAAACGATTCTATATATTCCCAAATATTTACCATACAAATTTAGTGCAGTTTCTTTATTTTCAACAATTACAATATTTCCTAACAATGCCTTGAATAATTTTTCATATCCTTCTTTACAGGTAACTAATTGATTTGCAAAACCACAAATGCCTTCACCATTAATTTTCAGATTTTTTTCTGAGGGAATAACCCTGGTATTTCTTATCAGCTTAAGAGGTATTATTTTCATTTCATCTATTTTATCCTTAAATAAAGAATTAATAATATCAAAGGTGGATTGAATATCATCAACGACAAAGGATTTTAAACTTTCCATCAGGGAAATTTCTATAACTTTTTCATATTCTAAAGGAATATAGTCAATTAACCGTATTAATTTGGTACAAATTCCATTTGGATGTATTTGGTAATATTTTGAAATAAATAGTTCTTCTTGTTCCTTTATCATACCTAAATTGTTTTTAATTGATTTAAGTAAAATATCTCTTTTTTCTTCTTTTATTTTAATATTTTGTTTATCCCTTTCTAAAGATAATTGTAATTTATTTAATATGTCTTCAACTTCTTTTATTCTCTCCTGAATTTTTTTAATATTATTTTTTTTTATTTTTTCTTTATTTTGTTTTAGAGCTTTTCGATATTCATTTTCTTTTTCAGTCATAACTTTTATTTTTTCTTCTAAAATCTTTTTATTTTTCCTAATTTTATCTAAATTTGAATTTAAAATATTTATAGTAGTGTTATATTTTATCTCCCTCTCTCTTAAAAATAATTCCTTCTCGTAAAAGCTTTTTGATATTTTTTTAAAGTTATCTTGGGCAGATAAAATTAAACTAATGAATTTTTTTCTTTTATTAAATTCTATTTTTAAATTATTTAATTTTTTATTTGACTCATCTAATTTTTTATTAATTTTTGATATATTTAAACCTAATTCTCTCTTATTTTCATTTAAAAGAGATATCTTTCGGTTTAAATTTTCACTATCTTCTCTTAAAGAGGTTAATCTTCTCTCAAGATCATTCCTTTTTTGACAAATTAAATTAAATTCATTCTGGATGGTGTTTTTTTTATTATCCAGTTCATAATTTTCACAGATATACGTTTCTTTTTCTTTATTTAAATCAATTAGTTCTTCTTTTAAAGTATTTATCTTTGATTCTTGTTTTTTAATGCTCGTAGATATTTTCTCTCTGTTTTTCTTTAGCATCTCCAATTTTTCTTTAACTTTTGACAAGTTGGTCTCATACAAATTATATTTTTGATAAATTAAATAGAGTTCCAAATCTCTAATTTTTTGTTGATATGATTTGTATTTTTTTAAATTTTTTGCTTCATCTTCAAAAATATCCAATTGTTTTTTTATTTCAGAAATTATACTAAAAATTCTATCTATATTATTATCTATTTCCACAATATTCTTTAAAACCTTCTGCTTTTCGTATTTATATTTGGTAATAGAAGCTGCCTCTTCAAATAAATAACGACGGTCAGATGGTTTCGCACTTAAAATTAGATCTACTTCACCTTGAGCAATTATAGAGTAAGTATTCTTCCCTAGACCTGTATTCATAAATAATTTTTGTATATCTCGCAATTTACAAGGAATACCATTTATGAAATTCTCGGTTTCTCCAGAACGATATATTCTTCTTTTAATACTTATCTCTTCCCAGTCAAGAGAAAGAATTTTATCCGAATTATTTAAAGTAATAGATACTTCTGCCATATTTAAAGGTCTTTCCAGATGATTTCCGGAAAAAATAACATCTGTCAATTGGGTTCCTCTTATAGATCTGATGTTTTGCTCCCCCAATACCCATCTAACTGCATCAATAATGTTACTTTTTCCGCATCCATTGGGGCCAACTATGGCAGTTATACCAGGGTTAAATGATATTTTAGTTTTTTTCGCAAATGACTTAAATCCATAAATTTCCAGTTCTTTGAGAAACATCTTTACCTCATTCTATTATTTTCAATTTTTTTAGTGCATTGTGGGCAGCATCTTGTTCTGCCTCTTTTTTGCTATCACCAAAGCCTGTACCATATGAGACTTTATTTAATCTTACTTCAATACAAAAAATCTTTTTGTGGTCAGGTCCTTTTTCTTTAATTAAATTATATTTAGGCAGACATTTCATCTTTTTTTGAGAGATTTCCTGTAATAAAGTCTTATAATCTTCCACGTAATTAGGTTGGGTAATTAGTTTTATTTCATCCTTTATAAATGGTATGATAATTTTACTGGTCTTTTTGAGACCAGCGTCTAAGTATATTGCTCCTAATAGAGCCTCAAAACAATCTGAAAGAACAGACAATTTACCTCTTCCCCCAGTTAAATCTTCTCCTTTTCCTAAAATAATAAATTTTCCCAAAGAAATCTGATTTGCCCATTTTGCAAGTGTACTTTTACTTACTATAATCGATTTAATTTTGGTCAATTCACCTTCTGAAAAAGAAATTAATTGGTAATATATATATTCACTTACAATTAACTCCAGTACAGAATCTCCTAAAAATTCCAATCTTTGGAAATTGTCTACTCCATTTTTATCACTTCTATTATTATAAGAAGAATGAGTTAGGGCTTCCCTTAGAAGATCTATTCTTTTAAAATTATAATTTAATTTTCTTTCTATATTTTTTAAAGCATATTCTTCTTTTTTCAATTTATTATATTTCCTTAAGTATTCATTATTTATAATATTAACATATATTGTACAGCGCTTAATGTACAATTACAATGTAAAGCACAAATTACAAATTCATGGCTCAAAATTTAAAATTTAAATATGCATTATTCTATTAGTTTTATCCACTAAGTTTAAATTTTCTCTTTTAGTTTTAGCTCCTTAATCTAATGCTAGCGTAATACTCAAAACTATTCTATATTAACCTTTATTTTCTTAGCGAGATACGATTCACGAGATACGAAATACTAATCATCCGTCCAATAACGAATTATTATAACATATTTTCATTGTATTTACCCAAAACAAGAACCCCATTATGCCCACCAAAACCAAATGAATTTGATAGAGCGTATTTTACCAATTTCCTTTCGGCTTTATTAGGCACATAATCAAGATCACAATCAGGGTCAGGATAATTATAATTTATGGTAGGAGGTATGATGTCTTCTTTTATAGTAAGGGCAGTAGCAATAGCCTCTACCCCTCCACTTGCGCCTAACAAATGACCAGTCATTGACTTATTAGAGCTAACTTTTAAATTATAAGCATGCTCACCGAATGTTTTTTTGATTGATAAAGTTTCAAATTTATCATTTAGCGGTGTGGAAGTACCATGGGCATTAATATAATCAACTTGTGCAGGTTCGATTTTAGCATCCTCTAAAGCAATCTTCATAGCCCGGAAGGCTCCTTCACCATCAGGGGCAGGAGCAGTAACATGGTAGGCATCAGCAGTCATCCCAAAACCTAATATTTCGGCATATATATTCGCCTTTCTTTTTTTTGCATGTTCTAAAGTTTCTAAAATTAAAATTCCTGCACCTTCTCCCATAACAAATCCATCTCGTTCTTTATCAAATGGTCGGGAAGCACTTCTTGGATTTTTGTTTTGAGTCGACAGGGCTCTCATACTGCAAAATCCAGCTAATGCCATTGGACTGATAGCAGCTTCTGTGCCACCGCTAATAATTACCTGGGCATCTCCTTGTCGCAAAAGTTTGAAAGCTAAACCAATAGCATGAGTGGATGATGCACAAGCAGTAGTAATTATTCCATTAGGACCCTTTGCACCAATTTTTATAGCGATTTCGCCTGCAGAGATATTGGAAATCATCATCGGTACGAAAAATGGACTTATCCTTCTTGGTCCCTTTTCCAGTAATATTTTATGTTGTTTTTCAAAAGTACTTATTCCACCTATACCTGACCCGATAATAACACCTACTGAATAAGAATCTCCTTCAGAAATAATTAGTTTAGAATCTTCCAGAGCTAACATAGTAGCAATTATTGCAAATTGAGTACTCTTATCCATTCTATTCGCCTCTTTAGGCAAAAGGTAATTGGTAAAATCAAAATTTTTAACTTCTGCTGCTATTTTAGTAGGATATTCTGTCGTATCGAAATAACTAATTTTATCAATTCCACAATTTCCGTTAATTAATGATTCCCAAAAATTTTTTTTACCGATACCTATTGGAGTAACCATTCCTAAACCAGTGATTACTACTCTATTATTCATCATTTATGCACCTTTCTCAAATTATTTTCAAGATTGTCAGGAGAGTCAATCTCCTTGAAACTCCTCTATGCTTTTTGTTAAATTTTTTGTTTTGCTTAATAGCATTCCTAATTCTAACAAACTTGTTAGAATTCATTCCTTATTCAAACTTTTATTCATGAAAACAGGTAATAAAAATTTATCTTATAGCATCTAATTTTTTGAAATCCCAATGCTTTAAAATATATTTTATTTTATAATAAAGGTCGGATAATTCCGACCCTTATTATTAGTATTTATTTTATTGAAATATAAATATAGATAAACGTAATTAAAATTTTTACTTATTTAGATATTTAATTGCATCTCCAACAGTCTTTATTTTTTCTGCATCCTCATCTGGAATTTCAACATCAAATTCTTCTTCGAAAGCCATTATTAATTCAACAATATCTAAGGAATCTGCTCCCAGATCATCAACGAAAGAAGAATCTTCTGAAATTTTACTTGCATCAACTCCTAATTGATCGACGATAATCTTTTTTACTCTATCTATAACTTCCATTTTTACTATCACCTCCTCTCACATCACCATACCACCATCTACTTTTATAACTTGCCCAGTAATATAATCTGATGCCTCAGAAATTAAAAAATATACCACCTGAGCAACATCTTCAACCGTACCTAATCTCCTTAGGGGAATTTTTTCTTGCAAACCACTTCTAATTTTCTCAGGCAATTTTTGAGTCATATCTGTTTCGATAAAGCCAGGAGCAACAGCATTTACATTTATATTTCTTAAAGCAAGTTCTTTAGCCATTGATTTAGTTAATCCAATTATCCCTGCTTTTGAAGCCGCATAATTAGATTGTCCTATATTACCAATTAATCCAATAACAGACGAGATATTAACTATTTTACCGCCAGTTTTTTGCCTCATCATATATTTAGCAACTGTTCTAGAGCAATTAAAGGCCCCTTTTAAATTAACATTTATTACTGCATCCCAATCTCCCTCTTTCATTCTTATTAAAAGAGAATCTCGAATAATACCAGCATTATTTACCAAAAAATCTATCTTCCCAAATTTTTTAATAATTTCTTTTATCATTTTTTCAACTTCATCAAGTTTTGTTATATCTGCCTTTATTCCAATTACCTCGTTTGTACCTTTCTTTATCTCTTGTAAATTTTGGTTAATTTCATTCTCTGATACAATATCATTAATAACAATATTAGCTCCATGAGTATACAATTTTAAGGCAATAGCTCTCCCTATACCCCGTGCTGCGCCAGTGATTAAGGCAACTTTGTCATACAGCTCCATTTTATAAGACCTCCTTAATTTTTTCAACTACTTCTTCTAAAGATATCGAATCGAATACGTTAAATATCTTAGCTTGGGGAAGAATCTGTTTGATTAATCCCCCTAAAACCTTGCCGGGACCCAATTCAATAAAATAATTAATTCCCTCTAAATTCATCTTCTTAATTATATCAACCCATTTTACTGGATGGGTCATCTGTTCAATTAGGGCGGACCTAACTTCTTCTCTATTTCTAACATAATCAGCGTTTACATTACAAATTAGCGGTATTTCTGGATCTCTAATATCTATGTTTTGTAAATAATTTGCTAATTTATTTTTAGCTAACTCCATTAATGATGAATGAAAAGGAGCACTAACTTTGAGTGGTATTGCCTTTCTCGCTCCTCTTGCCTTTGCTATTTCCATTAACTTTTCCAAAGGTTTAATTTCACCCGAAACCACTATTTGAGTAGGAGAATTATAATTGGCAATCTCTACTATCCCTAAATTGTTTACCTCCTGGCATAATTTAATTACTTCAACTTCTT
>Ga0190359_1002204_pt1 | contig 11722 bp, 12 predicted proteins | sample 48721823_MG_FD_161269 | JGI IMG/M metagenome (GOLD analysis project Ga0190359, IMG submission 161269) | Hydrothermal vent microbial mat bacterial communities from Southern Trench, Guaymas Basin, Mexico - 4872-18-2-3_MG | ecosystem: Environmental > Aquatic > Marine > Hydrothermal vents >...
CAAGGCCAATTGAGCGTTATTGCCAAGACTTTCGTCCCGTGGATCTGCGATGGCAGAAGGAAGTAACATGGGTAACAAGGCAATGGCGGGCAGGCTTGCCCCCTCCGCATTCCCGGCGCTCAACTGCCAATGAAGAACTGGGGTGTCAGGAAGTTGGGTCACTTTGTGATGTCCTAAGGTTTTATCGGACCTCACGCCACGGGCCTCACTTTTATCATGCTATCTCACAGTTTCTGCGAATTCAATGGAAAACCGGCGAAGGCCGCGCTCACCAGGGCCATATTCTCTCAAGATATTCCAGGCCGGGCCACAGATCCTCTTCTCTGTGGGGCTCCAGGGTAACCACCGGCCGGCCGGGGACCCCTGCCGCAATCAGATGGAACAACCGGGCAAAGTCGATGCACCCTCGACCCAGGGCCAGGTGTTCATCCTGAACCCCGCAATTGTCATGCAGGTGGAGCTGACCCAGGTAGGGGCCCAGCCGGTCGATCCATTCTTCTATGGGAGCCTTGCCGAAGACAGCCTGATGTCCGCAATCCAGGCAGAACCCCACGCCCAGCCCCTTCAGGTTCTCCAATAGTTCTGCCATGTCGTCCGGAGACGCTTCATAAACGTTTTCCAACATCATCCTGGCGCCACGGGATTGAATCTCCCCCGCGATCCCGGACCATATGTCAAGACTGTTTTTGAGCCAGAGTTCCCGGATATGCCAGTACCGCGTGCGGTCATATCCGGTATGACAGACAACCGTCAACGGCTTAAAAAGGCTGATCAGCGGAACGACCTGTTCCAACCGACGCCGGGTCAGGTCCCTTATCATTGAGTCGGGCGAGCCGGGAGAAAGATCCATGAACGGGGCATGAAAGGTGATGGTCAGACCTGCCTCCTGAAGTCGGCCGGCCACTGCCTCCATGAGGGAGACAGGACACCTGTCCAGGGTCTGAGCGTCAAAGCCTATTTCCGGGTTGAGATAATTCCTGATAAAGTAATCCAGATAAGACTCGGAGAGCATGGAAAAGGGGACATTGATCTGGACCTGGTTTCTCAGATCATTTTTCATACGAATCCCTCCGGCTGCATTGACACTGCCGGTGCCTTTAGGTATAAAAATTTCGGTTGCAGTGCAATCAATATATTCTTGTAACCGTTCACGGAGTCTTGAGATCTCCCTGATACACTGATATGAGAAAATCGCATCAGCTCAATAATTGGGGGGATAACAGCGACCGTATCACCGGGGCAGGAAGATTTTTCTTGTGCCCTCCCGGCAGTCGCGGCAGAAAAACCCTCCTGCCCCGGGTTATTGAGCTGTTACGTGAGGCGGACAATCCCGAATTTGACCAAAAATCACCCGTGAACGGTTACATATTCTTTACAGGTTGATACAGGATGAAAAAAGCCATCATATCGCCCGTATGCTCCGGTCTCGTTATTCCGGGTCTGGGGCAGATCATCAATCAGGACCTGAAAAAGGGGATCCTTCTGCTGGCCGGCGTATTTGTCCTTTTTATCGCAGGCATCGTCAAGCTGGTGCGCATCATCCGTTCCATCCTTGAATCGGACAGCGGCAACATTGCAGATCCGGAAGCAATAATGGCAAAAATCCGGGCCGAAGATCCGACCCTGCTGTGGGTCATAGGGGCCCTCTTCGCAATCCTCTGGATCGTTTCGGTGGTGGATGCCTATGTGAAAGGGAGACACCTCGACAGCGTGGAAGACGGGGATGCCATGCGATGAAGGCCTATCTGATAGATGAAATCGGAGGCCGGGATATGGAGCGGGTGAAGGAGTTTCTGAAAGAGCACGCCATTCGTTCCGGTTTTGACCAGGTATTCTGGGTCCCTATCCCCGACGATCTCCTCAGCGAAATCCAATACCTCCATGTCCGGTGCCGACCCCATGTCTTTGCCGTGGAGCTGGGGCCGGACTGGATTAAGCTGGAATTTTTCGTCCGCACGTTGAAAAGCATGCGATGCGAGTGCCCGGCCTATTGCACACCCGTCCAGCGCGACTATATACTTCGATTCGCCGACGGCATAATCGAGCAGCTCAACATCCACACATAAGGGCACTACTTACGTTTCGACAGCGCCCCTGCAATCCGGTCCTTGATGATCAATGCCCCTTCTTTTTCTCCCAGGGCCCCTACCCGGATAATGGCCTGGGTCTCGCCAACCGATTTATATTTCAGTGAAATATTGACCGGCTTGCCGTCACTGAAGTTACCCCAGATGGTGCCGGAGCCAATATCGCGCTTTGCACTTTCGATGACGCATTCCATCTGTCTCAGGGCATGCAGAGATGCATCCCATGTCTTTTCAAAGGATGCCTTGTAAATGGCCGTCAAGGACCCCTGATAGTATTTATATCCGGCAATGCCTGCCGCCGCCCCGGCCCCCGCCACCAGCATAGCGCCGCAACCAGGCAACAGAAAAAGGGAAAGGATTAGTGCTGCACACGTTATTCTGTACATTGTTCTTCCTGCCATAGCCATGCTAACACCTCAATACGGCATGACAGCCGCGACCGAATTCGACCGGCAAATTAAGGTGCTCACACGGGACCACAAAGCGTCCGGGTTCTCTTGATAATATCAAAAACAGATTTTTGTTGACCAGTAGCGCCGACCAGAATGCAGACCCCATGGATCAATTGATAGGCGCCCTGCCCTGGTTCGAGGCCTCATGGATATTTACGATCTTCTTCCCCTGAACGTAATCCATGCTTTCGTAGATGGAGATGCCTTCCATCTTCTTGGTAATAGACTTGATCCGTTCACACTGATTTTTGATCTCTCGCAGGTTGTTGTCATCCGGGTGTTCGGACAGGGCCTCGTTGATCAAAAGACAGATATACTGAAGGGGTTGGTTGATCTCATGGCACGTGGCGCCGGCGAGTTCCAGGATGCCCTGGAGCTTCTCCCGCCTGAGCTGTTCCTGTTGGGCCCGATGCCGGGCCGTAATGTCGCGGGTCACCGCAATCAGGCATTTCTCACCCCCATAATCGATCACCTCCGCTGACCAGAGCACATGCCGAATCTCCCCTGATTTCATGCGGAACTCCATCTCCATGTTCCGGACAGCCCCTTCCTTGTGCAGGATTTCGAGCATTTTCGATCGCTTCTCGGGTTGGGCCCAAATGCCCAATTCCAGGGAGCTCTTGCCGATGACCTCGTGCCGATCATAACCGGTGGTGCGCAAGAAGGCCTCATTCACGTCCACATAGAACCCGTCCTCGAGGGTGCTGATCACAAACCAGTCCGGGCTGGAACGAAAGACCTTCTTGAACTTATCCTCTGAAAGAACCAGGGCCTCCTTGGTGAGCACGCTCTGGGTATTGTCCATAAAATACCCCAACGCGGCCCTGCGGCCCCTATAATGAATGGAAGTCACCGTCTCTATAATCCAGCGGGTCTCGCCCTCCTTGGTGATCACACGATGTTCATAGGGGTCCATGTTTTCCCTTTTGAGCATCCGGATGGATTTTTCCCTGACCATGTGCTTGTCCTCCGGATGCACGATATTCAAGGAGTTTTTTCCAAGTAATTCATGTTCCTCATAACCTGAAATCCTCAGAAACTCCGGGTTGAGAAAGATAAATTTTCCATCCTGAACGATGTAAATACCAATGGGCGAGTTGATAAACAGGCTGGCAAAAAAATCAGGGTCTTTATCGCAATTGTTCTTGGCTGTCGCGGATCGATTTTCTGCTTGTCTCCTTAGCATCGCGATGTTTATCTCCTATATAAATCCCCCTGTGATGTAATTTCCCGGATAAGCCCTATCAACATGTCCGGTTCAATCGGTTTGTTCACCACCCCTTCCGGGGATCTGGACACGCGGCTGTTGGAGATTTTGGAGGTCTCTGCCTCTCTGCCGATAAAGGCGCTCACATCGATCCCTGCCACCTGGGGTATGCCGCTGGCAACAATGACAGGGATGTGTTCCAGCTCCGGATCGGCCTTTAATTCCCTGAACAGGCTGATGCCGCTCTTCTCCGGCATGAACAGATCCAAAAGAATCAGGTCAGGTTTTTCAGCCCTGATCGTGTCAAGGGCCGATGCGCTCGACAGGGAACCGATCCCTTCATAGCCGTGATCTTCCAAAATACGCTCAACAAAGTCGACCGTATCCCGATCATCGTCAATAATGAGAATTTTCTTTGGCATGGCATTTATACTCTAAAAGACCTGAGGAGTGGCCCCACTTGAGCGGGTTGACCATAGCACAAGCCTGACATTTTGGAAAGTGTAAATATTTATCGCTAACCTGTAATAGCTCAATAAACAGGACAGAAGGGTTTTTCTGACGCGACTGCCGGGAGGGCGCCGTCTCTTCTTCGCTCGCTTCGCTCGACTCTGCACCGCAATCACGTCATATCCTTCTTCTGACAACTCGCCCGTGCGACCGGCGTACCGGCCGCCCCATGTATCTGTCGACATTTTTTACGAAGTGTAAGATACAAGCCTGTCCCAATCAGTGTGCTTTTGCCCCCCGGCCAACCCGGGCTTACCAAAAAGACGCTCCCGCACTTGACGCAGACTAATTTGTGATTAAATTGACTGGCAAAGGTCTAAGGGATTGAATTTGGGTGCTTATCGATGGAAACTGCTTGTGCGAACACCCCATGAAAACAGGATGAACGTCATCATTGCTTATGCGTAAGGAGGTGATGTAGAATGGCAGGATTGATTCCATGGCGCAGTCGCGGTGAGGTGGATCGATTCAGAAGCGAGATCGACAGGATGTTTGACGATTTCTTCACCTGGAGTCCTTTCAGTCGATCTTATGGCGTCGAGGAATGGATGCCCGCAGTGGATATGTCGGAGACCGCAAAAGAGATTATCGTCAATGCGGAAGTCCCCGGCATAGACGCCAATAATATCGACATCTCCCTCAACGGCAGGCTTCTCACCATCAAAGGCGAGAGGAAGCAAGACCAGGAAGAAAAAGGTGAAAACTATCATCGGATAGAACGGCGGTATGGAAGCTTTTCCAGGTCCCTAGAACTTCCTGCCGACGTTAATGGAGACAAGGTGACCGCAACCTACAAAGACGGCGTCCTGAAGGTAAATTTGCCCAAAGCAAAGGAACAGTCCGTTAAGAAGATTGAAGTAAAAGCATCCTGAACTCAATCTCAATCATCTGTTCTCGAACAACAAGAAGGCGGGCTCCGTAACGCAGCCCGCCTTCTTTCAATGGAGGGACCTGTGGAAAAGCAGCACAAGTTTTCGATATGGTATGTGATACTGGGGGTATGGCTAGTCCTGATCCTCCAAAACTACCTCGCCGGCATCTTCCATATCCGCACCATTCCCTATAGCGAGTTTTTGTCGCTCCTGAAGGAAAACAAGGTGTCTGAAGTGGCCATTGGCGAGGGAATTATTCAGGGACGGCTCATCAGCAAAGATGGGCAGGGTCGGGGCGGCCTCTTTAGGACCGTACGGGTGGATCCACAAATTTCATCGCTCCTGGAGCAATACAATGTCACATTCAAGGGCGAGGTGGAATCCACCTTTCTACGCGAGCTTTTCTCATGGGTGTTTCCTATCCTTGTGTTCTTCGGCATCTGGTACTTCCTTTTTCAAAAAATAGCGGGGAAACAGCCGGGTTTCATGTCGCTTGGCAAAAAAAAGGCGACGGTTTACAAACAGGAAGATATCGGGATCACCTTCGAGGATGTGGCAGGCGTGGATGAAGCCAAACAGGAACTGGTGGAGATTGTGGATTTCCTGAAGGCCCCCGGGAAATTTACAGCAGTTGGTGGAAAGATGCCTCGCGGCGTATTGCTTGTGGGCCCCCCGGGGACAGGAAAGACGCTTTTGGCAAAGGCCGTTGCCGGAGAAAGCGGAGTTCCTTTTTTCAGCATGAGCGGGTCCGAGTTTGTGGAAATGTTTGTCGGTCTCGGAGCGGCAAGGGTACGGGACCTTTTTGAAGAGGCCAAAAAGCAGGCCCCCTGCATTATTTTCGTAGATGAGCTGGATGCCCTTGGAAAGGCGAGGGGCTTCGGGGGCGGCATGGGGGGGCACGATGAAAGGGAACAGACACTGAACCAACTCCTTGTGGAAATGGACGGATTTGATCCCACGATCGGCGTTATATTAATGGCCGCCACCAACCGGCCGGAGATCCTGGATCCTGCGCTCCTGCGGGCCGGCCGTTTTGACCGGCAGATACTTGTAGACCGCCCTGATAAAAAGGGCCGCGAGGAAATCCTTAGGATCCATATAAAATCCGTGAAGACAGAGAAGAATTTGGATGTGGAACAATTGGCCAACATGACACCGGGCATGGTGGGGGCGGACCTGGCCAATCTCGTGAATGAGGCCGCTTTATTAGCTGTTCGGAGAAACAAGCAATATGTTGGCATGCCCGAATTTGAAGAAGCGGTTGAGAGGGTCATGGCCGGGCTGGAAAAACGGAACCGGCTCATTAATCCCAAAGAGCGGGAAATTGTGGCCTATCACGAACTGGGCCACGCCATCGTCGCCCTGACCCTGCCTGATACAGACCCGGTCCAAAAGATCTCCATTATTCCGCGTGGGATCGCCGCCTTGGGATACACCATGCAGGTCCCGACTGAAGATCGCTACCTCATGAGCCGAACAGAACTCCTTAACAAGATTGCTACGCTCCTTGGCGGCCGCGCCTCGGAACAGATCGTCTTTGGGGATATTTCCACAGGGGCCCACAACGATCTGGCAAAAGCAACCGAAATTGCTCGCAGCATGGTCAAGGAATACGGAATGAGCGACAAGATCGGTCAGGTTTACTTTGAGAGGGAAAAGTCACAGGCCTACCTGGATTTTGGATTGAATCGGCCTACGGAATACAGCGAGGCCACCGCGGAATTGATTGACAGCGAGGTCAGAGAAATCCTCCAGAAGCAGTATGAAAGATCCCTCGCTATTTTGAAGGAAAAGCGGCCTGTTCTTGAAAAGGCCGTCCAATTGCTTTTGCAGAAAGAGAAGATCGAGGGGGAGGAATTGAAGAGTCTGATGGAAGAAACTGCCGGCGCCCGTTCAGGACCTTAACGGATCCGGCCGGACCGGGTCAAGGCGCTCCCTTATGCCATTCGGCGCCGGGACTGTCAGGCCGTTTACGAAAAGACGGGATAAACGATTTACACGATCATTCGGATGCCGGATTGATCCAAAACAGGGAGTGGCGGAAAGGAGCCCCAGAGGGTCTTGACATATTTTCCAAAGTGATTATTTTTTCCCAGAATTGACATCATATCCCAATAAATCAAATAGTTAGATGGTTCAGCTGTTTGCATGCCAGGTGTTTCAGGCTCGTTACTTTATTATCATCGGAGACAGATGTCCGTCTGGGACTGTCAGGGTTTTTCCCGGACGGCGTGTCTTTTTATCTTTAAATTGAAGGAGGTTTGGTAAGCGATGAAGGTTCGGCCGTTAAATGACAGGGTATTGGTGCTGAGGATCGATGGCGAAGAAAAGACCTCGGGCGGGATCATCATTCCGGACACGGCCAAGGAAAAACCCCAAGAGGGAAAGGTAGTGGCCGTTGGACCGGGAAAGCGGGATGAGGAAGGGAAACAGATCCCCCTTGAGGTAAAGGAAAATGACCGGGTCCTGTTTGGAAAATATGCCGGCACAGAGATCAAAATCGACGGGGTGGAACATCTCATCATGCGAGAGGATGACATCCTGGGCATTATTGAGAAATGATTCAGGGAGGTATTAAGGCATGGCAAAGAAGGAAATCAAATACGGCGCACAGGCCAGAGAAAAAATGATGAAAGGTGTGGACACCCTGGCCAATGCGGTGAAGGTGACCCTTGGGCCCAAGGGCCGCAACGTGCTTCTGGAAAAATCGTGGGGCTCGCCCAACATCACCAAGGACGGAGTAACAGTGGCCAAGGAGATCGAGCTGGAAGACAAGTTTGAAAACATGGGTGCCCAGATGGTCAAGGAAGTAGCCTCCAAGACGTCTGATGTGGCCGGCGACGGAACCACGACAGCGACGATCCTGGCCCAGGCAATCTACCGGGAGGGGTCCAAGTTGGTCGCGGCCGGCGCCAATCCCATGTCGATCAAGCGTGGGATCGATAAGGCGGTGGATGCTGTTGTAGCAGAACTCAAGAAGATCTCCAATCCCACCAAAGATAAGACCGAGATCGCGCAGGTCGGCACTGTCTCCGCCAACAACGACCGCACCATAGGCGACATCATTGCCGAGGCCATGGAAAAGGTAGGCAAAGAAGGGGTCATCACGGTCGAAGAGGCAAAGAGTATGGAGACGACTCTTGAGATCGTGGAAGGGATGCAATTTGACCGGGGGTATCTGAGTCCCTATTTTGTGACCGATTCTGAAAAAATGGAAGTCCACCTGGAAGAGCCCTACCTCCTGCTCCATGAAAAGAAGATCAGCAGCATGAAGGATATCGTGCCCATACTGGAGCAGATCGCCAAGTCGGGAAAACCCCTCCTGCTGATCGCCGAGGATGTGGAGGGTGAGGCCCTGGCAACGCTGGTGGTGAACAAGATCCGGGGGACCCTCAAATGCGCTGCGGTCAAGGCCCCTGGTTTTGGTGACCGACGCAAGGCCATCCTGCAAGACATCGCTGTGTTGACCGGGGGCCAGGTCATCAGTGAGGACCTGGGAATCAAGCTGGAAAATATTACGCTGAGCGACCTGGGGACCGCCAAGAAGGTGACCGTCGACAAGGACAACACCACCATTGTGGATGGCGGTGGATCCAAGAGTGCACTGGAAGGCCGTGTTAAACAGATCAGGGCCCAGATCGAGGAGACCACCAGCGATTATGACAGGGAAAAGCTCCAGGAGCGTCTGGCCAAGCTCATCGGCGGCGTGGCCGTGATCAACGTCGGCGCAGCCACCGAGGCAGAGATGAAGGAGAAAAAGGCGAGGGTGGAAGACGCCTTGAATGCCACGCGGGCTGCGGTGGAGGAAGGAATTGTGCCGGGTGGCGGCGTAGCCTATTTACGCGCCGGTAAGGCGCTTGAAAACATGACCCTGGAAGGCGACGAGCAACTGGGCGTCAATCTCATCAAACGGGCATTGGAAGAGCCCGTACGGCAGATTGCCAATAACGCAGGATTTGAGGGCTCTGTTGTGGTGCAGAAGGTGATGGATGGAAAGGAAAACTTCGGCTTCAATGCCGAGACCGGTGAGTATGGGGACCTCCTCAAGTCCGGGATTATCGATCCCACCAAGGTATCGCGATTTGCCCTTCAAAACGCTGCGTCAGTCTCCGCCCTCCTCATGACCACAGAAGCAATGGTGGCGGAAAAACCGGAAGAGAAAAAGGCGCCTGCCACACCGGGGATGCCCCCCGAGGATATGTATTAAAACCAACCGCGCCCGGGCAGAGAGCCCTGCCCGGGTCCACATAAAGCAGCGCGCCCTGTCATTATATGAGGGCTTTTCGCCGCTTTTCGATCTCGATAAAGAGCTTCCCGTGACGGAAGATCCGTACGTCAGCGTTGGATTCACAGATGACAATACCGCTCAGAGTTGTTCGCCATTTTACGTAATAGTTCAATATTTAGGGGAAGCGCAGACGCTTTGGCAACCTTTTCCCGGGCTAGGAGGGCTTTTCTTCCGCTCCGAGCCTCCCGGGCTGGTCTTTTCAGTGACTTATCTGCGGGGGATTCCTGCCCCCTCCGCATTCTCGACTTCGTCGAGTTGCGGTTTCCCCCACTGATAAGTCACGAAAAGATGGCGCCCTCCCGACAGTCGCGTCAGAAAAACCCTCCTACCCCTTTTTATTTAGCTATTACCATTTTACTATAACTGTATAATTTAACTTATCCATTTTTGAGTCCCACACCGGCCTGCGTTACAGGGAAGGCCAAAATGAGCGGTCACACAGTATCTGAAAAAAGGAGGCGGAAATGGGATCTGAACTAAAACACATAGAAACTGTCAGCGATGTGGGTTTTCTGCTCACCAGGCTCCGGTTAGCCAAGAGAAAGAACGAGAGCGACGTGATAAGTCGAATCGTCCAAAGACTTCGCGAGGTTGGCGCATTAAAGGAGGAAGGGGTAAACTTGGCGAGACCGTTTGAAAATCTCCGGGCATATGTAGACCGCGTCTTGAAAAAGGAGACCCATTAAAGGCCATTCCTCAAGACAGCGTGATCGAGAGGCCTCTCGAGCATACCTGGCGCAATCTTTTTTTTAACCCACCCTGGTATGTTTGCGGACCCACTCAGGTACAGCACGGAAGTTGTAGTAATGCCCCATGGTATAAAAACAGGTGGATGAGCAATAAGGAAGGCATTTCTCCTTGACCTCCCGCAATTTGTCCTCGTCAAATTCAGGCGCCCATATGCGGCCCCAGTCGTATTCATAGGTAATAAGATCAAAGCATGGGGAAAGGCTCCCGTCCGGACGGATGAGGGCCCCGTTTTTTCCGGCCCGGCAGTCCCACCTTGCCATCTGTCCCCGCATTCGGCCCTTGAATGCTTTCAAGTGGGCAATGGAATTGACCATGGGCCATCCCTCTCTCTGTTTCTGGATGAGCCAGTCGAGCAGTTCATCCACCTCATCGTATTGTTCGGGGGTAATGCTCAACATGTCGTCATGGTGTTTGTAATGTTCAACCTTGACGAACTGCTGAGGCGGCTCATTAAGGTGATAATCGGTTCCGATCTGGTTCTGATGGGCAATTTCCGTAAGAAGCTTGACGTCCTTGATGTTGTTGCGACAAATATTGATGTTAAAAAATAGAATATATCCATATTTCTTCTGCCGCTGAACCAGATATCGGAACTGGGGTTCAATGGCCAACAGGGCTTTGGGGAGGCCTTTCTTGGGAGCTACCGCATCCACGGCGAGATTGATGGCCGCGATGCCTGCCCGGCCGATATCGTCGATAAAATCCCTGTCCAACAGGTATCCGTTGGTAGGCAGGTACATGAAAAAGCCGTTCTTAGCGCCATACCGAACAATTTTCAGCACAAAATCCTTTCGCACGAGAGGCTCCCCGCCCATGAGGGAAATGACGCGGCAACCCAGAGACCTGAGCCAATCCACCGAACTTTTGGCGGTTTCCATGTCCATGCCCGGGAGGTCATTGTTGTACTGAAAGCAATAGTGACAGTCGATATTGCATCGCCAGTCCGTGTACAAATAGCAAAGAATCGGTCGAAATTCATTTTTGTGTATCTGCGATTTGAGATAAGGGATCACCCATCTCCGAACGGCCCGAACGCCATTCTGCAATTTGTAATGGATTGTATTGCCCATCTTCAATCCCCCCTCACCTTTGCACCCTCGGTTTCGCCCTTTTCGGCAGAGCTCGGATCTGTGTTTACGGGATAAGGCAGCGATGACCGGGGCCCGATTCGAGAATCGCCGTCATCCCGGGCTTGGAATAATCAGCAATATCGTAACAGCTCAATGAACAGGGACAGGAGGGTTTTTCTGACGCGCCTGCCGGGAGGGCGGAAGAAAAATCATCCTGCCCCGGTGATACGTTCGCTGTTGTCTCCCTGATTATTGAGCTGATGCGATTTTCTCATATGAGTGTATCAGGGAGATCTCAAGACCCCGTGAACGGTTACAAAATAGGCCTGTTGAGGGCCTGATGTCAACCGTAAACCGCCAGTATTTGGTCACAGTAAGGGAGAAAGTAACAGCTCAATAAATGGGGGCAGGAGGGTTTTTCTGACGCGACTGCCGGGAGGGCGCCGTCTCTTTGTGACTTATCAGTGGGGGAAGCCGCAGCTCGAC
>Ga0190359_1002207_pt1 | contig 11713 bp, 9 predicted proteins | sample 48721823_MG_FD_161269 | JGI IMG/M metagenome (GOLD analysis project Ga0190359, IMG submission 161269) | Hydrothermal vent microbial mat bacterial communities from Southern Trench, Guaymas Basin, Mexico - 4872-18-2-3_MG | ecosystem: Environmental > Aquatic > Marine > Hydrothermal vents > Microbial...
GTATCACTGTATTTCTTCCCGGCAACCTCGGTAACAATTTTCCGTGCAAGACTGTACCCGTTGGTATGCAGCCCGTTGGAACGGAGACCAACAATAGAATCTCCTACCGCGATACCGCTGCCGTCAATAATATCTTTTTCATCGACAATACCGACAATAGTGCCGGCAACATCGTACTCACCGCTGTTATATATCCCCGGCATCTCAGCAGTCTCCCCGCCGATAAGCACACAGCCTGTTTTTTTACAGGCACGGGTCAATCCCTTCATAAACTGTTCAGTTACCTTCGGGGAAAGTACGCCGGTACCGATATAGTCAAGAAAATAGAGTGGTTTTGCACCCAGTACCAGGATATCATCCACGCAATGGTTGACAATATCTTCTCCAACCGTATCGTGAATGCCGGTTTCATAGGCAATTTTCAGTTTTGTCCCCACACCGTCAACGGATGAAACCAGAATGGGTTTCTCATACTCCTTGAGCATCGAGACATCAAAGAGCCCGCCAAAATGGCCGAATCCGCCTACTACGTTCTTGGTATAGGTAGACTTTACCAGCTTCCCTATCCTTCTCTTTGCCTTGGCCCAGGCTGAGAGATCAACCCCGGCATCAGCATAGGTAAGAGATTCCGCCATAGTTTCAACGCCTTTGAATTTTACGTTTTTCGGGGTTAAAAAATACTATATATAAACGAGAAAGCGGTAGCAAAATACCTTTATGTGCACTATAAATACAAGAGGTTATACAGGTTTAATCTGGCGAGTTACGTTTTCGGGCGATGATGTCCATATCGGTTAAGGGTAAGAGTAGGGTTGATGGGGTTATATCAGATCCAGAAACCGTGAAGGCTTCATGACAATCTTTCTGCGATTGTATTCCTTGTTTTTTACCGACAGAAGAAAAAGTATCTTTTCCGCACGGGTGACACCGACATAAAAGAGCCGCTGCTCCTCGTCGAGATCGCACTGCGGAGCAGTGCTTTTTCGCCCAATAACAACCCTTTTCAGCACATCCATCCAGGTGCGTATTTTCCGTGACCTTTGCACTTTATAATGGGGAAAGATACTCTCCTCGAGATCGCAGAGGAATACGACCGGAAACTCAAGTCCTTTACTGCCGTGAACCGTCAGACAGGAAGGATTCGCGCTCAAACAGTGTCTACCATTGGTAAGTTCTTCCTTAACCCGGTCAAGAGACTCATTAAGCCGGAAAAGCAGGGCCATGGATGACACGGCAATATCCGTTTCCTTTTCGAGAGCTTCAGCTTTGTTGACTATCCATTGCACCATATCCGCAGTAGTGCTGCAATGCTTTTTCACCGGTTTCGGATACCGTTTGCCTTTACCGGCAGCGTATTTACCGGAAACCAGTACTTTGCGAAACTGCAGGGGCTTGTTTTTAAATATGGCATTTGCCGATTTCAGTATCGCGGGTGTGCTCCGGTAATTCATTTCGAGCTTTATAACCTCAGCGCCGGGGAAATGATCACCGAACTGCATAATGGGCCCGATATCGGCTCCCCTGAATCCATAAATAGCCTGATCGTCGTCACCCACTGCAAACAACCTGTTTTCTTCAGATAACAGGTGATTGAGCAAAGTGATCTGCAGCGGGTTGGTATCCTGAAACTCGTCTACAAGAATGTAGGCATATTTCTTCCGGTAATGGTTCTTTACATCAGGGTTTTCAGACAACAGCCGCACTGTCTCCTGAATCATATCGGAGAATTCCCAGAAACCGGCCTCCCGTTTCTTTTTCCTGAACCGTGTTTTAACGGTATCCAGAAGTGCATGAGACTCAGGCGAAAGATGCGCATTTTTCCGGGGGTTTACCGACTCTCTTGCCAGTAAATCATCCAGCTCCATGATATTCGTCTGCAGAGCCCGTCGCTCCTCCAGCGATGAGCATTCAGCCAGTAACGCAAGCCTGTCGCGGCAGGTTAAGAGCACCGGCTCACCGGTAAATCCGAGACGCCCGGCATTAGGAATCCCGTCCACAGTGTCTTTCAATATCCGTAAGCCGCAGCCGTGAAACGTTGTGACCAGCGGCAGCGGCTTATCCCCGGCAATTCCAGGCAGCAATACAAGGCGCTGCCGCATTTCATCCGCCGCTTTACGGGTGAAGGTAAGCGCCAGAATGCGATCCTGGGGACAATGCGTTAATGCACAGTATGCTATGCGCCGGGTAAGAACCGAGGTTTTACCGCATCCGGCACCAGCAAGGACGAGGCAATGGTTTTTGAACGGATAGGTTACCGCTTTTTGCTGCTGGTTGTTCAGACCGGAAATGATTTCTTTTATTTTACCGTGGGTTTTATCGGCGATTTTCATAAAAATAAAATAAAACAGACATGCATTTTATTGGTTGGATTTTATATTCCCCTGTCTATTAATCCTTCTTGACTATGCACTAATGACCAACTCTTCTCTCCCACTTAAAAAAAGTCTCTTTATCTTTTCCGGTTTCATAATCCAGCTCGATAAGCGGACTTTTATCCGTGGCAACGAGGATATCTTTTCTTTCGGTATAGTACTGTTTATTGAAGATAAACCGGTTTACAAAGGTGCCGTCGGTTTTGAAGAGCAGGATTTCCGCGAATTCCCTGCAGTCGACGCGCACCACGACAACCTCTGTTTTTCTGACTGCAATAACCCGTGCGCAGAGCACTTCCACACCGGGAGGATAACTGAATGAGCGAATTATGCCCCTTGGGCCGCTCAACGCCAAGGCGTAGGGGCAGCTTATGGTTGATACACCAGAGAGGGAATCTTTAATGGGTTTAACCCTTCCGGGTATCTTTGCGCGGCTTCGCGCAAGTTTCCTTTCTATATCGCGGTACGCCTTGCGGTATATACGGACAATATATCCGTTTTTGGTGAGGTGACGCACCTGGGCGTTAATACGCCTTCCCCTGTTATCCAGCACGGTTACCGCAGGAATGGTCTTGCCGCCTGGAATCCGGTTATTGCATGAGAGCGACACAGGGGTATAGGCAATACTTTTCTCGATATCAATCAGATGGGCCAGATTTGGACCCGTGGGAACCGGTGTGTAAACATAATATCCCCGTTTTTTTACTTTTAGATATTTCTTTACGTAGTTGATAATGCCGTAATAGACATTTCCCCGCGTATCCACACTTGGCTGAAACACATATTGCTCCACTTTTTTTACCGTGTAATAGGTTTCAGCGTCCTCACCGATTATTGCGTCACGATTGATCTGTTTCAGCATGGCATCGGCATAAAGGATATTACCGGCGGCGTCGCAGATAAAAAAAGTCTGGGGATAAGACTCATCAGTATATCCGACATTTGCCTGAATCCCGGTATAGTACCATTGCTCATCCCGTTTGAATATCTGGATCGGGTTGACAAGCTGCTTATTACGCGTGCCGTCACCTTCCGTGATACCGGGGAAGAAGGAGCAAAAGACGCCATTTTTCTCGTTGATAAGCGGTGATGAGAATGAGTAGAACTTGTCAAGCGTCCACCATCTATTACCTTTTGTCAAGGAGGTGTATCCGATCAAATAGGGCTGCGCAAAATAGATCGACACCATATCGTCGGTAATGGTGTTGTGCGCGAAATTGAACAACTGACCTTTATCAAGGTCTTTAAAATAGGCACAACCCTTATCTTTCAGCGTCCGTAAACGTTTTTTAAACAGCTTCTTTTCAAACAGGGTAACGGGATATTCATTCGCCTGTTCCTTTTTATAATACAGGATTGTTTCGGTGTTTACCGGAAACAGCAGATGCAGCCGCTTCGGACTGTCGGGCGACAATCCCCTGTTTTCATGAAATACACTGTGCGAATCAACAATACTCCCCTTTTGGTTGTACAGAAGATATCCGTTCTCCGAATAAAACAGCAGGGTATTATCCTTCATGACCAGCGGACCTGACAAGGTCTTGCGAATTCGGCCGGGTTCACGACACACAAAAAGGCTCCGGACTGTTGTGTCACTGTCAAGTGATATGGTAAACAACAGGGTGTCATACGCAAGCTGTGCGAAGGCAACGGAAAAGAGTGCACAAACACCGGCAAGGCACAGGGCATTCCGCAAACGATACCTCCACTGCGCCATGAAAAAGTTATTTCTCCCCACGGTGAGTTCTCCTGTCTGTAGCTGGATTACAGTTCCTATATCGTGATAATGATATCTACGGGGTACCACCGGTTTGTGAAACCATCCCAACACTGATATCAAAGATAATTTGCCCGGAATTTAAAATGATATACTTTTTTCTCACAACGGTATTTTACCTGGGATTAAACCGGTGGTACGATAATAACCTGCCGGATTTTAAGAAAAAGCACACCTTAGCCGCACCTTTATTATATAATTAATTATGGTTTTACCGCATATTTTCTTTTTAATCATCTTTATCGAATACTATTTTCAAGTATGAGATAATCTATCTATTCACTTAACCGGTGTGATAATATTTATGGAACAAAAAGCAATACGAAAACCAGTTAAAAATTTCTTTATTAAGAAAGACCTGCAGATACGGCTTATCAAAAAGATTGTTCTGGCGGTACTGGTATCGACCGTTGTTTGCATGGCTATCCTGCTGCTCACATTTCTGGTGAAATACAAAAGCACGGTATTCTACCGTGTCACCTTTGATCTGGGTGCGTCAATAGGCAACCGGGAAAATATTGTGGCACTTATATTCCCCAGTCTCTTGATCGCCAGTATCATTAATCTGTGCATCGGTATCTGCATTGGTTTCTATGCCTCCCGCAAGTATGCGGTACCTATTTTCAAGCTTGAACAGTGGGTACACCTGCTGCGTAACGGAAAACTCACCGCGCAGTTGCGGTTTAGGGAGCGTGAAGAGATGCGCGAGCTCAGCAACAGTTGCAACCAGCTTTCCGAGGAATTACAAATTAAATTTGAGCAAATTGAAAAAAGCATCGAGGAGCTGAAAAAAGATCCGTCAGATACCAAGCCGCTCGATAAAATTCAGGAAATGCTGAACAACATGGAATTCAAATCAGAAGCGATTGAGGTGCATACCAGCTATCTCCATGCGGATCAGCTTCCCAAAGAAGAGGAATAATTCTCCATCCAAATATTCCATTTATGCAACCGACATCTTTCGTACGTTCATACGGTACAGTGGCGATGGTAAGGATGAAGCCTGCTTTGAGATGTCGAAGGGATGCCCGTATCGTTTAAATAGTAACGGTAAGGGTTAAAGAAAAGACAAACCTTTCAATCCCGATACTCCACTACCCCACTCACAGATTGACACACCATTTATCCGATGATCGCCGCTACTTCATCCGCAATTGCCATGCATGCAGTAAGGGCAGGGGATTCCATGCCAATCAGGTTTATTAATCCGGGGAACCCCTTATCACTCTCTTCGGCAATGACAAAGTCCCGGAAGTCATCCTCCGGGCGCTGCAATTTCGCTCTGATCCCGGCCATGTCCGGCGCAAGATCCTGATACTCGATAAAGGGGAGATACGTGCGGGCACTTTTAAAAAACTCCTGTCGGTGCGAAGGTTCCACATCGTAATCAATAGTGTCAACATAAAAGGCACTGGGGCCAAGCTTTAAACAGCCTTCAAGATCAAGAACCACATGTATCCCCAGGTGGATTGCGGTGGGTACCGGATAAACCAGCCCGTTTAATTTCCTTCTGTGCCTGTTTGAGACACTGAAATATTCCCCTTTACACGGGTGAATTCCATATCCCGCAGCCTCAACATCAATACCGACCGATGCGGCAATGCGGTCCGCTGCAAGGCCGGCCGCATTAATCACGATATCCGAGCGTACCTGCATCATTTCACCGTCGGCATCGCGAACGTCCGTGATATAGCCCTCGGTAGCCTTTCTCACTCTAACAACCTCACAACTATACGCAAAAATTGTACCGCGAGATTCGGCAGACTGTTCAAAGTATTTCATCAAACTATGGGTGTCAATAATACCTGTCTCGGGAGACAGCAAGCCTGTCGCACCGGTAATATTCGGCTCCCTTTCCAGAACAGCTTCCCGTTCCAGCAACTGCAGGTTCGACACACCGTTTTTCATACCCTGTTCGTAAAGGTCGTTAATCTTATGCGTCTCTTCATCGTTCTGCCCGACAATTATCTTGCCTGGTTTTTTGTAGGGTATTCCCCGTTTTCCACAGAGCTCATACAACTGACGGTTGCCCTTGACACAGAACTTCGCCTTAAGAGATCCTTCAGGATAATACATACCGGCATGGATAACTTCGCTGTTGCGGGAAGAAGCCTCCCTGCCAAAACCGTCATGACGCTCGACTACAATAATCTCTTTACCCGCTGCTGAAAGTTTTTCCGCCGCTGCCAGACCAATTACCCCTGCGCCAATAATTATAACGTCAACTTTTTCCATAGTATTTTCCATCACGTATCCTTTATCCCAGCAATATACTTCCCTTCATATAAAATGTCCCGGCAACACAGGCGGTGAGCAGACAGGCAAAGGTAGCCGCGACCAGCGCCCGTACCGCAATCCTGGAGAGTGTCGACGTTCTTTTCGGCGCCAGCGCCGATATCCCGCCGACAAAAATTGCCATGGAAGCAACATGGGCGAATCCACAGAGCGCATAGGCTGTAATAACGGCAGAGCGCGGATGTTTGAGCGCACCGGCATCGAGCGCCGCGGCCAGATCCTGATAGGAGGTAACCTCTGTTACCACGACGCGCTCACCAATAATTTTTGCAACGACTCCCGCATCGGCAGGCGGTATTCCGATAATCAGGGCGAAGGGATAAAAGAGATAGCCGAGCAAACCTTTCAGGGACCAATCCACACCGATATTAAGTATACTGTTAATCCTCGAGCCCGCCCCGACCAGTATCAGATCGGCCAGTGCAACCAGTCCGATAACTGCAATGAGAAGCGCTACAATACCGACAATTACCTTTACACCTGACTGGGCGCTGTTAATAATCGCTTCAAAGAGATTACTCTCTCTCTGATAGTGTACCTTTACCGATTCGCCGAGAGTCTTTGGTGTCTGGGTTTCCGGATAGAAAATCTTTGACATAATCAGCGCCGCCGGAGCCGACAGAAAGGATGCGGAAATAAGATGGCCTGCAATAGTGGGGAACTCACCCACAAGGGTAAACACATACAATCCAAGAACATTCGAAGCGACCGTCGCCATGCCTGCGGTGAGTACTGCGCATAATTCAGAGCGGGTCATTTTCCCGAGATGAGGACGAATGGTGAAGGCGGATTCAATGCCGACAAAGATATTACTTGCCGCACAGAGCGATTCGGCGCCGGAAATGCGCATCAATCTGGTAAACAGCCAGGCAAATCCGCGGATTATCTGGGGAATAATATTATAATAGTAAAGAATCGCAACCAGTGCGGAAAAGAAGATTATGGTCGGCATTGCCTGGAACGCCAGAAAAAATCCCATAGAGCCTTCTGTACCGGGAGGCAGCGCAAGCGGACCGAAAACGAATTTAGCGCCTTCAGAAGCAGTGTCAAGCACACGAACCGCCAGGTCATTAATCCAGAGAAAAAGCCTGCTTCCTGCAGGTACCAGAAAAATAAAGAGCGCGAAAAGCATCTGCAGTCCCAGCCCCCACCCGATGACATGCCAGTTCATGCGCCTGCGATTGTTTGAAAAAAGCCAGGCAATACCGATGAGGACAAATATGCCGCAGAAACTTACCAGGTTGTAAAGTTCCATATATATAATTCTCCTGTTTTTAAGCGATTGCAGTAAAGGGTTATGATGCCTACATGCACGGGAATAACATAATTTATAAAGCACAGCACCGGTACGAATGTATAGAAATAATTTAAATACACTACACTATCAAGTATTATGGAGCCATTGCTGTCAATACTTCTTCCCGTATACAATGCGGAACAGTACCTCGCCGAAGCAATTGCCTCGGTTTGTGTGTCAACATTTACCTGCTTTGAGCTACTCTGTATCGACGACGGAAGTACGGACAACAGTTCCGCCATTATACACAATTTCATGAAAAAAGATGCACGAATACGACTGATACAACTTGACCACGGGGGCATAGTCGCCGCGCTTAATGCCGGTATCCGTGCCGCACAGGCTGATTTTATTGCCCGCATGGACAGCGATGATATCTGCCGTCCGGAGCGTTTTGTACTGCAATATAACGAACTTGTTACCCATACTGAAATTTCACTCATCTCATGCCTGGTTAAACCTTTTTCCACAGCAGCACTTACTGAGGGAACCGTTCGTTACTTTCAATGGGTAAACCGGAGCATCTCTCACACCGATATGGTCAGAGATCTCCATATTGAAAGTCCAATCATTCATCCTTCAGTCATGTTCAGAAAATCGTCGGTGATACGCCTCGGTGGATATCGTGCATATGACGGACCTGAAGATTATGACCTCTGGCTTCGCATGGCTGAAATGGGTATGCAATTTTCCAAGGTACGCAAAGAACTGCTTCACTACCGTATTCACGACACAAATCTTTCCAAAACAGATATGCTTCATTACCATGGGGATGCCTTTCTGAAAAGAAAATGTGCATTTGTTGCGAACCGCTTAAAAGCGGGAAAAATCGGTGACGGTCGGAAACTGCGGATTTGCGGATTCGCGCGGGCGGGAAAGAAGCTTTATACCTATCTGGAAAAACAGCACATACCGGTTGATGCCTTTGTCGATATTGTACCGAACCGAATCAATACCCGGTATAAAAATACCGTTATTCTTTCCGCCGATACTATCGGAACCGATGATGAAACTATATTTTATATATGCCTTATCAGAAAATGGGGAGCGCCGGAGGAGTTACGAACATTCTTTTCCGGTAAGGGCAAAATTGAGGGAATTGATTATTTGCTACTGTAAATTAATACCTTTTTGGGCTAATCGATACGAGAAGGAGATACTACAATGCCTGATCTTGTGTATACCACACTGGATATAACAAATGAAAAAGATATTGTTGAGTATGAACGAGCTATGTTCAGAGCATTTCAGAATACCGAAATCATTACCTTGCCGGAAATATGGGAATATGATCGAAAAGCTAAACGCTTGCGGACCAAAATCCCCTACCGAAACCAGATAATCTATATTGCCAGACTCTTTGATGCCATTGTGGCCGGAACAGCAATTAATTACAATATGCACGAACCGCTGCAACTGGAGATGATTGGATTTTCTATAGATAAAAGTGACGAGCATATCTGTGAAGGTCTGGGGGTGTTCTGTCTCCAGGTGTTTCATGAAACAATACCTATAGGAATACAATTGAAAGACTACGCATTTGCACAGATTGCTCAGAAAGGAATCAAAACTATGTATGGTACCTGTTCACCCAAAAAACTCCCCGGATACGTCCAGCTTAAATTTGAAGTCATCGATGAAAGGGTATTTAAGGGTGAGAAGAAATATCTCCTGAAAAAGGCGTTACCGTAATCACTAACTTTCCCGTAATACTGAAATGAAAGCGATGTTTGATTGCACCGTCCCTTAAAAGGGGTAGTAAGGGGTAGTATTATATAACGCTTAGTAATACTATAAGTCACTTAAAGTCACTTAAAAAACACCGGGTGCGGTTATCGAATCAAACTTTCGGAATAGTTATTTATATTAAAAAGAATCTTCACTGGTATTATTCATGCCGCAAACTAAATCATTGAACGGATCAGACATTGCATTTATCTATACCGGTATTGGCCGTGGCCACCCTTATTATCTCGACGGTATTATCGAACAAATAGATAAGCTATATCCTTATATTTCTTATTATCAAACAGATGCATTTTCCCTCTCCAAAGGTCTGTCTCTTATCACGTGGCAGATAGTAAAATATCTCTACCGCTTCGGCGCAAAAGGAGGAATAGTTACCCGGTTTTACAGTATGCTTAGACAAAAATCCGTAGCCGGAGGTATTCAGGCAGGTATGCTTGGACTTGACATTAAAAAATTCTTTTCGGGTTATCCCAAACCAGTAGTCGTTGCCCACCCGATTCTCGCAGCCATACTATCAAAACAAAACAGAGTTATTTACCAGCACGGTGAGCCGGCCGCACCGGTTGAATCGTTTATCCCTGGGTGTTACCGCATTCTGGTACCTGTAAAAGAGACGGCTCTTGCATTCGAAAATGCAGGTATTTCGTCGGACTGCCTGGAAATAACCGGCCAGTGCATAGAAAACAACCTGGTATACTCAGTAAAAGCAGCATATAAAAAGAGAATTAAACGCATCAAAAGTACCCGACACCTGACTGTTGCACTGTTTTCATCAGGTGCGTACCCGCCTGTCCATATACAAAAGTTACTGCTCGCGGGTAAATCATTATTTACAGAAGGCCATTCAGTTACCCTGTTCATGGGAACCTCTGAAAAGGCATTTGACACCGCCTGCTATTTTTATAAAAAAAACGATCTGCCGGTAAGTCATACAATTGACGATACTGCTGCAATTACTATCATCCACACGGATAACAGACTGGAGGAAAACCGGCTGGTTGCGTCAATCTTTGAAAAACTCGATTTTTGTATTGCACCTTCACACGAACGAACCAACTGGGCAGTCGGCCTGGGACTGCCGCTTTTTATTCTCTGCCCGCATATCGGCTCGTACGCTCCATTAAATGCCGCTATTGCACTGAAAAAAGGTGTTGCCCTGGAAATTCCCGACAATAAAAGTGCTGCAGGTATTGCAGGTACAATTGACACTTTAAGAAAAAACGGCGAATTGATTGCTATGGCTGCAAGGGGATATAACCACACTGCAATTAATGGCTTTTCCAACGCTGTGGAGATTGTTTATGGAATGGTAAGAAATTTCGGTTAATATAATTCCCTTGCGCTATAAAGATGGTAACAACTGTCTAATGACCATATACACGTGCATCAGGGTTATAAAGTCCGAACCAGGGAAAGTTGTTAATACTAAACACGGGGCGGCTGCAACAAGCCTTCAATAATCAAATCCACCGCAGCATCTTCACTCAACCCTCGAGACATAAGCGTCTGGAGCTGTTTTGAATCGACACTTCCCAGCGCAGCTTCATGCGTAACATGTGCTTTGGGATCACGTACTTCAACAACAGGCACAGCCAGGGCATCATGTATAACGGCCACATTGGTAGTCAGCGCTTCCCGTGCATAAGCACCTTCAAGTGAGGCTTTTTCATGTATCGTAATGGAGTCATCTTCACGGCCGCTTATCCTGGCTATCATGGTAAGGGCTCGCGAAAAAATAACTTTACATTTTAACTTGACTTAATGGTGTAGTTCCAATTGGGGAAGATATGTTCCTTTTGAATTGAAATTGTATCCATTTCATCGTCAGAGATTCTTTCTCCTGTGCAAAATACCTTGCGGTTAATCCTTGCAGATACTCGAAGACCAGTTTTCGTTTTTGTTGTTCGAAGATGTTTTAATACTGTTTCGTACGACACCAATGGTTGTCCAGCCCAATTTTTAGAGATTTCTGCAAAAAGTCGATGTTCAATAGGATTCCATTTGGATGTCCCTGGTGGATAATGACAGACTGTGACACGAATACCATACCGTTTCGCTAATTGGTGATAAATTCTATATTTCCAGACTCTTGACCGTGAAGAGTTGCTTCCACCTGAATCAGCAAGTATGAGTAACTGCTTTACTCCTGGCCAAATCCTCATCGCTTTTCTTTTCCACCAATCGGCAATACATGCTACAGAAAATGCAGGAGTGTCATGGGAC
>Ga0190359_1002208_pt1 | contig 11711 bp, 13 predicted proteins | sample 48721823_MG_FD_161269 | JGI IMG/M metagenome (GOLD analysis project Ga0190359, IMG submission 161269) | Hydrothermal vent microbial mat bacterial communities from Southern Trench, Guaymas Basin, Mexico - 4872-18-2-3_MG | ecosystem: Environmental > Aquatic > Marine > Hydrothermal vents >...
TTTTTATCCTGCATCCATTTCTTGTAGTCTTCCACAAGTTTATATATAACATTGGAACTGAACAGACCAATTCGGTTGTCCTTTGCCAGTTTCTTAACCTCATCAGGAACCTTTACATTGAATGCAAACATGAGGGGATCTTCCAAAGTCCTGATCTCAAGTATATCGGATTTATTCACATCACCAACCATGGCTTTTCTTATGGGCATTCCCATCCCTTTCAGTGTTTTTACCAGGGCTTCCAGGCTTCCCAAGGTATCTGCCTTTATGAAAACACCTTCTTTTTCAGTTTCTATCTCTACCTCTTCCACTTCTTTCAGGATCTCTTCTTCAGCATTTTGGATCTGTTTTTCATTCCTCACCGCCCTTAGCGGCGAACCTGCAAGAACATTCTCAAGGCCCGGAGCAGCTATTTTAATACCATCAGCCGCATGAACAGAATCAACCTGCTGGAAGTTTTTTTCTGTCCTTATCTCCTTCAGGGGCTGTGGTTTTAACAATGCCTTTACCCTTGTTTTAATTATCTTTTCATCCTTCCTCATACCTCCAATAACAAGGTAATCGTTCTTCTTTATCTCACCGTCATAAAGTATAACATCTATTGTAACACCAAGGCCCTTGTATTCCTTAACTTCCAGAACGGTTCCCTTGCCTTCCCCCTCCCTGACTTCCAGGCCACCCTTAAGATATCTTTCTGTGATACCGGCCAGAACCATCAAGAGGTCCGGAACACCCTCGCCTGTGATGCCTGACACAGGGACTACGGCAACCTGTTTTGCATAATCAGAGACTCTGTCATACCTTTCGGCTTGAAACCCTTTGGATGTCAGCTGGCCCACTGTTTTGTAGAGTTTTTCCTCCAGTTCATCCTGGACTCTCTGGCTCTGGTTTTCCAGAGTCTCGAAGAAGCATGCATTCTCTTTGGGGTTCCATCCTAACAACCGGTCAATCTTGGTCAGGGCCACAACAAACGGTGTCCTGAACTGTCTTAGATAATTAAGGCTTTCCTCTGTCTGCGGCTGGAAACCCTCATTGATGTCAACAACAAGAACAGCCAGATCAGCTATGGCCCCGCCTCTTTTCCTCAGGGTGGTGAAGGCCTCATGGCCCGGGGAATCTATAAAAAGCAGACCAGGTATATCCAGTTTTATTTTAAGCTTGTCCAAGAGTTTTCCGCACACACCAACAAAAACATCGAATGGTATGTAGCTGGAGGAGATGTGCTGTGTTATGGCCCCGGGCTCTCCCTTGGCTATAGCGGTTCCCCTGATCTTGTCTTGCAGTGTTGTCTTTCTGGGCTAATTAGACATGTGCCTAACTAAACCTGCCATGATCAACATGCCCTAAAAATGCAACTATGGGACACCTTATTTTGCTCATTATAATCACTCCATATTACATAATACCCAAATGTACAAATAAATAGATAAGCCTAAAGGAAGTTTGCAGTTGCTATTCTCCTTAATCCCCTTCACCGTTAATGGCCTTGCTTATCGAATGCAGGTCCATCTCATTGAGTTCCTGCCCGGCAAGCACCTTTGCCCAGACCTCAGGCCCATAGAATCTTGTGTAATCACTCAGCCTTGCAGCCTCGCCATATATATCAGGGCTTCCTGTTGGAACAAACACATCTTCTATATTATCCGAACCAATCCCTACTGGTATTCTTTTCACGAGCATCTCGCATACCCTGGCAATGCTGTTGTGGGTGGGTGCGAAAATCACTCTTTTCTGCTTCATGGATATTGCTGCTGTTGGACAACATATAACACCTATACGGGTTTCACGCATTCCGTCAAGCATGTCCTTAAACCGTTTATCGTCATATGCTGATGGTGATATGGAATGCACAGCCCAGACCATAGGCCTTCCGTCCTTATGTCTTTTTTCTGGTGGCACACAGTAATCAACTGCATGCACAAGCTCTTCTGTCCCTGACTCTCCAGGATCATTCGCCTGATCCACATGCACATGCACTGGTTTTTCCAGCTCTGCTGCAAGACACAGTATCCTTCTCAGGTGTTCCTTGTATCCTACATGGCCCTGTTTATCATCCCTTTCTGGTAATGCGCCCAGAAAATCTGCTTCTCTTGATGCTTGCTCAAAGATCTTCCATCTCCCAGGCTCGTTGTCCTTGAATCCAAATATAGGATATGAACCAACCCGGAAGTCTATTTTATCTGCTATTTCCTTTTTTACTTCCAGGGCAGTCTCGAAGGCAACTGTTCCTATATCTGCTGTGGTATCTATCAGGGAGAAGACCTGTTTCGTGTTAAACTCATCTGCCATCACTGTTAGAAATCTAGTCATTCTTTCTTTCAGATCCCCTGGCTTATATGCAGGACCTTTATGAAGCTCGCCTGTCAGATTCTGTTTTACTCCAAGCGGATAAGCAGATGCCTGCATTGGATCCATTCCTGCATGCTCCAGATATTTTTTATCCAATGTTCCTGCTCTGTCCAGGTGGGTGTGAAAATTTATCGCGCCTCCCATCTGTTTCACAAGCCCTGCCATGGTCGAGATATAAATTGTTTGATAAACCATACAAACCCTCCATTTAAAGGAGGGGAGAAACCAAAAGGCCTCAAAGAAACCCTTCAATTATTAGACTTTAGAATTAAAAAGAATTTCTATACTTCACCACAATACGTTTTTAAGCTTTCCAGAACAATAATATAATGTATTCTCTTTTGTAGATACATTCCATTTTTTTGATGAAATCTATTTAAATCAGAATTCCACTGGTCTCTGACCGGTGGTTCCAAACAAGGCAATCGCTAACAGTCACCAGTCACTATGCGGAATTACTCTCAAACAATTAACCAAGAGATCCACACCCCACCAGTCTTATTAACCAATTGTATGTGACTGGTGGTAAGGAGCTAATCAATTAACCGTTTGAGAAGCCTTCCAGGACATATTTGAAAGAAGATTCGGCAGATATCCTGAAAGAAACGGTTTTCTTTATATAGAAGGCCTTGGATGCGATCTTATGGAGATTGAGTTCGCGAATGGTGAGGAAAGACAGAGGATGAGGATCCTGGGCGATGGCCTTTCTTGCTATCACCCCCCACAAGGCCTTAAAATGGTAGAATTAATATTAGAACAAATGGGTAAAGATAAAGTAGATGGAAAAATAGTAAGGAAATTGACACTGGGTGATGGAAGGACTTTGAGTGATTTCGATGCTGGATATAAAACTGATCAGGGAGAAACCAGATATAGTGATAAAGGATCTGAAGAAAAGGCAGGAGAAAGAAAAACTAAAATGGTTAGAGGAATTAATAGAGTATGATAAGAAATGGAGATCCTCATTAAAAAGACTTGAAGAATTAAGAAGAAGAAAAAATATTATAACTTCTGAAATAGCAGAACTAAAGAAAAACAGAAAACCAGTCAAAAAACAAATAAGGGAAGTGAAAGAGATCCCAGAAAAAATCAGGAAGCTGGAGACCCAAAACGAAAAATACAAAGAAAAAATCAACCACTACCTGATGCAGTTACCGAATATCCTGCATGAATCCGTTCCTTACGGAAAGGATGATAAGGATAATAAAGAGGTAAGAAGATTCGGAAAGCCTCCCGAATTTGGCTTCAAACCCAGAAATCACATGGAGATTCTGGAAGACCTTGGCCTTATAGATGCAGAGAGGGCAGGAAAGGTTGCCGGTGCCGGCTTCTATTACATGAAGAATGAGCTTGCTTTGCTGGATCACGCCCTGATGAGATTCACAATAGATTTCATGATGAAGAGGGGCTATACCCTGATAGAGCCTCCTTTCATGATGAGAAGGAGGCCTTACCTGGGTGTGACTGATCTGGAATTTTTTGGCGGTCAGCTCTACAAGGTGGAAGGGGAAGACCTCTACATGATCGCAACTTCAGAGCATCCCATGGCAGCCATGTATATGGATGAGGTTTTGGACCAGGACCAGTTGCCTATAAAACTGATTGGTGTAAGCACCAACTTCAGAAAGGAGGTTGGATCACATGGTAAATATACCAAAGGCCTTTTTCGGATGCACCAGTTCAACAAGGTGGAGCAGTTCATATTCTGCCACCCAAGGGATTCATGGAAGTTTCATGAAGAGCTCCAGAAGAACGCAGAGGATCTTTACAAGGCCCTGGGCCTGCACTTCAGGGTTGTTAATGTGTGCACTGGTGATATTGGTATAATAGCAGCCAAGAAGTATGATATAGAGATGTGGATGGCTGATGGCAAGTACAGGGAGGCAGGATCCAATTCCAACTGCACGGCTTATCAGGCCAGAAGACTGAATATAAAATACAGAGAGGGAGAGGGCAGGCCCCCGAAGGATTATGTTCATACACTGAACAATACAGCCATTGCCACAAGCAGAACCATGATAGCACTTCTGGAGCAGAACCAGCAAAAGGATGGCAGTGTTAAGATACCAAAGGCCCTTCAGCCCTACATGAACGGGATGATTGTCTTGAAAAAAAGATCAGAATAAACACATTAAAGTTGTAAATGATATTTTTATTTAACCTGTTCAATTCTATATTATGAAAATAGTTTTTATTGTTCTGGACGGTGCCGGGGAAAGAGGCAATAAAACACCATTGGCCCTGGCTGATAAGCCTAATATAGACTTCCTGGCAAAGAAGGGGGAGCAAGGCCTTCTTGATGTTGGTTATAAAGGGAAGAATATGGATGTCAATTCCGACATGGGCTACATGGTTTTACTTGGATGCTACTCGGAAAAGGAGTACCCTGGCCGGGGTTATATTGAGGCTCTGGGCACGGATCTTAATCCAGGACCTAATGACATCTGCATCCGGGGGAATTTTGCGACATTGGATAAGAGAGGAAATATCCTAGACAGAAGGGCAGGAAGGGATGAGACAGGTCTCGATGAATTTGCAGAAAGGCTTGATGGTATGGAGATAGATGGTGTAAGATTCACTGTCAAAAAATCATCAGGCCACAGAGTTTCTATTCTATTGAGAGGGGAAAAGCTTTCAGATGAGGTTATACCCAATGACGCCATGAAGGTGGGTGTTCCTTTATCCCAGGTGAAACCAAAAAAACCAGAAGGAAAATTCACCGCCTCTGTTCTTAATAAGTTTATTTACAGGGTGAACAAGATCCTTTCCAAGGAATCTATTAACAGGGAAAGGAAACTGCCTGCCAACACTATCCTGATAAGGAATGCAGGAAAGGCAGTCAAGGTCAAAAACTTTAAGGAAAGGTTCGGATTAAAGGCATTTTCTGTTTCTGGCCTTGCTGTTACAAGAGGAATATGCAGATTCCTTGAAATAGATAACATTAAGGTCAGGGGAGCAACAGGCCTTCCAAACACAGATCTTGAAGGAAAGGCAAAAGCTGTTTTGGAAAACATGGACAGGTATGATTTTGTTTTTCTGCACATAAACGGAACCGATACTTATTCACATGAAAGGAAACCACAGGAAAAGAAAAAATTCATAGAAAGGATAGACAGGGTTGTTATATCCAAACTCATGGAGAAGATAAAACCAGCGGAGAATGTCTATATCATAACATGCGATCACAGGAGCATGAGTGATCCGGCCTATAAGGATTATGAGCATCTGCCTGATCCTGTACCTGTGCTGGTTTCAGGAAATGGAATAGAACAGGACAGGTTTGACAAATGGAACGAAAAGAACTCTGAGAAGGGATTCAGGCTTAAAGGGAATGAGCTTATACCATGGGTTTTGAGGCAGGTTTCATAAGCACTCTCACACTTTCCAAAACCAAATATTTATAAACAATCCATTTATATATAATACAGGTTACCAATAATTCTATATAGATTTTAAGGAGTTGAGTTTATGGCCCAGCCAATGCCACCAAGTTATATGGCTTATGACAGAACTATTGTAGTTTTTTCACCTGATGGGAGGCTTCTGCAGGTGGAGTATGCAAGGCAGATGGTTAAGAACGGGAGCACCAGCCTTGGGGTCAAGGCCCAGAATGCTGTTGTTCTCGGAGCAGTAAAACCAATAACACCCTTGGGAGTAACAGAGACCTACAGAAAGATATATGAGATTGATAGTCACATCGCGCTTGTCAGTGCCGGTTCGCTTGCAGATGCAAGAAATCTTGTTGATATTGCAAGGATAAAGGCCCAGATAAACAGGATAACCTATGGAGAACCTATATCGATTAGTTCTTTAACCAAGTACATATCTGACAGAAAGCATCTGGTAACGCAGTATGCTGGTGTTAGGCCTTATGGTGTTGGTCTTTTGATAGGAGGGATAGATAAAACAGGTCCAAACCTTTATGAAACAGAGCCGTCAGGAACTATGATTGAATGGAAGGCCCAGTCAATAGGAAGAGGTGCGGACAAGGCAAAGAAGGTCTTGGAAAAGGATTACAAGGATGGTTTGGACGTTAAGGATGCTATAAAACTCCTTATTAAGGCCATGAAAGCGGGTGAAAAAGGGGTTTCAAAAGAAAACCTTGAAATAGTCGTTATAAAAAAGAGCAAGATCGATAAATTAAACAAAGAAGAGTTAAGCAAACTATCAAGATAGTATGGTTTCTGTAGAAAAGGCTATCATAGCTAGGCTTTCTAAGGATCATACAGATTTTGAGATTCTTGTAGATCCAGACAAGGCCTTGGAATTCAGGAAAGGATTACCTGTAAGCATAGAGAATATACTTGCTGCTCAGGAAATATTCAATGATGCCAAAAAGGGAGAAAGGGCTTCCAGCATCGATCTGGAAAAGGCCTTTAATACAAAGGATGTATTCCAGGTTGCCAAGATCATCCTGAAAAAGGGAAATATACAGCTGACAACAGAACAGAGGAGAAAGCTGCTGGAAGAGAAGAAAAAGCAGATAGCAAATACAATATCCAAGCAAGGGATAAATCCAAAAACAAAACTTCCACACCCACAACAAAGAATCATGAATGCTATGGATGAGGCCCATGTTAATATAGATCCTTTCAGATCAGCAGAAGAGCAGATTGAGGCGGTTCTGGAAAAAATACAGAAGATAATACCAATAAACCTTGAAAGGCTAGAGATAGCAATTAAAATACCTATGGAATATGCCGGCAAGGCAAGCTCTGCTATAAGGAATATGGCCACTCTTAAAAAAGAAGAATGGGGAACAGATGCATGGTTTGCAGTAATAGAGATTCCAGCAGGTATACAGAACGAGGTATACAGCAAACTGAACGATCTAACAGCAGGAAAGGTTGAGGTTAAAATTGTAAAAAGAAAGGATATCTAGCTTTTTCTGCGGGAATCATATATAAAGATAAGGTTATAAATGAATAAGATAATAGGAGATTAAATATTGGAGGAATAATATGCCAGATTTACTAAAAAAGGACAGAGAATTGGTTATACCCGGAGATAAGATAGTTGATTCAATGGATTATCTGCCAGGAAAAAACTGCTATAGAGAAGGAAACTCGTTGTATGCAAAAAAACTGGGTTTGGTTTCTGTTAAGAACAGGGTTATTTCTGTAATACCATTGAACAGTGTCTATATACCAAAGGTCGGTGACATGGTAGTGGGTGAAATAGAAGAGATTCAGTCAAACGGGTGGGTTGTAAACATAAATTCACCATATCCAGCATATCTCCCACTGTCAGGTGTAAAGGAATTCATAGACACGTCAAAAACAGACCTATCAAAGGTGTACAATGTAGGAGATATTATATACGCCAAGGTATCCTCATTTGTCCAATCAGACTCTACACATGTTTCTATGCAAGACATAAGATCAAGAAAATTCAGGGGAGGCAGGGTGATTAAAATAAATCCTGCCAAGGTGCCAAGGCTTATAGGTAAACAAGGCTCAATGATAAAACTGATAAAAGAAAAAACAGGATGCAGGATAAGCGTAGGTCAGAACGGGCTGATATGGATTGAAGGAGATAATATAGACACCGTATTAAAAGTTACAGAGATAATAGAGAAAGAATCCCAAACAAACGGTCTTACTGATAGGATTTCAAAAATGTTAACAGAAAAAACAGCCAAGGCTTCATAATTAAGATTATTTGTGAGTATGTATTATGTTTAAGAAAAAGATAATCACAAGTATTGCATATGCAGTGAAAAAATACCCCACATGCTTTTTTGCTATTACAAATTTTTGCAATGCGAGGTGTGACTTCTGTAATATATGGAAGCAAAGTGGCAGATTTCCTGATATAGCGGATGTGAAAAAAGCAATAGATAATCTTTACAGATTGAATATAAGACTTATCCAATTCACTGGCGGTGAACCGTTATTGTACCCTCATATTTTCGAAGCAATAAGACATGCGAGCATGAAAGGCATACTTATAAGCATGGCGACAAACGGGTCTTTAATAACAAGGAATACAGCAAAAAAACTGAAGAAATCCGGAATCAACCACATAGGAATATCACTAGACCATTATAAAAAGGATATTTATGAAAAAAACAAAAAGATACCTGATTTGCTTAACAAGGTAAGGAACGCTGTGACTTTTTTAAAAAAGGAAAAGGTGTCAAGCGAGGCCTTTATACTAATAAACAGGCACAATTACAGGGATATGAAAAAGACAATTGAATTTGCAGAATCCCTTGGTTTTGTTCAAATAAACCTTTGTTATCCTATGAATATAAATGAAACAACGTTCACCCTGGGCGGTTCATCTGTTGATTTCTCTGGCGAAGAATTAATAGAAATATTCAGTAAAGTTAAGGAAATGAAAAGACAGGGATACAGAATAAACAACCCAACAGAGGCATTGAATAATAATATTAATTTCATCAGAGGAAAAAATGTAAGATATCCGTGTTTTGGCGGATATAAAATATTTTATCTTGACTGGAATCTAGATTTATATAAATGTATGAATACAAATGAAAAAATAACAAATGTTTTACATCCAGATGGCATAAAAATAAAAAAGCAAAAATGTAACAAATGCATGTTGCAATGTTTTAGGGATTTAAGTATATATTATAGTTATAATCCAATAAAATCTAATTTAAAGGTTTTATTTAAACATAAAGCCTATAGATTTTAATTAAATAGAAATTGAGTTGAAAAATCGACTGCTGATGCTCTTTGACCAGAGCAGTCCTTTAGCAGAATATATGGAGGTATATATGAAAAGAGAAAACAATAGAAAACCAGATGAGTTGAGACCACTCGTTATAAAGGCCGGTGTGGTACCAAACGCAAACGGATCAGCAATGGTCCAGTTAGGCAAAACCATAGCTATAGCAGCTGTTTATGGACCAAAAGAGATGTTTCCCAAACACAAGAAGATATTCAACAGGGCTTCTTTAGAGACTGTTTATAACATGGTTCCCTTTTCAACAACAGAAAGGGTAAGACCCGGTCCATCAAGAAGAAGCAGGGAGATATGCAAGGTGACAAGAGATGCTTTAGAGCCCGCACTATTTCTTGAGGAATATCCAAAAACAGAGATAAGTGTTTTTATAGATATATTGCAGGCAGATGCAGGAACAAGAACAGCAGGGATAAATGCCGCAAGCGTTGCATTGGCAGATGCTGGCATACCCATGAGAGATCTTGTGGCTGCTGTAGCAGCAGGCAAGATAGATGATGAATATGTTCTTGATCTTGACGGAAAGGAGGAAGAAGTAACCAAATGCGATTTGCCTGTTGCATATATGCCAAAGGATAAAAGGATAACATTGTTGCAAATGGATGGTGACATTTCTCAGAAGGATGTGAAGGAAGTCATAAAGCTTGCTATAAAAGGATGTGAAACACTTTATGAGAAACAGAAACAGGCCCTTAAAGAAAAATGGGAACAAAAAAACAAGGAGGAAAAAAATGATAATGAAAAATAATCAATATTTGTTGGAATTGGCAAAAAAAGGTTTAAGGATAGATAAAAGAAAACCAGACCATTACAGAGAGATTTTTATAGAAAAAAATCCCATAGAAAAGCCAGAGGGTTCTGCTAGGGTTAAGATAGGAAAAACAGACGTCATGGTAGGAGTCAAAATGGATGTTGGCGAACCATTTCCGGATAAGCTGGATGAAGGTATTTTAATAACAGGCGCAGAATTTTCCCAACTGGCTTCTTCAACCTTTGAGGGCGGACCGCCCAGAGAGGATTCAATCGAATTGGCAAGGGTTGTTGACAGGGGTATCCGTGAATCAGGAGCAATAGACACAAAGAAGTTATGCATAAAGAAGGGAGAAAAGGTTTGGATGGTTTTTGTGGACATACAGATTATAAACCATGATGGAAACCTTATAGATGCAGCAGCATTAGGGTCTATAGTCGCTTTATTGAATGCAAAGATACCTGAATATGATGGAGAAAGGGTAGATTACGAAAAAAAGAAAGAAAAGTTGCCTGTAAAGTTTAAACCCATAGCAACAACATTTATAAAAATAGGAGAAAGTATTTTTATTGATCCTAACAGAGAAGAAGAAGAAGCCGCTGATGCCAGATTAACAGTAACATCAAAAGATGATGGCAACATAACAGCATTGCAAAAGGGCGGAGGAAGCATAAGCCTCGAGGATATAGAAAAGATATTCGAAATCTCAGCAAAAAAGGAGAAAGAATTAAGAAAACTGATATAGATCTTATGCCAAGAACAAAAAAAGTTGGTCCAGCAGGGAAGTTTGGTACAAGGTATGGGAAAAAAATAAGAGACAGATTTATTGATATACATAAGGTATATAAAAAGGATTATCTGTGCCCTGATTGTTCAAAGCCAGGTATTAAAAGGATTGACAGCGGAATATGGGTCTGTAATAAGTGTGGTTTAAAGTTTGCTGGTAAGGCTTACAAACCAAAATAGTTTTATGGGGGTATCTGATGGCTGACATATACAAATGCTTGAGCTGCGGGAGAGAAGTGAAAATAGAATTGAAAAAGGCTAAAAAGATTATATGTCCATACTGTGGATATAGAATTTTAAAAAAGGCAAGACCAAAAATAGTTAAAAAGGTACTCGCCGAATAATTAAATAGATAGATTGGGTATTAAAGTCCTAATAATATAATCAGAGGTAAAGACCGACTGCTAAAACAAGGCAAGCTCCGATTGGGGTTTAAAGCAGTCTTGTACAATAATCGGAGGTTATATGGCTTCAGAACAAACACAACAACTCTTGAATCAAGCGCAACTCTATCAGCAACAGATACAGGGAATTCTCACACAAAAAGAGGCATTGAATTTACAGTTAAAAGAAATAGATAAAACACTGGAAGAGATAGAGAAAACAAAAGAAACCGAAATGTATAAGGTCTCGGGTGCTGTTTTGATTAAATCTTCAAAGACTGAGATAAAGAAAGAGCTTAATGAGAAAAAAGAGACTATGGGTTTGAGATTAAAAACACTGGAAAAAAGCGAGAAAAAAGTAAAAGCAAAGATCGAAGAGCTTAGAAATAGGATTTCAAGATCATCTGAAACAGGGAATAATTGAGATCAAAGAGGGGATTGCATGAAAAAGAAACATATAATTAATCTACTGCAACAAATCGCTAGTGATAGAGGTGTCCCTCGAAACATAAAAAACTCGATAGATGATTTGATTAATATATTAAATGATAAGGGCCTAAACGAAGAGAAAATAGCCAATATAGTATTTGTTTTGGATGACGCCTCAAATGATCCTAATATACCCCCTCATACAAGGACACAGATATGGAATACAGTATCATTTTTAGAAAGTATTAAAAATCAGAGCTGACATTAACTTTATAAATTTAAAAACTTTACTTCTAAATAAT
>Ga0190359_1002210_pt1 | contig 11705 bp, 9 predicted proteins | sample 48721823_MG_FD_161269 | JGI IMG/M metagenome (GOLD analysis project Ga0190359, IMG submission 161269) | Hydrothermal vent microbial mat bacterial communities from Southern Trench, Guaymas Basin, Mexico - 4872-18-2-3_MG | ecosystem: Environmental > Aquatic > Marine > Hydrothermal vents > Microbial...
TCCGATCCGACCTCTCTCGCAACCTTGATGAGCAGGGATCCGGATCCAACCGTGGGATCGCATATCCTGTCTCCGGGTTTGGGTTTGACCAGTTTCGATATGAGAATGGAGACCTCCCCCGGCGTGTAGAACTCGCCTCCCTTCTTTCCCGCATCGCTTGCAAAATGTGATATCAGATACTCGTAAGTGTTTCCGATTACATCGATATTCCCTATCCTTGAAGGTCGAAGATCCAGTTTCGGATCCGCGAAGTCCTCTATGAGGTTCTTGAGTCTCCTGTTTCTCTCCTTGGTCTGTCCGAGTGCCGTCTCCGAGTTGAAATCGATGTTTCTGAAGACACCTTCCAGCTTGGTCTTGTTGGCCTCCTCGATCGTGCTCAGGGCAATGTTTATCCGATCACCAATGTCGGGGTCGTTCCTGTGCTCGTATATGTCATAATAGGAATATCCATCGGGGAGCTGGAAGTTCTCGAATTTCATCTGGAATCGTATCCTTTTCTCGTCATCACCATATTTTTTCCGGTACTCTTCGATCTTATCCTTCTTCAGATCGCTGATATATTTCAGAAACAGAAAGACCAGGATATAGTTCTTGTATTCTGAAGGATCTATTACTCCTCTGAAGGTATCACAGGCTTTCCATGCTACTGCGTTGATCTCGCTCTGATCGATTCCGTTATTCATCTTTCCACTCTCCCCCTAAAGTATCATATGATAATTGTTCGGCAAGGCTTTTTCTCAAGGTGATTAACTTTCCTGTCAATTCCTTCTCTTTGTCTATCAAGTCACTGAGTGCAGCGATCTTTGCCTGCAGATCCGAAGTCGGAATGGGTATGGTCAATTCCTCTAATGTTGTTTTCCTGAGAAATGGTACGTTGGTGCCCCCCATTCTCTGTTTCAGGTAGATCTGGGTCCTCCGGGAATTCAGGAACCATCGGAGGTAATCCGGGTTGACGGATGAATCCGATATCCTGATTATCATGAAGTGATCGGTGACTGCAAATAGACCATTTTCCGAATCAACCCTGAAAGCTACCGGTGAGGGAGCTTTGGTCTTGATGATCACATCGCCAGGTCTCAGGATGGATGATTCCTTGATATCATCCCTCTTCACTTTATGAAGCTCGTCAATTCGAAGGTTATGTTCCGTATTCACATCTTTCGGTTGGATTAGATGGATGTTGCCCCTTGGCAGATTATGAATGCCTTTCCTGAACAGATGACCCTGCTCGATTACAGCGATATCCTTCATTCTCTTTCCGGAAGTATGAATATACTTCATAATAATACTGCAACTACTTATTAGTATATAAACATTATGAAAAAAATGAAGTAAAAATCTACTTCATAACCATGTTACTATTTGGCAATGGAATGATAAACAGTATGAACGAGGCTAAGGGCTCCAAGGACGATCCCCAATAGAAAGGATAACAGCATGAAAACGACTCCGATACCCGTTATCCCGATAGTCACCGACAGAATGGAGAACACGATAAAGAGAAGAAAGGCGATATATGGCGGGATCCTCCATTTCACCTCCTCTTTGATCCTATCTCCACTGCTTCCACCGGATTTATTAATGTTTCTTTGAAGCAGGATGAAGAAGAGAAGGTAGAGTCCCAGCATGATGAGATGTCCCTCGGGCGGCGGCAGCCTCTCCGGGGACCAGATGAAGCCGAACAGAATATACATGAAGAACAATATAGAAAAGAGAGCCCAGAATTCCCTTTCATTGGGAAGCAATTCCCTGAGAGTGTATTTCGGGCCAATCCTCGAACGGTATATCATTACTGCAGGTACGAGAACTGCAAGGTTCGCCCCAATGGAAACGGGGGCTGCCCAGAATGCGGGCATGTTTCCCCCCATGAACAGTGCGGCCCATATGACGATGAGGAAAAGAAAGGTCAGAAAGCCCTTCTTCCGGGTCAGAGCCCTTCCTATCGGACCCGGCATGGCTCCGAGAACCTCCTTCGATCGGGTTAGCATGAACTCACCCACAAGAAGAGGTATGATGAACGAGAAGAATACATGCCACCAGAGTACCAGGATCAGTATCCACATGAAGTCCACACCGAGATATCTTAGAGATGAAGCTCCCCATGGCGGTTCGAAGAGAACCTTCGTGATGTAAGCCTCGTAGAGTCCGAATATACAGCCTGCAGCGAACAGGCTTCCGAAGATCGGCTTTCCCCGGAATACAAGGGTTGCAAGGATAAGCGTGTGAAGGCCGTAAACGAGTATGAGAACCAGCAGGTTCCATGGTATGACGAGAGCGAAGGGCTGGGAACCAGAAATGACCTCAGCGAAGAATACCGAGATCATGGAGAGAACGATCCAGAATGCAAGCTTCTCCTTGAAAGTGGGACCTTCGGGTTCTTTCATCGATCAAACAGGTAATGATTCGATATAAAAAATAATATGAAGGAATGTTTCTGCAAATTGTTCCTGCGGGGATCGGGGAACGATTATGACACATAAAAACATTGAGACCTTGTGAATCCTCTCTTGAACGATGGAAAAGGAATCGGGAGTTCTGGGGGCATCTTTCCGCGTCGTGAGTTCCTGTTCATGTTATCTCTGGTTCTCTTTGCCTTCTTTCTCAGATTCATGTTTCTGGGAAGGGAGTCATTGTGGATAGACGAGGTCATGACCTCCGTGAGAGCGGACATGTCGTTCATCGGCATGATAAGATCGATTGCACAACGGGACCATCTCCCCCTCTACTATTCCCTCATGTGGTCGTGGGTCCGGATCTTCGGGAGCTCTGAGGCGGCACTGCGGTCGCTTTCGGCTGTAGCAGGATCCCTTGCGGTGATTCCACTCTATCTCATCGGGAGAAGAAGGGGATCGAAGGAAGCTCTCCTCGTCGGGATGGTCGGAGCATCCCTCCCCACCCTTGTCTATTTCGGGCAGGAGGCAAAGATGTATTCCCTTCTCGTCCTGCTTTCCTCCGTATCGTTCCTGTCATTTCTCGAGCTCCTCTCCCCCTCCCTTATGCGAAGAAGGACGGCTTCGACGATACTTCTCGTTTCGAATACCTGTCTTGTCTACACCCATTACTATTCCTTTCTCTTCATCACGGCGGAGGCTCTTGCGTTGTTCATGTTTCTCCGGAAAAAGGAAGGGACCGTGAAGAAGGGTTTTTCGGGTCTCTTCGGGATTGGATGGCCCCTCCCCGTGTCTCTCCTGATGTCGCTCCCCTGGTGGATATTTCTTCTGAAGGAAGGATATCTTTTCTCTCTCTCGACGGGCGGGGGCATGTCCCTGACTCCCTGGAATATCCTCTCGGCCGTTCCATTCCTCCTTGGAGCATACAGGGTTCCCACCGGGTTGGATTATGCGCCCATGGTCATTGTCGTTCTGTTGATGCTGTCCGCATTGGCATTGTCACTCTTCAAGCGGGGTGGTGGATTGCCGGGTCTCTCCGACGAGCTCCTGCTATCGGTTCCCGTAATCCTGTTCACGTTTGCGGCATCATTGTTGATATCCGTTTTTCTCATCAACATATACGGCTCCAGGTACTTCCTGGTCCTCTCTCCTCTTTTACTTTTCCTTTCCGTCTTGCCCCTTGTGAAGGGAAGGATGGGGAAAGTGAGGGACGGAGTGCTGGTGTCGGTGATACTCTTCTCACTAATCGCAAACGGGGTCCAGTATCAGAAGATCGAGAAGGAGGATTGGAGGGGAGCTGTCTCCTTCGTCGAGGATCATTGGGAGGACGGTGATGTGGTGATCCCCGTTCCCTTCTGGGAGAGATATTCCATCGGGTATTACGGCCCCGATCTCGAGATGGTTTATGCTTCGAACGCGGAGGACCTGGATCGGAATGTGATTGATTCGGGCAGGATGTGGTTGATACTTCGAGAGGCCAGGGATGACGGCTGGACCCTTGAACATCTGGGGGAAAGGTTCGGAGCCCCTTTGATGACGAGGAACTTTCGGGGCCTGACCGTTCATCTTTTCGAGGCAGAATAATTATTTCCGGATTGCATCGATGTCAATGTAGCTGCAGGGCTTCAAGGACCAAGGTTCGAACCCCCGGTTTCATGTGGGCCCTACAATTAAGTTATGATGATTATAGGCGGGTCCGCGGGGAGGTTGAGCACCCGTGGAATGGGTGTGAAACCTGAGATGAAAAACGGATGGAATCGTGTGTGATCATTTTTCATCGGAGTGGGACCGCGACCATTATTGGAATAAAAGATAAGCGGGCCCACGGGGATTCGAACCCCGGTACGAGGCTCCGGAGGCCCCTAGGATATCCAGGCTACCTCATGGGCCCATTGGACCATTGCGGTACGAGGTACCGGAATGGTCCTTTTGTTCGACCCATAAGGACAGGATATACAAATACTCCACTCCCGGGCGGGGGGTTTCGGTACCTGAGCCTCCCGCTTCGGGGAAGCGGGAGTAGGATATCCAGGCTACCTCATGGGCCCGTTGGACCATTGCGGCACGATGTGTCGGAATGGTCCTTTGACTCGCGGCATACCGGTTTGAATATACAAACATTCCTGAAACCCCCTGAAATCGAAACAGGCGGCGAAACCGCTCCTGTTTCGAATCTCCGTCCGGGCGGTGCGGAGCTGAAGATATAAAAAATCGGACACGAATGATAATACATTCGTATACGAACCTTCAACCCCTGCCCCCTGATGTGCTGTGGGTAAAAGGAAATGAGGTGTATACAAAGAGACAGACGACTGGATGCTTGGTTTGAAAGAGATATTCGGTCAGATACTATTAATCTTTCAAACCTCTGCACACCGGTATCCTCCAATCGACGATCCGGTGCAGATAGATGGGGAAGTCCCGATTCTCTTTCCAATCGGCGGAAGGGACTTACCACAATATCCCATAAGATCACTTTGCGTAAGGGATATTGAAAATCCTGTATGATGAAAAAAGATCTACTCCGCAAGGGTGAAGAGCTGATCGTCCTCCTCCACATCGAACAGTCCCATCCTGGCACCGGCATCCAGCCAGCCATGGGCATAGTTCACGGCTCCGTAGGCAAGGACGTAATTACCTTCCTTGGCAAATGCCTTGGCATCCATGAAATAGGACATGGCCATGGCCAGGAAGTCCTCTGCGAGCTTCTTGAGATGACTTCTGGGCGGGGGTGCGATCTCCACCTTGTTCAAAGCCCTGGAGGTAGTGTCCAGGTATTTCTCCATTCTTTCCCTGGTGATCTCGGTAATAATCTCCATGACCTAGCTCCGGGTCGAGTATGTGTGGCGGGGGTAAATAATCTTTATGAGACCATTATCCTCTTTGTATAATTGCTCAACCTCTCATCTCAAGGTCTCTGAGAATATCCACACCCCCGCCTCCATGCCGTGTCATTCTTGTCCTCACTTCCACAAGAATGGGCTCGGAAATGCCTCCTCCCACAAGGATGGCCACACCCACGGGAAGTCTCTGGATCTCGTCCGCCATCCTTGTCGTGAGACCCTCCACCGATGCGATCACCGCCTTGATATCGTTGGGGTTTGTCAGCTTCAGTATGATCTGGGTCCCGCACTGGGACAGAACGTTCTTGTCCACCTTGGCGGGCCTCTGGGAAACGATCAGGAGACCCATTCCGAACTTTCTCCCCTCGGATGCTATGGATCTCAGGATGGGGGATGTTATTGCAGGACCGGACTGGGGACAGAAATTGTGCGCCTCTTCCACGACGAGCATGAAGGGAGGTATCAATCCCTCCTTCCTTGCGTGGAAAAGCTTCTTCAACAGGACCGCCGCACCTATCTGCTGGGTGTCCAGTGGCGCATCCTTCATCTCGACGATCGTGATCCTCCCCTTCGATACTATCTGGGTCACCGGGGTCGGGGGAGCATTGAATGCGTCGATCCTCTGTATATGCTCCAGACCGGAAAGGACGTTCCATTTTGCGGGGTTGGCATCCGCCTCGACAGCGGAGATGATATCGTAGAGCTCCACATCGTCTCCCAATATGTCTTTCACCTTTCTCATGGCGGAATAGAGAACGGATGAGCCGGGGCCCACATTTCTGAGACCCATGAGGTCCAGCAGGTCCTCCGCGTTCATGGAAGCAACATCCAGACCGAGGCGGACATCGATACCGCTCCCGGGAGTCTCCGCCGAAAAAGAGAAGATGGACACCGAGTCCGCGAGCCCCCTTGGTGATACACCGAACCTTGACATCCTCCGGAACTCATCTTCGTCTATGTTGGGGGACATCAGTGAACGGTATTCTCCGTGCAGATCGAGTATCACCACGGGTATTCCGTGTCGGTTGAGCTCCTCGACGAGTACACCACATACGTAGGATTTTCCCGATCCGGTCTTTGCTATAATGGATACGTGATTTCCCACGGCCTGATAGGGGTCGATACACACATCCATCCCGGTATTGAACAGCTTGCCGACGTAGGCTCCGTTCTCCCTTGAGAGCCCCAGTCCGAGAACCTCCCTCACGGGTTCCTCGTCCGGGAGATATACGGAAGACGATGGGAGGACCGGTGTAAGGGGCCTTATCAGTCTCCCCTCCTCGTTCCTTCTTCCTATCACCTTGATCGTGGCTATCCGCCGGTAATCGGAGCTCCTCTCGCGACCGGAGAGGAGAAGGGCCGCATCCCCCGCATCCACATCGGACCTCAGCTCCAGATCATCAACCTTCCCCAGTATCCACCCCTCCACAGGATGATGTACCTCAACATGGTCCATTTCCTTGATGGACGGGTCGGAAAGGATGCATCTGAAGGAACTGGACGAGACGTTGCCGTAAACGACACCCACGGGGGGCTCCGGGTGCCTTTCATCCTCCCGAGCATGACCGGTTTCCATTGGACAGCACCTTTGGTGTCTCTATTGCGGGACCCTTTCGGAAGGAAGGTAGTTAAATCTTGCCCCGGGGTTTGCGTAAGGAGAATTGACACAGATAAGGAATATTCCACGATCATCATCGTTTAACGGCAGAATCCGCCGGCAACAGGGAGTTGAAGTGCAGATTTCACGATAAAAACTTAATAAACATATATTGGTACGTGTAAATAATAATTCAAAGGGGGATGGAAGATGAGTCGAAGGTACTCCGTAATTATCTGTGTTTTGTTTTTGATGATTCCCGTTCTGCTCGGAACTTACGGAATGGACGATGTCCGGTCCGGAAGCAGGGCATCCGGAGACACCATACTTTACGTGGATGGGTCCGGAGGTTCCACATACACGAACATACAGGATGCGGTGGACGATGCCGGACCTCATACCACGATAATCGTGAACTCCGGAAATTACGATAGATTCTCGATTTCCGGAAAGGGCGACCTGACCATAAGAGGGAATTCCTCTTCGCCCGATGATGTGATAGTGGCAGCGGGTTTGTCGAGTTCACCTGCTGCGGGACTAAGTTCGAGTTCGAATATCACGCTATCCTTCATGCAGATAGTCGGTGGTTTGGGTACAGTTAGTGTGAACTTGAACAGATGCAACAACATCACCCTGCTGAATCTGAAGCTGTCATCTCTCGGATCGTCGATGAATATTTGGGACTCCGAAGATGTGTCAATGTTTTTTCTCAGCGCTTACAACCCGATAGGTATTTACGGCTCAAGGAGAGTGGCCGGGGGATTCGTCCTGATCTCCAGCGATAAAGAACAGGCAAAGGGACTCTCCATCAGCAGTTCCTCGGATGTAAGCATGGACTTCTTGACCATCAACATGACCGGATCCGAATCAGTCGTACTCTACGGCACGAACTCTGATAATGTCACCCTTCTCCGTTTGAGCGGGTATTACGAGAATCTCTTCGCGGAGCTTCACGGCGGCAGCGCAAGGGTGCTGGGATTCGATCCCCCTTCCTCGGATCTTGCCATATATTCGGGTTCGCTGTTCACAGTTGAGAACGAGAGAATCGTGCTGGTAAGGGACGAGACAAACACGACCGTGATCGAGGGTGTGGATCTGAAGCTCTCGTCCGATGGGGAGGTCAGATATTCCACCGAACATTTCGGAGGAAGTGATCCCGTGTCCGATCAGACAGGTAGATTCCTTGAAATGCCGCCCCTTATAGCCAAAGCATATCGGGGGGCCAACACTTCAAGTCCGGTGAGGAACGATATCACGCTGTGGTATGGCGGGGGGGATGTTGAAAGGGAATTATTCCTGAAAGGTATAGATGCGAATGTGACACAATACATCTACGTTCTCCTTCCGGATTTCGAGGCCCCCGATCCACCGCAGAATGCAACGATAGATGTTCTTTCCGAGGATTCGGTCCGGATCTCCTTCGACGGCTCGAACTCCAGTGATGCGGCCGGATACCGGATATACGGAAATGACACGGGTGACTGGCGTCTGCTGCTCAATACCACGAGCGCCGGCAGCTACACGATGGAGGGGCTGGTCGGTGGAACGGAATACTGGTTCCGGCTGGTCTCCTTTGATGATTCGGGGATCGAGTCAGAGGGAATAATCCTCAACGCGACCACACTTCCCCCCACAAAGGGGACAATTCAAGGGCATGTCTCCTACGATGGAGGGCCGCAGGACGGCGTGAACGCTTCGAGCTGCAATATCAGCATTCATAACGGTTCCTCCCTCCTCACCTACATGATCGTGGGGGAGGATGGGAACTTCCTGTTCCGGAATATTTCCTTCGGGGATGGTTATCTGATCAGGGCCGTTCCCACCGATGCGGTCATGGAGGGTGGGAATGTCAGCGGATACACCGAATGGAATCTAACGTTCAACCTCACGGGGGACATGAATATCGATATAGCCGTACCGTTCTACAACTACACGCCGGAGCCTTCTGGAACCCTGTCCGGGCGGGTTGTTTACTACAATGGCCCCCTCGACGGGGAGAACGCGGCAAATATCACTGTCACCCTGTTCGATCCCGGCTTGACCCATCCGTTCGATTCGACCGTGACGGATGAGGACGGGCGGTTCGTTCTCGATAACGTGTCCTTCGGTGATTACATAATCGTGGCCCGCCCGGTTGGAGATGTGCGGTATGGCGGGAATGAATCGGGATACACCATCTGGAGGGGGATCGTGAATTTCACGGAGGATAGGGACATGTTCATTTCCCTAAGATATTACGAGTACATCCCTCCGGATACAGCAAGAATATCAGGTAATCTCACATTTTCGGGAGGCCCCCTCGATGGAGAGGCCGCACCCGGTTCGACGGTAGAGATCTACAAAGGAAGCGAGCTTGTGAGCGCGCTGCAGTCGGATGCCGCCGGAACCTTTGCCTCGGACAATCTGCCCTACGGCAGCTATATCGTTGTGGCGATACCTCCGGATGAGGTGGTCGATGGAGGAAACAGGAGCGGCTACACGAGAACGGAAACCCACGTTAACCTCACGGAGGACACCAGCATTGACATGGTGTTCGGCTATTACGATCATTCCACCCGGATTTCCCATCCGGAGATCGTGATAGTGGATGAGGAGGGCAATCCTCTTGAGGACGTCGTGGTGAAGGCTGCGATCGGCGGAGATGTTTACAAGGCCGTGACCGACGAGAACGGACGGGCGGTCTTCACGGAATTCACGGGTGAGTTCCCCGATGGCACGCATTTCTCTGCGGAGAAGAATGGATACGGAACAGCCGAATGGGATAAGGGAGAGGATGTGCCTCCGCTCAAGAAGGAGGAGAAGACGGGCAATGACATTTTCCTGTATGTCCTTCTTGCAGCTGTCATCATCCTGCTGATGTTGGTGCTGCTGTTCGCCTTCAGGAAGAAGGGGGGGAAGATGGTGGAGGAGGAGTGAAGAGGGTACCGGCTCATTCATGACAGATGGTGGTTCCGGGAAACTGATGAATACATAGTAATCACTTCACCGGCCGATGGAAGCTGAAAGGTGCATTGTGAGGAACGGTCGCATATACACGCTGGACCTGGAAGGGGGAAGATCGGTGTACGGTGAACCTCTGATCGAGATCGATCATGCCGTGTACCGGGAGTGGATCCCCTGGAGGTCCAAGATGGCGGCCCTGCTGAAGAAGGAAGGGAATGCCCCCCTTCCCGAGGGGGACCTGCTCTACCTGGGAGCTGCCCAGGGGACGACCGTGTCGCATCTTTCGGACCTGCTGCCGGATGATACGATTTACGCCGTGGAATTCTCGAGGACACCTTTCAGGAAACTGACCGCCCTGTCGAAGCGGAGAGGGAACATCATCCCGATCCTTGCAGATGCCTTTCATCCCGAAAGGTACCGGATGATTGTGCCCGATGTGGATTACCTCTACCAGGATGTCTCGCAGAAGGACCAGGTGGGAATGCTGTTCAGGAACGCGGACATCTTTCTCCGTAAAGGGGGCACGGCCTGTCTCATGCTGAAGGCAAGGTCCGTCGATGTGACATCCGACCCCGCAAGGATATTCGGGAAGGTTCGCGCCGAACTCGAGAGGAGGGGTATGAAGGTGAAGAGGATGATCGACCTTTCCCCGTTTCAGGTGGACCATGCCGCATTCATCGTGACCGGGACACGATAGTAAGGTTTAAAGAAGGAATTTACCTTCCCGGACCCATGGTCAGAGTCGTCCCGTTCCGGGCATATAGATACGACAGGGAGAAGGTGGGCGACCTCTCGAAGGTCGTTTCGCCGCCATACGATGTGATAAAGGGAGAGAGGCTGGACAGGGTCCAGTCCCTGTCCCCCTACAATATCTCATGGATAACGAAGAACAAACCCCGACCGGATGATACGGGGGAGAACAATCAGTATACGAGGGCCCGTGACCTTCTGAACGAATGGATGGAAGAGGGCATACTGAAGAGGGAGGAGACGGATTGTTTTTATGTCTACTCCCAGGACTTCACCGTGGAGGACCGCACGCTGTCGAGATTCGGGTTCATCGGCCTCCTGGAGCTCGAGGAATTCGCAACCTCCGCCCCGGAGGAGGGCCCCTTCACGGGGATACTGCAGCATGAGGAGACGCTGCCCAAGGACATCGAGGACAGGCTGAATCTCTCCAGGCAGACCCTTGCCCAGTTCGGGCAGATATTCGTGATATACCCCGATGCCGAGGGAGAGGTGGACAGCGTTCTGCAAAGGAGCATGGACGGGGAGCCCGTCATGGATGTGAAGGATCAAGAGGGCATTCGCCACAGATTGTGGAAGGTCGATTCCGACAGTGACAAGGAGGCGATCTCCAGGGCCATGGAGAGCAAGTATGCAATCATTGCCGACGGCCACCACAGGTACAAGACGGCCCTTGCACTGATGAAGGAGAGACCGGACCTTGAGGGTGCCAGGTACAGGATGCTGACGTTCGTGAACATGTCCAACCCCGGTCTCGTCATCCTGCCCACTCACAGGCTCGTTCAGAATCTGGAGGACTTCGATCCCGGCAGGCTCCTTGAAGAGCTCCACGGGAGCTTCGAGGTAAGGGAATTCGACCGGAAGGAGGATATGTTCGGGGAGATGGAGAGGGTATTCGGGGCGGGAGGTCATGCTTTCGGTCTGTACATGAAGGACGGACGGTTCCGCTCCATGGAGCTCAGGGACATCTCACCCATGAACGAGCTCCTGAAGGATGCCTCGGATGAGCTGAGAAAGCTGGATGTATCCATCCTCCATTCGATGATACTCGACCGCATACTGGGGATCGACAAGGAGAAACTTCTTCACGGGACCATGACCGGGGGCGGATATGTGGTCTATATCAAGGGGATTGGCGATGCGGTGGAGGAATCCATCAGGGCCGTGGACGGGGGAGCGCAGTGT
>Ga0190359_1002211_pt1 | contig 11698 bp, 7 predicted proteins | sample 48721823_MG_FD_161269 | JGI IMG/M metagenome (GOLD analysis project Ga0190359, IMG submission 161269) | Hydrothermal vent microbial mat bacterial communities from Southern Trench, Guaymas Basin, Mexico - 4872-18-2-3_MG | ecosystem: Environmental > Aquatic > Marine > Hydrothermal vents > Microbial...
ACTCCACATTGCTTTTTTAAGTTCCACAATGGAGAGTTCATCTGGTGAATCCTCAAGGGACAGGATCTCCTGGATAACAACATTCTTCTCCCTTTCAATTTCCACCTCTGGGAATGATGCATTAAAGAGAATGTCAAAGAGTACGTCACTTGCTCTATCAAAATGTTTGTCCCTTGCTCTTATATAAAACCCGGTAAACTCACTTCCAGTAAATGCATTCATATCTCCACCAATACCCTCAATCTCTCTGGGAATATCCAAACTATTTCTTCTATCAGTCCCTTTAAAAACAAGATGCTCTATAAAGTGTGAATATCCATTTGTATCTTCTGTTTCAAATATTGAGCCTGAGGGAACTAAAACAAAAAGAGAAAAAGAGGGGAAATTTGAATTCTTTTGAAAAATAAACTTAGACCCTGATTTCAGGGTCTTTTCTATTATTTTCTCCATTTACCTCTTCTATTATGGGTGTTTTTTTCTTTCTCAGGAAAGAGCCCTTTCTGAGTAAGTGTTATTCTTCCAAGTTCATCTACTCTCTGAACCTTTACCACAATTTCTTCGCCTACTTTTGGCCAGAGTTTGGGATTCTTTGCAGTGGAAGCTGGCATCTGGGATACATGCAAGAGTCCATCTTTACTTGGAGTTAACTCAACTATAAGACCAAAATCTCTAACAGAGAGTACCTTTCCAAGATAAACTCTTCCTACCTCTACATCTTTGGTCAGCTCTTCAACCATCTTCTTGGCTTTATTACCAGATTCCATGTCAGGCGCTGTAATATACAGAATTCCTGTGGGTTCAATATCTATTTTAGCTCCTGTTTCCTCTATAATCTTCTTTATAAATTTTCCCTGAGGACCAATTACATCTTTTATTTTTTCAGGTGTAATATCCATAACTATAACTCTTGGAGCATACGGGGATACAGAATCTCTTGGTTTATCAATCACCTTTAACATTTCCCCTAAAATGTACATTCTTGCTTCTCTTGCCTGAGATAGGGCCACCCTTAAAATATCTGTATCTATACCCTTTATCTTCATATCCATCTGGAGCGCTGTCACTCCATTTTCAGTTCCTGCAACTTTAAAATCCATATCTCCAAGAGCATCTTCCATTCCCTGAATGTCTGTAAGAACTACAAAACCATCTTCTTCCTTTATAAGTCCCATGGCTATTCCTGAAACAGGTCTTTTTATAGGAACACCTGCATCCATTAGAGAAAGTGTGGAACCGCAAACAGAAGCCATAGAAGTTGAGCCATTTGATTCAAGAACTTCAGAAACTACCCTTATTGTGTATGGGAACTCATCTTCAGGAGGAAGCACAGGAAGCAACGCTCTTTCTGCAAGAGCTCCGTGTCCAATTTCTCTTCTTGATGGTGCACGCAAAGGCTTAACCTCACCTACGGAAAATGGAGGGAAGTTATAGTAGTGCATATATCTCTTGGTAAATTCTTCTTCCAGACCTTCAATTAATTGACCTTCACCAACCCCTCCAAGGGTGGTAACAGAGAGAACTTGAGTTTGACCTCTTGTAAATAATCCAGAGCCATGAGCGTAAGGGAGAAAACCAACCTTTATATAAAGTGGTCTTACATCCTTTGGCCCTCTTCCATCTACTCTTATCTTTTTCTCAAATACTCTTCTTCTGACATACTTTTTGAGTACTTTCTTGAATATATATTTTAGCTTTTTCTCAAGTTCATTATTCTCTTCGTCTTCAGGAATAAACTTTCCTACAAACTCTTCCTTTAATTCATCAAGTAGTGCTTCCCTTTCCTTTTTATCCTTAGCTTTTGAGAGAATTTCCTCAATTTTTGGTTCAAGCTCTTTTCTTGCCTCTTCAACCATAGATTCTTCTATTTCAAGAGGAGTAACCTCCATCTTCTCCTTTCCATACATAGAGGCAAATTCTTTTATCTTTCTTGCAATTTTTCTAATCTCTTCATGAGCAACTTCAAGGGCATCAACTATTACATCCTCTGGAACCTCTTTTGCTCCTGCTTCAACCATAATTATATTATCTTCTGTTCCAGCCACAACAATATCCATTTCACCATTTTCTATCTCTTCAAAAGTGGGATTAATTATGAATTTATCTCCTATCTTCCCAATTCTTACTGCACCTATGGGACCTTCAAAGGGAGCATTTGAAAGAGATACAGCAAGGGATGCTCCATTTAATCCAAGAATATCAGCAGGATCTTCCTTATCCTGAGATAAAACAGTAACTATCACCTGTACATCATTATAGAAAAACTCAGGGAATAGTGGTCTTAAAGGTCTGTCAATAAGTCTTGACTTTAATATCTCTGATTCTGTTGGTCTTCCTTCTCTCTTGTAGAAACCTCCAGGAATTTTTCCTGCAGCATAAAGCTTCTCCTCATAATCCACAACAAGGGGAAGAAAATCAATATCCTCTCGGGGTTCTTCAGAAACAGTAGCAACAGCAAGAACAACAGTTCCACCAAGTTTAACAAGAGTGGAACCACCGGCTTGCTTTGCAAGTTCTCCTGTTTCAAAAATTATATTTTTTCCCGCTACCTCAATTTCTAACGTTTTTTTCTCTATTTCTTGACCCATTTATTTTCTTAAACCTAAGCTTTCTATTAAATGAATATACCTATTATAATCCTTCTCTTTTAAATAATTTAAAAGTTTCCTTCTTCTACCAACCATTTTAAGAAGACCCCTTCTTGATGAGTGGTCCTTCTTATGAACTTTCAAGTGTTCTGAAAGTCTCTTAATTTTTTCAGTAAGTATTGCAATCTGTACCTCTGGAGAACCAGTATCACCTTCGTGAATCTGATACTTTGCAATAATTTCCTGTTTTTCTTCCTTTTCCAGCATCTTTACCTCCTAACCTACCCCTTAACCCAGAGTAAATTTTTCTCCAGGTCAGGGATCATTGGCTTTTTTATTAGTTTAATCAAAAATAATTATAGCACAATAAAGGAATTAGTTCAAATAGGGGATATTCTTAGAATAAAAACTGGCTGGGGAGCAGGGATTCGAACCCCGACTTACGGATCCAGAGTCCGCTGTCCTACCGTTAGACGACTCCCCAACCACTATCTATATTATAACAAAAATTTATAATCTTCCATGATATAATGAAAGTGGCAAATGGAGGTGAGGGAAAATGTATTTTATCTCAAGATTGAGAGCTAAAATGTTATTGGTTATTCTATTAATACTTCTCCTATCTACATCTCTAATTGGACATAATAAAACTTATAGTACATCTAACTTAACAAACCAAGGGGGTATCATTGTATATGTTCCTCCCAACTGTTCCCCTGCTACAATTATGATACAGACAGGTACCGCCTTAATAGCTCAGGGTCAAACAGATGCTTCTGGGAAATATGACACGTGCTATACTCTACAACCTGGAAGATACAGAGTTACAGCTTCGAAGACAGGATGCACATTCTATCCGCCGTATATTGATGTTGATGTAATGGCAGAGAATAAAGTAGAAATTCATTTTGAATCATGTGAGTGTGAGGAAATACCGGAGGAAGGATTGGATTTTGGAGATGCACCTGAAGGTGTGTTAGCCTATCCTTCTAAAGGGGTTATAGGTAACTTTCCAACATGCAAGGGAGTTGGCCCCGCCAAATGGGTACAACATGGACTTGGATGGGCCCGTTTTGGACATGGATGGGACAGCGAAAATGATGGAAATGGAGGGTTGTGTCCAATTTTTGCTCCATACGATAATGATGAGTGTTTTAAGGATGGGGATAGTGGACTTTTGTATCCTGAGCCCTTCACAATAATTGGTGGACAGGTTGTTCCATGTCCTAATTCCAATGGAACTCCTCTTGGAAAAGTGTGCCAAACCGCTGTGTGGGGCAAAGACATTGATATTATTGTCAAAAACAATATGCCTGTTGATGGATATGTGAATGTCCTTATGGACTGGAATCAAAACGGATCCTGGGGTGGTCATTCAGCATGCCCTGGACAGATTTCTCCAATCCCTGAGCATGTCTTAGTAAACTTCAGAATTCCAAAGGGATACTCAGGATTTCTATCAGGTTTAAATCCCCCACCATTTAGTATTGGTCCTACACCAGGATATGTGTGGGCAAGGTTTACCATCAGCGAAAGGCCTGTACCTGTGGATTGGAACGGTAGCGGAGCTTTTGAGGATGGAGAAACTGAAGATTATCTTCTACTGATAGGACAAGGGGTAACAGAAACAATGGACTTTGGCGACGCACCTGATCCCTCATATCCTACACTTCTTAAAAATAACGGAGCAAGGCATATCATAACTCCAAACATCCTTTTAGGAACAAAGATAGATTCTGAAAACGATGGGCAACCAAATGCAAATGCAACTGGAGATGATGTGCTTGACGGAAATGATGATGAAGATGGAGTTACCTTTACAACTTCACTTATACCTGGTGGAGTAGCTGGAGTAAAGGTAATTGCTTCAGCAATAGGATTCATTGATGCCTGGATAGATTTCAATATTGACGGTGATTGGCTTGATACCAATGAGCAAATATTTATAAGTACGCCAGTATCTGCTGGAGTAAATAACTTAAACTTCAATGTTCCTTCATCTGCAAAAGCTGGTAAAACTTTTGCTCGATTTAGATTCAGTACTACTGGTGGACTTTCTCCCACAGGTCTTGCAACAGACGGTGAAGTTGAGGATTATATGGTGGAGATTGAAAAGAAGAATCCGGGTGGAATAATAGTTAAAATATATGACTCTCATGATGAAGAAAATAAAACAAAACCATGTCCAAACATACCAATAACTATAAGCGGGCCTCTACCTTCCACCTCTATTGTAATAATCGGTAAGACAGATGAAAATGGAGTTTTTGATACATGTTATACCCTTGTACCTGGAATATATAAAGTTAAACCAGGAATAAACTGCAGTCCAGACCTTAAAACAGTTATGGTAAGTTCTGGTAAAAAATCAGAGGTCTACTTTGTCTGTAGCTGTTTTGGCGGAATAACAGGATACATAGGATGTGATTATGGTCCCTGCAAAAATGTATCTGTATTAATTTACGATGAGAGCGGTGAAATTGTATGGGAGACAAAAACCAATGACGAGGGTGTCTTTGATACATGTTATAATATCCTTCCTGGAACTTATACAGTAAGACCTGTATCAGAAAAATGTAATTTCACGCCAAGTGAACAGAAAATTGAAATTGAAGCCTGTCACAAAACATATATCAAATTTAAATGTGACTGTTGCAGAGAGTGTCAACTTGGTGGCATCATCGCAATCTTTAAAAAAGAGTGCATTCCAGATGAAGTTAAAATTTACGACGAGAAAGGAGTTGAAGTAACAGGTAGCTGGAGCAGAAAACCGAATCAAGAAGGAGTTTTTGATACATGTAAAAATCTAAATCCTGGAAAGTATAAGGTGGTTCCCTTTAAAGAAAACTGTAAATATATTCCTGAATATCAATGGGTAGCAGTTAAACCATGCGAAAAAACAAGAATTGAATTTGATTGTGAGTGCGAAGAGTGTAAAAAGGGAGGAATTAAAGGAAAAGTTGTATGTTATAAAGATCCTTCCACACCTGTAGGATGTAAAGACGTAAAGATACTTATATTTGACTCAAGTGGAAACCTCGTTTGGGAAGGATTAACTGATGATAATGGAGAGTTTGATACATGTAAGAACCTTGAACCAGGAAACTATAAGGTAGTTGCTAAATCACCCAGAGATTCATGCAAAATTTCACCTGAAGTTAGAGATGTTGTGGTTAAAGTTTGTGAAAAGAAAGAAATAACATTTGAATGTGATTGTTGTAAAGAGAAGGGAGGAATAGAAGGCTCTGTTATTGATTCTGACACAGGAAATGGATGTAAGAACACTACAGTAGTTGTACATGGTCCATTACCAAGTAAAGAAATCGCTTGGTATGGTAAAACAGATGAAAATGGCAAATATTCCACTTGCTTAACGCTTATACCTGGTGATTATGAAGTATATGTGAAGTTGAAATGCGAGACAGAATCAAAGAAGGTTACAGTAACAGCTGGAACTCACGTCACTGTTAACTTTAAGTGTAAGTGCGTAGAGAAATCAGTGCCTTTATGGCTTAATCCTCCATACGAAGAGGTTGAAGCTAAGGAAGGGTATACTTTCAAAAAAGCTGTGGAAATTGGTAAACCTGGTGAACCAATAACAAACCTTATGGCAGCAAAATTTTATGTGGAATTTGATCCAAAGCTTATAAAAGTCTCAAAGGTCATAGAGGGAGGTTTCTTGAAACAGGGTGGAGCCTCCACTGTATTCTTATATACCATCGATAACTTCACCGGGAAAGTAGTTATCAATACATCAAGGCTTGGTGGTACAGGGGCAAGTGGTTTTGGAACACTTGCAATAATTTACTTTAATGTAACCCCCTCAGCTTCAATCTCTACTACAACTGAGGTTAAATTACCACCTGGGTATTCAGATCTTAGAGACACCTCTGGAGACCCAATAGCTCATTATACAGAGAACGAAACTGTAAAATTTGTGGAAAAAGTCAAACTTGTTGGAGATTTTAATGAAGACGGAAAGATAGATTTTGAGGATCTGGTTATCTTTTCACTTGCCTTTGGACATAAGAAAAAAGATAAAGGCTGGGATAAAAAGGAATCAAATATCCCCGGATCTCCTTTCAATAGATGCGATATATGGGATTCTTCACCTACAGGATTAGCACCAGTAACACAGAAGAAACCAGATGGAGCAGTTGATTTTAACGATCTGATGGTCTTTATTATTAACTGGAATTTCTACAAATCAGAGGGAGGATAAGATGAGAAAAATAATTCTACTTTTACTGCTTTTCATAATACCACTATCTCTGTCCTTCTCCTTTGAAGGAACAACTTTAAAAATTACACCTAAAAAATCTGAGATAAAAGAAAAAGAATCTGTTAAGATTACACTGTCAATTGAAAATTTATTACCTAATTTACTTGGAGCCCATATAAAGATTGGATACAATGAGGAAATTCTTTCTGTTAAGAGTGTAGAAGAGGGTGAGTTTTTAAAAGAAGGTGATGTTTCTACTTTCTTTAAATTTTCTACTGAGAAAGGTTTAATAGATATCTCTATAGCAAGATTAGGGGATTCAGTAAAAGAAGGAAAGGGGAATCTCTGCTATATTACTTTTGAGGGAAAAAAGAAAGGTGAAAGTTATCTAAAATTTATTCTGATAGATCTTAGAGATTCTCAGAATCAGAGTATTGAAGCTCATGGAATAGATGGAAGTATAGTGGTAAAAAAGGAATATGAGTTTAAGGATATAGAGAATCATTGGGCTCAAGAAGAAATTGAATATCTTATTGATCTTGGGATAATAAAAGGTTATCCTGATAAAACTATCAGACCTGATAATAACGTTACAAGAGCAGAGTTTGTTACAATAATGGTAAAAAGTCTTAATTTAGAACCATATTTTCCTGAGAAACCAACTTTTCCTGATGTTCCGAAATCTCACTGGGCTTATGGGTTTATTGAAAGAAGTGTAAAAGAGGGACTTGTAAAAGGATATCCAGATGGAACATTTAAACCCAACAGAAACGTATTAAAAGCGGAAGCTATAACTGTTATTGTGAATGCGAAGAAATGGCCTATTATTAAACCGAAGACCCCCTCATTCTTTGATGTTCCTACCAATGAATGGTACTATCCCTTTATAGAAACTGCATTCCAGAATAACATTATCAGGAAACCAGACTATCCAATAGTTATAAATTCAAGATTTTATCCTGAAACTCCTGCAACAAGAGCTGAACTTTGCGTGTTCGTTGCAAGGATGTTTGGAGGATTCTAAGTTTTTAAGTATATTTCTTTCAAATGGCTGGCATTTGCCAGCCATTTTTATTTTATTATCTTCCCTTGACACAAGGCTAAATTCAATATAAATTTAATTAAAACTTATCTTTGAGGTGAGTATGAAGGAGATTCCTGTTGCTTTATCTTTTGATGATGTCTTATTAATACCAAACTATTCAGATGTCCTTCCTAAGGAGACAAACACAGAAACAAGGTTAACAAAAAACATAGCAATAAAAATACCTATAATCTCTTCCCCCATGGACACCGTCACTGAATCTCTTATGGCTATAGAGATGGCAAAAAATGGAGGTGTGGGAGTAATACACAGAAACATGGATATTAAAGATCAAGTGAGGGAGGTAGAAAAAGTAAAAGAGGTAGAACCTGATTCTAAAAGTTCAAAAGGAAAGGATGGTGGACTTCTTATTGGAGCGGCAGTTGGTGTAGGGGAAGAATCTTTTGAAAGAGTTAAAAAACTAATTGATGCTCATGTAGATTTCATAGTAATTGATACTTCCCATGGTCATTCAAAAAGAGTTATTGATTTTCTAAAAAGAATAAAGGATAAGTTCCCAGATACCCCCATCATTTCTGGAAATGTGGTTACAGGAGATGGAGCAATGGCACTTCTTGAAGCTGGAAGTGATGCAATAAAGGTAGGTATTGGTGTTGGTTCCATATGCACAACAAGAATTGTCACAGGTGTCGGGGTTCCCCAATTTACTGCAATTGTTAATGCGTATGAAGTGGCAAAGGAGTATAATGTGCCAGTTATTTCAGATGGAGGAATAAGAAGTTCTGGAGACATAGTCAAAGCAATAGGCGGAGGTGCTGATTCTGTTATGATTGGAAGTCTTCTTGCTGGATGTGATGAAAGTCCTGCTGAGCTGATAGAAAGAGAGGGGAAGAAATACAAATATTATAGAGGTATGGGTTCATTACCTGCCATGAAAAAGGGAAGTGCCGACAGATACGGTGAAGACGGAAGAGTAAAGATGGTCCCTGAAGGGGTGGAATCTTTAGCTCCATACAGAGGTAAAGTCAAAGATGTTCTATTTGAACTGGTATCGGGTCTTAGATCGGGCATGGGATATGCGGGAGCAAAAACAATAGAGGAATTAAAGAAAAAGGCAAAATTCTATCGAATAACAAATATGGGTCTTACAGAAGGTAAAGTACACGATGTTAAAGAATTATAAAGATACTATCCTGATAATAGACTTTGGCTCTCAATACACCCATCTTATTAAGAGAAGATTGAGAGAATTAGAAGTTCACTCAATAATTGTCCCACCAGATATATCCATGGAAGAAATTTTGTCCCTTCCTCCTAAAGGAATAATACTTTCAGGTGGACCTGAAAGCGTGTATGAACCGGACTCACCAAAAATAGACAGGGCTATATTTAGCTTAAATATTCCTGTGCTTGGAATATGCTATGGACTTCAACTTATAGCTTTTCTTTTTGGAGGAAGAACAAAGAGAAGTAAAAACAGAGAGTATGGAAGAAACAAAATATTTTTAAAGGAATCAAAGTTATTCAAAGGTATACCAGAGAAAATAACTGTCTGGATGAGTCATGGAGATTCAGTTGAACTTCCACCAGATGGTTTTCATACAACATCCGTCAGTGAAAATAACATAATAGCATCCATTGAGAAAGATAACATATTTGGACTTCAATTTCATCCCGAAGTAAACCATACGGAGTATGGGAAGAAAATTCTTGATAACTTTCTTAACATCTGTAAATGTAAAAGAGATTGGGTAGAAAAAGACATCATTGAAGAAAAAATAGAAGAGATAAAGAAAATTGTTGGAAATGAGAAGGTCATTGTTGGCGTCAGCGGAGGTGTTGATTCCACAGTAGTTGCAATACTTTTAAAGAAAGGTATAGGAAAAAATTTGATTCCAGTCTTTGTTGACACAGGATTATTAAGAAAAAATGAAAAGGAGGAAATAATAAACTCCTTCAAGGAAAAATTAAACATTGATTTAATTTCTGTAGATGCAAAAGAAAGGTTTTTAAATAGATTGAAAGGGGTCGTTGATCCAGAGGAGAAGAGAAAAATTATAGGAGAAGAATTTATAAGAGTATTTGAAGAAATAGGAAAAAAACATAAAGTTAAATACCTTGCCCAGGGAACATTGTATACAGATGTAATTGAATCAGGGGTATCAAAAGGACCATCAAAAACAATAAAAACACACCACAATGTGGGAGGAATTCCCAAAGATATAAGTTTTAAAATAATTGAACCCTTAAGAGACCTTTTTAAAGACGAGGTTAGAGCTTTAGCAAGAAAACTTGGAGTGCCTGATGAAATACTTATGAGGCATCCCTTTCCTGGTCCAGGACTTTCCATAAGAATTATAGGAGAGATAACAGAGGAAAAACTTAAAATATTAAGAGAAGCCGATTACATCTTTATCCAGGAGTTAAAAAGGGAAGGTCTTTATCATAAAGTATGGCAAGCCTTCTGTGTTCTCTTACCTGTTAAAACTGTTGGAGTTATGGGAGACAGGAGAACTTATGAATACACTGTTGTGTTAAGAGCTGTGGAGAGTAGGGACGGAATGACTGCAGACTCTTCCAACCTTCCTCTCTCTTTCTTAAAGAAAGTTGCATCAAGAATTATAAATGAAGTTGAGGGGGTAAACAGAGTGGTCTATGACTTAAGCTCCAAACCCCCTTCAACCATAGAATGGGAGTAAGATTTAATCAGACTTCAGAATTCCTAATCCCTGCTTTCTTTATTTTAAAAATAATCTCTTTCAGTATTTTAAAGAACAAATTTATCTCCTCGCTTGAGTAATCTCTATTAATTAACCATTTTAATGCACCCCATTTAGAGTTGAACTCCATAAAAAAATCTATTTCATTTAAATTTTTAGTATATAAATTAGCTATATTTTCTCCATCATTTACTTTCTTAGCTATTAACTCATTACCAGTATATATAGATTGCTTAAATACAGAATTTGGAGGATAGCCAAAAAGCAGAGGAACTAAATTACCTTCTAGATCTACATTCAAAGAAAAACCTTTTGATCCCCATTTAAAAACCAGAGCATTTTCATCAGCAAATTTAAACAATCTTTGAAAAACTTTATATCCATTTTTATCTAAAGATTTCAAAAATTGCTCTCTATTGATCTTCGGAAGTGATACAGATTTGGGCATTGATCTCAAGATATCTTCTTTTCCTACCACAACCTCTCTAGTTATAATTCTCTCACCGGATTTAGTTTCAAAATATTTAAACTCTATACAATATATATCTATTCCCTTCTTTCTAAGAAATACTGCCGTCTGTTTAACCTCTCTTGATATATCTTGCGCAATTATAACAAGCTTTACAGCTTTATTAAAAGAAACACTCTCTTCATCAAATTCACTGTCTTTAAAATATTCCTTATGATATTCTTCCAAAGATACTTCCTCACCTAAATAATTTTGAAAAATGTTGTTTAGTTGAGCATAGTCTAAACTCTCAACGAAGGAAGCATACTCAAGAACTTGTGCCACTGTTTCCCTCGGAGTTCTTCCTCTCTTTAATTCAACAACCACCGTATTTCCATATTTATCAATTCCCAATAAGTCTATAAATGTGTTCAAATTCGTTGTAACCTGTCTACCAATAATAAGAATGTTTGAATCTTCAAAAAAATATTCAGGATTGTTTTCTAAAATATCCTCCAAATCTGCTTCTTGCTTTATCTGCTCAAATTTTTTTTCTCTATACGGAATTAATTTACCTTCTCTGCCAATAGTAAAAAGTTTCATTTGTATAAATTCTATCACTTATTAAAATGAATGACAATTATGATGAGATTAATTTCCCTACCCAGTTTTTAACCT
>Ga0190359_1002212_pt1 | contig 11698 bp, 9 predicted proteins | sample 48721823_MG_FD_161269 | JGI IMG/M metagenome (GOLD analysis project Ga0190359, IMG submission 161269) | Hydrothermal vent microbial mat bacterial communities from Southern Trench, Guaymas Basin, Mexico - 4872-18-2-3_MG | ecosystem: Environmental > Aquatic > Marine > Hydrothermal vents > Microbial...
ATTAATTTTTTTGAACACAAGATCATCGTAAGCGCGGAAGGCCTGAAGCATGCTTTCGTGATATTCGTTCAGGACATTCAAATTGGCGTGGATGTATCCAAGTGGATTATTGATCTCATGTGCCATTCCCCCGGCGAGCCTTCCGAGGGACGCGAGCTTTTCCGTTTGCGCCAGGGTGATGAAGATTTTCTCCTTCTCTTTCTCTGCCCGCTTGCGCTCCGTGATGTCTCTTGCAATCCCCAGAATTGCGTAAGGCTTTCCATCCTGATAAATAACAGACGCCTTGCTCTCGACATCTATATATTCACCGTCTTTGCATTTCAATTTGAACTCTGTTAACTCTTTTTGAGAACCTGTTTCTTTTAATTCTTCAAGAGATTTAATGGCCTCTGGCATTTGGTCCTGAGACAGTAAGGATGCGAAATCAAGACAAAGAATATCCTCCTTTTTGTATCCGAGCAGATTCAGGGCCGCGGGGTTTGCGTCAATAAATTTTCCCTCAAAATCACTGATGTATACTAAATCAAGTGAGCGGTCAAACAGTGCCTGATACCTCTCGTCGCTCTGGCACAAATTCTCTTCCGCGCGCTTTCTGTCCGTGATGTCCCTGATCGAGCACGTCAATCCTGCTTTCTGGTCATCATCATCGTAGATGACAAAGGCATACACTGATACCGGGAGAATCTCGCCGTTTTTCATCTGTGCCCGGGCGTCATTCATCTTGATGGTTTCAGTTCGCTTACATTTTCGGATCGCCTCAACGAGTATGCTGGCCTCTTCAGGGGGAAAGAATTTATTCATGTTCAATCCCTGGATTTCCGCTTGACTCTGGTATCCTGATAATTTCACAAACGCGTTATTTGCGAATTCAAGTTCGGCTTCAATGTTGAAGATTGCTATTCCGTCCTGGTTGGAATCAAATGCGCATTTGCAAATTTGTGCGAATACTTTTTCTTGTTTGTCTTCAGAAATACTTTTCATAGCCAGGTTCTCCTAACCCTGTATGCTCTTGATCCTTTCGGCATCCTGGTCCTTTGAATCCAGACCATCAACCGGGAGCATGATCGTAAAGGCGCTTCCCTTTCCGGGCTCGCTCTCCACCTTGATTTCCCCCCCGTGCTTTTTCACTATTCCGTATGAGATGCTCAATCCGAGCCCTGTGCCTTTTCCCACTTCCTTGGTAGTGTAAAATGGGTCGAAGATTTTGCTTATCTGTTCCTGTGTCATTCCACATCCTGTGTCTTGTATCCGTATGCACACATGGTTGTTCTCATTCCATGTGCGGAGTTCAATCTCTCCCCTGTTCTCGATGGCCTGTGCCGCGTTGATCAGTATATTCATGAACACCTGGCTCAGCTCCCGTGGATAGCACTTGATCCTGGGCAACTCTCCGTATTCCTTCTTTACCTCGGCCTTGTATTTGAGCTCGTTCCACACTATGTTCAGTGTGCTTTCCAGTCCGGAGTTGATGTCCGCCCGTTCCGGCTCGCCTTTTGACGGGTGTGAAAATTCCTTGAGGTTTAGAATAATGTTTTTGACCCTCTCCGCTCCCTCCCTTGATTCCCGGATCAGTGCATCTAAATCATCAAACAAGTGAGGAAAATCCATTTCATCCCTGGCTTCCTGTATCTGCTCTAATTGTTGGCCTATGGGCCCTTTCGGATTTATCCTGCTGATGTCCGAGAACAGGGTCTCGTAAGCATGGAAAATCTTTTTCAGGTCTTTCCGGTAGTCGTCAAGCACATTCAAATTGGAATTTATGAATCCCATGGGATTATTGATCTCATGTGCCACGCCTGCGGCAAGCTGTCCGATGGATGCCATCTTCTCGCTCTGCAGGAGTTGCATGGTCGCGTTTTCCAGTTCCTTGTGCTTCTTCACCAGTTCGCGGTTTTTCTGCTCGAGTGCATCCCGAAGTCGCTGTCTTGCAATTCCCACGGCCAACTCGTTTGCGACCTGGGAGAGTATACTGATCTTCTCCTGGCTGAAGTAATCAGTTTCGCGGGATGTTATCTGGATCACCCCCTGGAGCTTTTCTTCCATGACCATGGGCATGCAGATTATTGATGAGACGCCCATTCTCTCCAGGCGGAGCCGGGTTTGGGAATTCATCTTCAGTTGTGCGACATCGGATATCACCAGAGGCCGATTGAGGATTGCGCTTCTGCTTGCAAGGTCGTTTGCGCTTCCGTCAATAGCGATCTTTGTCAAATGTCTGATCGCTTCCGGGCTGAGTCCCACGTGTGCGGCCAGGCGCAATTGAGGATGGTCAGGGTCCTTCAGGAATATAGCCGCGATGGGCACCTGCATGATCTCTGAAATCCCCTGGGCCGCATGTTCCACCAACTCCTGTAGACCGGGTGCATCCTTGATCGCATTGGAGATCGAGAGCATCAGGTTTTTCTCAAAATCCCTTTGTTTGCGATCGGTTATGTCGCGCATGATATACTGCATCCAGGTGACCTCGCCCTCGTATATAATAGGGATAGCCCTGACCTCCACATCAATGGCGCGTCCGCTTTGACACTCAAGCCTCAGATCGAACTGCCCGGGACTCTTGTCTCGAACCATGGCCTGTGAGATTGACAAGAGCTTTTGCGTATCCTCCTGCCCGGAAACCACTGACTCAAGAATATTGGTCCCCTGGAGTTCCCTGCCCTCCGGTATCTCCAGCAGATGATAGAACTGCTTGCTGGCTTCCACCAGGCGTCTCTCCAGGTCGGTGATGACAATCGCATCGGCCGCGTTCTCCATGAAGTTGCGATACTCCGCCTCCGAGGTCTCCAGTTCAGCCTGTTTTTCAGCAAGCTCGAATTCAAGCTGTTTCTTCTCCGTGATGTCGGTAGATATGTTCAGCATCCCGATCACTTGTTCATACTTATCGAACAGGGGCGTGGATGTAACATAAAACCAGTTTTCCTTTCCGTCCCTGGTGAAGTACTTGACCTCCGCCTGCTCCCTGCATTTATCTTTGAAGACTTTTTGTAATCCGCATCCAGGGCACGGGCTGGTTTCCCATCTCAATACCTCATAGCATTTCTTGCCGATAACCTCGCCATGGAGATTAAAGACCAGAGGATTGGCATAGACTATCTCGTAGTTCTGGTTGATCATGGTTACACCCACTCCGGCTCTTTGGAGAAACTGCTCTGATTCCTGTTTCTGGCGAAGGATTTTTCTTGAATTATCGAGTTGAAGCCTGGTTATAAGGAATCCGAAGATTAATATAAGGCTGGAGAGCGCGATGGTGGAGAATCCGCGAAAGAGGTCGTGGCCAATGGTATCAAAGAAGTGTCCCATGACCGGAAGGGATGACAGCACTATGATCCCGAAGTAGGCCAGGTATTTGGTCTTTGTCAGGGGGTAGTTTGCTTCCCATCTAACCCAGTGTTGCCAGTCATGTGTGATATTTTGAAATGTCTCGCCATCCATGACCGTGGAGTGCTCCAGTGCGAGAACAAGCCTTGCGAACTTTATTATTCGGACGCCGGTCATATCCCAGGCCCTTTTCATGATGGAGCGGTGATCCTTCCAGGTTAGCTGGTAGGTGCAATACTGAGCCCCGTAGCGTGTTCCGTGATATTCGAAGGATTGATCCGGATCAAGTATTCCGACCACCCTTTCGTTTTCTTGCGAGCCGGGTGAGTTTGCCTGGAACTCGATCACCTGGCCTTCATCATCAATTCGATAGCAATGTCCATCTATTTCCCCGACTCTATCAATGGAGACCATGCAGGTTTTCTCTCTTACCGTCTCTGGCGAACAGCCGTATAGAAGGACAATCCCTTCCAGCATTCCCTTGAAGAACAGGCAATAGTCACGCGTGTACAGGCATTCCTTTCTCCCTGAAACTCGCGCCAGCAATTCATTGTGAGAGAAATTTTCTATTGCAAAGCGGTTGTTGGGGCATATCTGATGAATCCATTCCGGGAACCTCATTATTACCTCTTGCAGGCCTTTCTCGTATCCGATCATCTGATTCATGATCTCCGGGTTCCTGGATTCAACCAGTATGCGGCCGGTCCAATATGGCACGAGGGCATCGCGTGTGAGTTTCCGTGCCTGGGCGAACAGAATAATCAAATCCTCGTTTGTGAGCCATCTCCCGGGGGAACAAAGATAGTCACGGGAGTAATCCACACTGGAGAGCAATTCATCCACATCGGCCCCCGTCCTCTCCATGTATTCAATCAGGGCGCGTGTGATCTGAGCGCTGACACGATCATCCATTGTTTTGTTCTATCGGCAACTCGAAGGCAAGCTGGAACCCACCCCCGATATCCGCATAGAGAGTCATGCGGCCTTTTTGTCTTACCAGTATCCCTCCGATGATATCCAGTTGCAGGTCTTTGACCGTCTGGTCAAGCAGGCTCTTAAGTACCCCGACCACCTGTTCCTGGGAGATGACGCAGTCTTCTCCATTCAGATCCACCTTGACCATGCCTCCGGCATAGCTGGTCTTGAACTTGTATGAAGCGGTTTTCTCACGGTCTTGAAGTATTTCGCTCAGATCATGCACCTTTCTCAACACCCGGCTCTGATCAAGTGCACGCTGAACGATCTGCCGGAGATCAGTCAGGTCATTCGGCTTACGCAGGAACCGATATATCTCACCCTCATTGATGGCCTCTATGATGTCTTCTACATCGCTGAACCCGCTCAAGATGATCCGGATGATCAGGGGATAGCGGGCCTTTACTATCTTGAGAAGCTCTGTTCCCTTCATCCCGGGCATTCGCTGGTCCGCAATCAGTACCTGCACATCCTTTTCCTCTAAAATCTTCAAGGCCTCTTCACCGCTCACGCAGGTCAATATCTCGTATCCTTCCTTGCGGAATAATCTCTGAAGTGAATGAAGGACATTAACCTCATCATCAACAAACATGATGGTTTCCTTTGTCATCTTTTTCTCTCCTTTTTTGATCAAGAGCGAAAACCTTGATCAAACTCAAGATGTAACGACTAATGCAGATATATACCTGCCCTGCTTCTCTATCACCTGTTGAAGTTTTTTATTCTCCAGGAGAATCCGGCGGTATCTCAGCGTAGAGGCAACCGTTATCCTCATGATCTCCTCGTCCCAGGGTTTTTCCACATACCAATCAACTGTTCCCTGATTAATCGCGGCCACGGCCAGTTCTCGATCCTCTTGATCAATCAGTAGAATTGCGGCCGCGCCCGGGCATATATCTTTCACCTGAATCAGGAACTCTATCCCGGTCATCTCCGGCATTCTCAAATCCGAGATAACCAGGTCAATGGCACTATCTTCCAGGCGCTTTAGTGCCTCCTGCGGATGTAGGCAGGCAATTACGGCATACCCCTGGTTCCGGAGCATCTTTCCCAGAGCCTGGATGATACATTCCTCATCATCCAGGATCAGAATTCTCTGCTGGTCATCCAAGTTCAATCCTCCAGAATAATCGTGCCGTTCTTATCACGCTTTACCTCGGAAATACCGGGATAGCGCGCCTCAAGGGACTGGATGTAATCCTGCTGTCCCTTTACCTTGCCCAGAAGCCTCTTATTCTCAACAGCCAGATTTCTTAACCGGAGCGCATTCAGGATCGTTACCTTGAGCTCCTCGTCATTCCAGGGCTTGGTCAGGAACCGGTAGAGCTTGCCCTCATTGATGGCCGAGATGGCCACCTCCATATCCGCATGCCCGGTCAGGAGAATCCGGATTATGTCCGGATGCCTCTTTCGCACCTCGATTAGAAAATCCATCCCCGACATCCCCGGCATACGCTGGTCCGAGATGATAACATCCACATTCTCCTCCTTGAGGTCTTCCAATGCCTGCTTGGCATCAACATAGCCTATAATCCGATACCCCTCTCTGCGTAACGACCTCCTCAAGGAGTTGATTACATATTCCTCGTCATCTACTAACATGATCGTGCCCTTAGCCATCATCAATCTCCTTTGTTTTTTCTTAATATAATTTCGCAAGATTCAAGCCAATAACTTAAGACTCATGTCTTTATGGATAACACCTTGAAATCTAAAGATATTTTCTGAAAGTAAAAAGGCTGGATAAAACCTGAACACCCTATCCTACGGGGGAATAAGGCCAAAAACAAGACTGGAAATCTAAGATATCTTGTTTAATATCAATTAGATAGAAGGCTTTTCTCAATAACAGGAATTCTATTTTTTGAGAAATTTTTTGGGCTCGAGATTATGATCCTTAAGTTTGCGATAAAGCGAACTTTTTGCTATTCCCAGCATCTGGGCGGCCTGCTCTACATTTCCGTGGGAACTTTCCATGGCCTTTTTCAAAGCCAATCCCTCAAACTCTCTTAGAGAAACCGTGTCCGCAGGGATATAATGCTGTTGCCCTCTGTGCGGGGAAGGAAGGAGGGAGTTCGGGATGTCGCTTCTCCTCAATGTATTTCCTCTTCTGAGCACGACCATCTGTTCAATGCAATGTTCCAGTTGACGCACATTCCCGGGCCAGGAATAGTTGCAAAGCCTTTTCATGGCCTCCGGCTCTATGTCCAGGGTTTCCCCGATGTCCTTTGAATACTTGCTCAAGAAATGTTGAATCAAAAGCGGGATGTCCTCCGGCCTGTCCCTCAACGCGGGAATAGTAATATTAATAACATTAAGGCGATAAAACAGGTCTTCACGGAATTCTCCGGACTTGACCTTCTCCTCCAGATCACGGTGAGTGGCAGAGATCACCCGCACATCAATCGGCTGTGCCTTCTCTTCTCCTACAGGCCGGACCTCTCGCTCCTGAAGCACCCGCAAGAGTCTCACCTGCATAGCCAGAGAAAGGTCTCCTATCTCATCAAGAAGGATGGTCCCGCCATCCGCTTCCCGAAAAAGCCCTCTTTTATCCCTATGCGCGCCTGTAAAAGCCCCGCGGACATGTCCGAAGAGTTCGCTTTCTATCAAGCTCTCAGGAATGGCTCCGCAGTCCACTGGAATAAAACGCTTATTCTTTCGCGGACTATTAAAGTGCATGCTCCGGGCGATCAATTCCTTGCCCGTCCCGGTTTCCCCCTGAATCAAAACCGTGCTCTCGCTTTGTGAAAGCCGCTGGATCAGCTTAAAAATATCCTGCATGGCCTTTGACCTGCCGACAAAGTTCTCAAATTGATATTGCTTTTCAAGGCACCCCCTCAGCTCCTGGTTCTCTCGAATAATCTGCCTTCGCTCAAGCGCTTTCCTGACTGCAATCTGGACCACGGCAATAGGGTTGAACGGCTTGGTCAAAAAATCGTAAGCCCCAAGCCGTATGGATTCCACCGCTAGATTGATAGTGGGATACCCGGTAATAATGACCACCTCCACCTCGGGATCATTCTCCCTCATGACCCTCAGGACTTCCAGCCCGGGCATATCCGGAAGCTGGATGTCCAAAAGCACCAGGTCCACATTCTCTTGTCGGAAAATCTCAAAGGCTTCTCCTCCTGTGGAGGCAAAATGTAATTGATACCCCTCAGGCTTCAGGGTCTTTTCCAGAAGCCTGAGTATCTCCGGCTCGTCATCAACCAGCAGTATCTGGAATTCTTCTTGCACCAGGCACACCCCTCATATAAAAAAATCAGCCGCCTTTGATCGGGATCAGGCAGAGGAATTCAAGAACGCCCGGGCCAGGATTTCTAAACTGGTGATCCTCGTTCGGCGGGATGAATATCACATCCCCGGGCTTGACCTCGTGATCGCCGTTCTCGGAAACCACAACCCCGATCCCGGACAGGATAAAAACCTCGTGCTCCCAGTCATGCTGATGTCGGGGCGTGAACCCTCCATCCTCTACCTCAAATACCCGCATAATGAAATTCCTGGCCCCGTCATCCTCTGAGATCACTACCCTGCGCTTGACTCCCTCTGCCCCAGGCTCCTCCACAATGGCCCCGGACACCTCTCTATAAGGAAGAATCTTCAATTTGCTATCCCCTTTTCTCTTCTAGCTCTCCGCCTTGATGGTCTCCACTATCTCCTCGCTTACCAGTTCCTCCAGGATATAATACCTTGCATCCAGAGCCTCGGCAAGCTTCCTGGATCGGCCAAAGCTTCCCATACGCTTCTCCTCGGCATCAATGACCAGAGAATGAACTCTCCCCTCCTGCTGGAATAGATCACATATCTCGTAAATCTCGCGGTATATTTCGCCGAACTGAGGGCCCTCGTAGAACTTGTCATGGAAAAGACCTACATTGGCCCTTCCATCCGTGACCACGATCATCATCGGCAGTAAATTGGGGTCATTTCTTAGTTGGAGCTTCAGCAATTGATACGCGGTGAGCAGACCCTTGCCAAGCGGGGTCTTGCCGCCGGTAGGAAGTTCTTCCAGGAGTCTTTTGGCAAGTTCTATCGAATTAGTGGGCGGCAGGAGAACCGCGGCATCTATTCCCTTGAAGGCTATCAGACCGACCCTGTCACGCTTCTGATATGCCTCAAGCAGGAGCGAAAAGATAGCTCCCTTGGTCTCGCTCATAAGCCGTGTCCCCATGGAGCCGGAAGCATCCACCACAAAGAGAAGCAGGTTGGATGTCTTCTTCTGCCGGACCTTTTCCCGGATGTCCGGCTCGCGGATACTCACGGCAAGATTGCTCTTCGGCCTGCTCCGCTGATACGGTGCCGCGGCTCTCAAGGTGGCATCAAAGGCCAGGTCGTCATTCTTCCTCTGCATGGTGGCGCGAACATAGCGGCCTGTCTTATTGTCAGTAATAGTCCTGGTCCTACGGCCAGAGCGCCTGCGCTCCAGGCTGTCGCGTGGAAACCGCACTTCATTAATCGGCACATGAACCGGACTCCCGATGTTAAACACCTGCTCGCTTCCTCCACGGGACGGCCCGGGGCTTAAGTCATCGGCATTCCCCGGCACGGCCTGCGCATAACGAAATCCGGGTGATCCTTCCGCGCTCTCATTCTCCGATGCAGGGTCTGAGCTTTCTTGCTGATCATCGGTTCCGAATTTGGATTGCTCCGTGTCCTGTCTGGAATCATCATCCTGGACATCTCCCTCCGGTTCGGAAGCAGGGACAGAAGATTCCGCCGGCTCCTCTGCCCGCTCGCGCGTCCGGTGAAGCAGAACAAGCTCAGCCGCATCCTCGATGTCCCGGTTGATAACCCTTCGCCTTCCGGCCAGAGCCGCAATCGTGCGCGCTGTTTTATCCATCAGAACATCCGCGCGATGCCCTGCGACGAAGTGCGCAGTGGCTATCTGCGAGATGTAGGCCAGTTGATCATCCGCGATCTGCACCTCTGGTAAAATCCTCCGCGCAACCAGGATTTCCTCGCAAAGCCCTTTCTCCTTTTCGGCCCAGCTCAGAAGGTAAGCATCGGGATTCGCATCAAACTTCTCCCGGCGAAAAGCCACCTCCACCCGGGCCCCCGGATCATCCAGGCCGGTGGTGACCACGCACAGACCAAACCGGTCAAGCAACTGAGGGCGAATATCACCCTCCTCCGGGTTCATGGTGGCAATGAGAATGTAGCGTGAAGGATGAATATAGCTGATACCCTCTCGCTCCACCAGGTTTATCCCTGTCACCGCGGTATCCAACAGGATGTCCACCAGGTGATCCTCAAGTAGGTTGACCTCGTCAATATATATGATTCCACGGTTGGCCTCTGCGAGAATGCCGGGCATGAATCTTTTCCTGCCGGTCTTGAGAGCGTATTCAAAATCAATACTTCCCACAAGCCGGTCCTCAGTAGCATTCAAAGGCAAGTCCACAACCCTGACCCGGGTGCGACTACGCTGGAGATTCTCTCCTGCCTCAGTCCTCTCTTTGCAGTCCTGACACATACTGCTCACATCATCAGGGTCACAGTGAAATGGGCAATCGCGGACCTCTTCGAGCTCAGGAAGCAATGCCGCAAGGCCTCGCACCGCTGTGGACTTGGCCGTGCCCTTGTCTCCCCGGATCAGCACGCCGTAAAGCTGAGGATTTATCGCATTGAGAACAAGGGACTTCTTGAGTAGATTCTGGCCCACCAGGGCCGTAAACGGGAAGACCGGAGGCCTGTATTGTAAAGGCTTCATCCCTTAATACCGCGAGGATGCGCGTTCTGATATACGCTCGTTGATCAACTCCTCGATTCGCTTCGGATCAATGACCATATCCTCGAAGGGCCTCTTGCGCATCCGGTGGGTGAGCGCAAGTTCGATACAGCCTTCTACATCCTGGTCGGTCACCCCCTGCCTTCCATTGAAAGCGGCCAGGGTCTTGGCCGCCTTCATCATTACAAGGTCAGAGCGGTGCCCGTCCACGCTCAGGGCAATGCTGATATTGGCGATACGAAGAAGAACCTCGTCGGAAATGCTCACCTCAGGGAGAAGCTTTTTCGCATTGACTATCTGCTCGGCCAGCTTTTCCTCCTGAGGCATCCATCTTTTATACATCCCTTCAGGGTCTTCCTCGAATTCCGCGTTCTGCTTGATTATCTGGACGCGCTGATTCTGGTCTCGCAGGGTATGAATGTTGACGCAGAGTCCGAACCTGTCCAGAAGCTGTGGCCGTAGCTCCCCTTCTTCCGGGTTCATGGTCCCCACCAGTATGAACTCGGCAGGATGGGTATAGCTCACTCCCTCCCTCTCGACCGTGTTTACCCCCATGGCCGCAGAGTCAAGCAGTACATCCACGATATGGTCATCAAGCAGGTTAACCTCGTCCACATACAGGATGGCCCTGTTTGCCTCCGCAAGTATACCCGGCTCGAACTTCTTCTCACCCTTCTGGATGGCATGCTCCAGGTCCAGGGTCCCAACCACCCTGTCCTCGGTAGCATTTATGGGAAGGTCTATAACGCGCATCTTCTCGTATGACACTTCCAGCTTGCCGTTCTTGCTAAGCCGCTCCTGGCATTCGGTGCAGAGCCTGGACGGAACATCCGGATCACAACGGAAGCGACAGTCCTTGGCCACCTTGATCTCGGGCAGAAGTGCGGCCAGGGCCCGCACAGCAGTGGACTTTGCCGTGCCCTTTTCACCGCGGATCAGCACACCGGATAACCGTGGGTTAATCGCATTCAGCACAAGGCCGGACTTCATCTTCTCCTGCCCAACAATGGCGCTGAACGGAAATATCTTTCCTTGCTTCATTGCAACTACCTCTATTACAGGTCAAATTCCCTGTATTTTTTCAAGACCCTGAAAGCCGATCCAGACATCATTGAAATGGCCCGGTCATAGCAAAAAATCCCTTGATCTTCTCGTTCGTCTCCCGCAGGCGCATAGACAGGGTTCTGACAAAGGTCCAGAGCAACTTATAAGCCAGCTCTTTGTCATCCTTCAGGAGTTTGTGGAAATCCACGCGGTCAATCACCAAAAGCTCGGCCGGCCGGTTAACAATGGCATGGGCAGAGCGCGGCTCGTTGTCAATCAGGCTCATCTCCCCGAAGTAAGACCCCTTCTTGAGCACAACAAGGGCCTCCTCGCCAACACCGGAGATTATCTTGCTTATCCGGACCTCGCCTTTCAAAATCAGGTAAAACTTTTCACCCTCATCCCCCTCGGCAAAGATGACATCATTGCCCTTGAATTTTTCCCTGAAGGATATACTAGTGATCTTGCCCAGCTCTTCCTTCGATAGATCCTGGAACAGGTCTGTATGCTTGAGTAAATCGAAATCCAGACTCATCGTGATCGCCCCCTTTTATATTTTAACATAAAGCAGGAAAGTGACAAGAAAAATAATTCCTGACACCTTGACGACCCAGGATACAGTGATTATCT
>Ga0190359_1002213_pt1 | contig 11696 bp, 9 predicted proteins | sample 48721823_MG_FD_161269 | JGI IMG/M metagenome (GOLD analysis project Ga0190359, IMG submission 161269) | Hydrothermal vent microbial mat bacterial communities from Southern Trench, Guaymas Basin, Mexico - 4872-18-2-3_MG | ecosystem: Environmental > Aquatic > Marine > Hydrothermal vents > Microbial...
GCAAATATATATAGATTTATAAAGATTTTTGTGTTTAAATAATAGCCTAAAAAACAGATAAAAACCATAAGCTTTAATAAAATTCTCTGGTAAAAACTGTTAAATGAAAAACCCTACAAAAACTAATTGTGATAAATTAATATCAAAGATTAAGGAATTAAAAAAGGGTGAAATCAAAAAGCTAATTGACAAAAGACTTCAAGAATTCAAAAGCATTCAATCAAAGTCCAACCAAGAGGTTTTCAAAGAACTGTGCTTTTGCTTATTAACAGCGAATTTCAACGCAGAACGTTCTATTATGATTCAAAAAGAAATAGGGAATGGCTTCATAACTTTAAAAGAAAATGAACTTGCTAAAAAACTAAAAGAATTAGGTCACAGATTCCCAAATACCAGAGCTCGATATATAATCAAAGCAAGAGACTATAAGGATAATATCAAAGATATAGTTTTTAAGATAAAGAGTGATAAAGATAAAAGAACTTGGCTAATTGAGAATATTAAAGGCTTAGGATACAAAGAAGCGAGTCATTTCTTAAGAAATATTGGTTTTTTCGACGTTGCCATAATTGACTTCCATATCGTTGACTTACTAGTTGAAAATAAAATAATCAAAAGGCCAAAAAGCCTCACAAAGAGGAAATACTTAGAAATCGAAGAGGTATTAAGAGAGATTTCAAACTCGATTAACATAAGCTTAGGCGAACTTGATTTATACTTATGGTATTTAGAAACAGGAAAAGTGTTGAAATAGGGATAAACAGAAATAAGGAACTTACTTGCAAGCTAACTTAATAGTTTATTTAATAGTATTTCTTTTTTGTAATATCTCATCATAGCAGATTCATAGAAGCATCAAAGAAAAAAAGATCAATAGAAATCATAACTACTCTCAGAAAAGCCAAGGTTTAAAAGGGTTAAGATTATTGATTAAAAAGAGACTTTAATAAGATGAACAAAAAGCAATTAATCAATCGCCTTAAAGAATTTGGATTCTCTAAAGAAATAGTATTGGCTTTCCAGAAAATAGATCGTGAGAGATTTATTCCAGAAGGATTAAAAGAGTTTGCATATGAAGATATTGCTTTACCTATAGGCTATAACCAAACTATCAGCCAACCATATACTATTGCGTTTATGCTATCTTTGCTAGATGTAAAAGATAAACAAAAAATTCTAGAGATTGGCTCAGGTTCAGGCTATGTTTTAGCTTTACTTTCAATATTAAACCCTTCAGGTAGAATAATTGGCGTTGAACAAATAAAAGAGCTTGCTGATAAATCTAAAGAGGCTACAAAAAACATTAAGAATATAAAGATAATTCATAAGAATGGTTCAAAAGGTCTAATTGAAGAGGCTCCATTTGACAGAATTTTGGTAAGCGCTTCAGCAAAAAGAACACCTAAAGAACTAATAGCTCAGCTCTCTGATGATGGCATCTTGGTAATCCCGGTTAAATCCTCAATTCTTCGAATAAAAAAGAACAAAGAATCAACTGAGATTGAAGAATTTCCAGGATTCTCATTCGTACCTTTGGTTGAACAAAATCTCAAAGAATAAGAACACAAAATTTCATTCTAAAAATTGAAAAGAAAACAAACAAAAAAGTTTACATATGCTGCTTCGCTTCTTGGAGCATTTCAATTAACGCATCACATTCTTCAAGGGTAAACCTTCCAGTTCTCGAAAACTGCCACCTATCAGAATCAGAATCATAATTCTGTCTTGAAATCTGGACTTTAGGTTTTCCCTCGTTATAGCTCATCACAGAAACAATAAGTTTCGTTCCGTTAAAAACTTTCTCAGTTTTAAACAATTCTTTATCTAAACTTGGATCAAATGCCATTTTAAAACCAAAAACTTGCATAACTTTATATTCTTTTCTAATAAAAAGCAAGCAAAAAGCCAGAAAAGGAGATCAAAAACAGAAATAATATGTTTTATTTTGAAGTGGAAACAAAACTTTAAATAGACTTATAGGTAAAAATATTTTGTCTTAACTAATTATAAAATTGGATGAACAATTCAAAAATTAAAAAAGGTGATCATTTTGCCAATAAACAGCATTACAATTTTCAATGTGCTTTCTCTGATAAATCTTGCACTGATAATCTTTTTGTTTATAAAGATTAGAAAAGAACTATCTAAATTCAACAAAAGCTTAAATGAGATAGAGTTCAACGAAAAACTTGAAAGTATGTTATCTGAAGACATTAAATCAGAAAACATTCATAAGTTGGCAAGTAATCTTTTCACAAAAATCAAGATGAGATATAACTTAAAAGCTAACTCGTTCTCTGAAGCTATTGAAGAACTAAAAAGAAGATACGATATTAAAGAAGATTTTAAGGATATGATAATCGATTTCTTTAACCATATGGTTATTATTAGCTATAAAAAAGAAACGATTTCCACAGATGAACTCATTGAACTAAAGAAAAAGATAAAATATATCATACAATCATTAAAAAGCTAAGATTGATTTAGTTCTTATTTTGTCCTTACTTTATTTTCTAAGAAATTGTTCAATAAACTTTCAAGTACGAAAGAAGGTAATGCAAAAACAAGGCTAAAAGTATTGCTTCAATAGAATAAACTGCGTATTTCAACCACTTGATTATGTGAGCATTTTGCGAAGGCTCTTCTTTCATCACACCTGAATCAGTAGAATAAAAACCTGAACTTGACTGATTTTGCTCAGTAGTGCTATAAAAAGATGATGAAAAAGCTGTATCTTGATTAGTGCTTTGCGAGTAAAAGTCTCCTGTTGACGAAGTTGCTGTTGAGTCTCCAGAGTCAAATACATCAAATAAGTCATCGTTACTCTTTGGTTTATCCTTCTTCTTGAAAAAATCAAAAAGGCTCATTTTATATTCACACCTATATTTTTAGCATTATGTACTCTATAAGTTATAAGGGTCCATATCAATAGTAATAGGAACGATATTAAAAGCTTGATCTCTGAAGGCTCAAACAATTTAGCTAATGCACTCTTCTTTTTAACAACAAAAGTCATCGGCGCAAAACCCACAAGCTTATCATTAGAGTAAAACTTAACATAATAATCGCTCTTACAGTTTGAAGTATCCTTCGCTTTAAACGAATACAACAAAGTCTTCTCATCAGAGTAATTTAAGTCGCCAGTCCCATTTATGAACTCTATACATGGATTTGGTTCATATTTTATAGTAAGGTTCGGCAAATCTCTATCACCAATGTTCTTAACGAAAAACGCGATATTTTCAATTGAATTTGGTTCTAAAACAACAGTTCTTGGATATTCCAAGACCATCAACCTACTAAGATTGCCTCTCGGAATCACAATCACCTTCAAAAGTTTTCGGGTTACCTCTCTAGAAATGTTCTCCCAAGTGACATTAACAACAACAGGAATATAGTACGTTTTAGGAACAGCTTTCTCATAAACAGATAATTCAAGACTTTCATTTATTGTCTGACCAGCTGAGATATTGTCAATAAATTGCTTAGAAGTGTCCCATCCTTTCAAAACCTCATGAAAGACTGTTAAATTATACACCGGCCCATCGCCAAGGTTTGTCAAATTAAAGATATATGAACCTGCTTCTCCCTGCATGAGAGTTATATTCTCCGGGAGATCCAACCTCAATGTAATAGGCTGAGGGAACTCCCTTGTTTTTTCTTCTGTTCCAAAAGGAACTTGAGTTGGTGAGCCTCCGCCACCTGATGGCTCAGGAGTTCCGCCTTGACCAGGACTTTCACCTTGATTAGGTTCTGGCACAGGCTGAGGCTGAGGTTCAGGTTGAGGTTCTGGAGGTTTCTTAAAACCAAATGGTGCAAAAACTGAGAAATTAGTCAAGTTCAAGCTCATAATCAATTGTTCTGATGGCGAAACCAAAGTATATATTCTCTTCCAGGTACCATTAACCCAGCCAGTAAAAGTTAAATTCTCAGTACTATTATTGGTAGCATTCATATCTTCAATAGTCAAGGCTACATAAGTACCATTATATTCATAAATACTTATGTTATCCGTGGTAACATAATCCAATATATCCTCATCGTAATGAAACTTTATTATTGCCCAGGAATCATTATTGTTATTCTCAGAAGGGTCATACTGAACAAATTGGCCAATATCTAATAAACCAGTAATGTTCGGCTTAGGAGGAATTTCCTTTACAGACTTAACAATACTGTCCTCAAAATCGCTTGTAAGCCGTGCAGTAGTTACATTAACATTAATCAAATGAATTAAAGAGTCGTTTTCTGCAATTATCTCTGAGCTATTACTTTCAAAAATCACATTCACAAACTTGACATCGCTATGAGATGAAATAAGCGCACCATCAAGGTTATACGCACTTGCATCACCAATAACATTAACTGTACTATTATACACACAAATACCATATCTAAAATCCTGCGTTTTTAATCTTTCAATAGAAACATTCTGAGAATTCTTAATTACAATAGGACAGCTATCATTAGCTAGACTGCCATTTAAGCTTCCATCTCCATCAATAAGCTCTGGTCCAAAGTTAATAACAACCTGAGTCTGATTCTCAATGATCATACAACTGCTATTGTAGTTCAGTTTACTATTATTAACGATGTAATACCCAGACTCATTTATCGTTGTGCATGGATCATTTATGACTTTAATTTTCAATGATTCAATACCATTAACGAAGATTTTCTCTCCTCCAATCATATCCTCTTCATAAGTAAAAGTTTCCTTAGGTGCAAGAATATCTTCAAAAACAGAAGCATCAGAACTATTCACAAAAGACACAACCAAACCTGGTTCCAATCTTGTTATAGTCAGATTCTTATCATGAAACACTTGATCAACAGCAAAGTAATAAACTTTTGGCGGAGCATCAATAAAAACCGAAATTTTGTATGAACCATTAAGGACAGAGTTCATATAAGTTAAATTGGTATTATTAAGATTCGGGGTTGAATTTAAATACGAATCATAGTTATCATACACCAAAGCTAAAATTTTTCCTGGATATAATGCTTCTGTGCTTGACAGAACTACATCAAGATAAGTACAATTGTTTGACACATTTGTGATCTCAACAGGCAATGAAAGTATACTCTTTGTTAAATTCTTAGAGTAGCTCGCATAAACCAAATCCGCCACTTGACCTGTTTTCAACTTGGGATCACAAAGTTTAAGGAACAAATTCTTGTTCGTTGGGGAATAGTCCATATAAGAATTACTGCCAAAACTCACATTTGATATATTCTGGCCTGCTCTATCATAGAGTAAATCTTGACTAAAATTAATAAAGGATATAGTTGAATTAGTGCTGTTATTTGTAGCATTCAGAATGACAAAAGAAGATTCTAAAGAAAAAACGATCTTCAAAATCGAAAAAATTATGATTATTAAAAATGCACGAAATACCAAGGATAATATATCTTTACGAAAACTATTCTTACGCTTATTCTTCATCTTTGGACACTCAAAACATTAATTATAGAGCAATAAGCCCAATATGCCTACCTTAAAACAACTTCTAAAAAGTTAGTAAACAATTGATAAACAAAGTTAAATGATTGACTAACCAAATCCTTGTTATAGATCTGTTTATCTGAGAGGTCGTTAGTTGAAAGATTAGCAATCTTCAAAGGATATTGATTGGTTAATTTTCCATTAATGATAAAATTAAACGGCTCACCACTTTCCGTTGAACCTTCAAAGTAAATAGTATAATTACCAACTGCGTTTTGATAATTTAGATAATTATACTCTGGGTCATAAAGCTTGTTATATGTTGGAATAAAAGTAAAAGATGCATTGCCATAATAATCTGTAACAAAAGAAACTGTCTCCTTTGTCTGTAAGCCAGTTTTGACAGTATTATTTAAGCCATCTATCGTTAAATCAAAAACCTGGCTTGGCGCAGACAAACTTAGACCGTTAACCTGAATAATCTCAACAGTGGAGTTCCTTAATATTTTATCATCAGAATTTTTGAAATGAAAATCTAACTTATAAGGCTGATTAGGGTATGGAAATGTATCATTCAGTTTTCCATCAATATAAATTTCTGGCAGAACAATCGGCTTCAACTCAAAATCTCGTGTATCAGTATTATCTGCTTCATTACATTCCGCAATATCGTTATTAGAGTCCACAGTGACCGAAACAGTATAATAACCACTCTTAGCATAAGCCGGCCAATTTAGATTAACTGTAATGCTTCCACTTGGAACAATGGTATTACTTATAGGGATATTCGTCTCATAGATAACTTGCGAAGGATTTGTTCTATTGTAAATCTTAACATGAACAGTAAAATCAGTAGTCACATCAACATTTCCTCCATTAATCTCATAAGGAGAATCCCTCGGATTTGATATTGAAAAAGAGATATTCAATGTTTGACTATAATAAACAGGATCTGGATTAACAGATAATATCGATGCTCTAAGATTCGGCCCAATACAAATAGGATATCCTAATCCATTGATAACAACATACTTTGTATAAACAGCCTGATCATTGACCACAGGCAAGCCTGTATCAAAATCAGGGAAAGATGCTACTGAGAATATATCTCCATCACTACAATCAGAACCAGAATCGTCGTTACAAACTCCTATTACTGCCTTTCTTTTATCACTTAACCCAAAGGTTGCATCAGATAGAGATTTGGAGAAAGAGCCTCCTGTTGTTTGAAAGGTTGCAGTAGGAACTCCTATTGAGATCTTTTTTGTAGACTGATCAAAGCTTCTTGTAACTGAATAAGAGCCTCTAAAAATTGCATTGCTATCTCCCAGAACAAAATCTGATATTACACCAGGATTCTCGCCTGAAGAAGAATAACCTATCCACAATTTAGCAGGGAATGCTGCCATATACACATCAGGGTCTGTTACCGTTAACTGAGAAGGAGAAATAGTTAGCAAACCAGGAGTGGTTTCGTAACAGCCTGCTTGTGCAGAAGCTTGGTCTGTAAAAGATAAAGCGCTACTTGAAGCTGGGTTGTAAGAAACCAAAACATACTTCCAAATCCCTTGAACTCTCATTGCATAAAACGCTCCAACATACCTTTGGCCACCTACGTCGCACAACTGAATACCTACATCAAGATTGCCATCAATACCATCTTGATACATAGTTGATGGGTCATTTGAATTTCCTGTGAAGTATAAACCACCAGATTGCTTCGTTAGGGTTGCTGTCTGGGCAAAAGCAACAGAGCTATGTATAAGAACAATCAAGAACAACGACAAAATTAATATTAGCAAGTTGAATCTAAAGCCTTGTCTAATTTGTAAACTTCCAATACTTAATGAAGTTGAATTTTTCATATCAAACACCTTGATTGCGTAATCTCGTCTTATAATATTTAAACATTAGTAATTTAACGAATAAAACAATGATGACAAAACCTGGTTCATTGCATTAGTCACCATTTTAAGATTATCATTGCTATAAAAAGTTCCACCTAGGTCTATGTTTAAATCTGTGTTAATTGTTGCAGTAACTGTTTTTAAAAGATTGTAATTACTGTCGAGTATTTCTAACTCAATAACTGAATTTGAAGCCGGCCTGCTAGTTGGCGTCACAATTATTTGTTGGTTTGTTGGTATAAGGATTCCCTTGTATTTTTCTTTTAAATCCAAAGGAGCATTTCCATTATAGGGGTTCATAATTAAATAACCGCCAGTTTCCTTAATTCGAACATAATAATTTGAAACCGGAAAACCGCCGTTTGTGACTGTAACCGTTATGATGTTTGGAGCTCCAGTCTTAAGAAGTAGTTGCCCACCAAAATCCGGGAAAGAGCTAATTGATACTGTTCCTGTAGTTAACTCATAATTCACATTAAACTGATAAGCTTGTTGTAAAACACTTGACCATTTGTAAAGGAAATTAATAATTTGGTTCATCTCGTTAACATTAACTTTTGCATTATCATATAAAGAGTCTGGCGATAAAGGTTTGCTTAAGTAGATCAATTCATCCTTTGAATCAACGGTAAGAGATTTCTTAGAAACTAGAGAATCTCCATAAGCTCTTGCAACAAAAATACTATAATTTGTTATATCCGGATAAACTGTCGGTGCAATCAAGAAAGTCTCTTCACCAACAGCATCTGTTGTGCCTCTGGAATACGCATAAGAAACATAACCGTCAAGTCTAGAGGGGAAAAATAGATTCTGACCATTCTCTTCCCCAATAACCACTTCAATATTTGCTGCCGGTGCATATCCTTGATAGATATACTCTGCTTTTATTTTAACTAGGTAAGGCAGAGCAGTTTGACCAAAATGATCTGTTTGAACATTATCTATCCAGACCTTGAAATCTACTGCAGGTAGTTTACTTAATATATAAAACGAATAATCTTTGCTGGATAACGGCAACATAAACTGGGAAACACAGATATTATCATTGGCACAATATTGGTTCTTAAACTCGGACAAAAACAAAGGCACATAATTTGAACCATTGTAATATTTCAAAAGAACCATCTTTGTACCCGGCAAAAGATCTATTGCAATTCCTCTAAAAGAATATCCTGAAATATTAACAAAATCATAATATCCTGAAGAGAATGTATTTTTTGGATTATCAGATAATTCATAGTAATTATCATAGAAGACAGGATAATCCTGAGAATTAAACAACCCATCCTTCTCTAAGTCTGAAAACGAAGCATTATAGACATTATCCACTGAAAAGGCTGTATCTAAAGGCATTGCAGCATAGTAATGAAAGCCATCATTAAGGTTATCCCCTGGGAAGTAATGTGTAGTTACGATCGGTTGAGATAAATTAAGTGACAGGAATGCTCGATTTGTCTCATCTAAATCCAAACCGTTGTTTTCAATAATCATGCCTGCCCAATGGCTTGTCCTAGAAAAACTTTCTAGCTTAACATAATATGACTTTCCAGCAAGCACATCAACAACTGCGGGAGGATTATCAGCAAAAGCAATGTTGAACATAAAACCAAAGAAAAGTACAAAAAAGAATAGAGCTCGCACTAAAAAAACCGCCTTAAGACTACTTAACTCTTTTGGTTTTCTACTAATCATCTTATTGGATATCCCAGCAACAAAATTTTTTAACCTGAAATTAAATGGAAACAAAAGGAAAAACAACACTCAAATCAATTTTTTAATGCAAAAGTTATAACTTCATCTTCAAAAGATGAGACATAATCGTTTAATGATACCAACGCATTAATCGTGTTATCGCTCAAATCAGAAACATTAACCTTAACAAAAGGAACATATTCCAGGTAGCCAGCATTAACATTAAAAGTACATTCCCGTCTAACAACTGTATCTAAAGCAATGTCTGAGTCTAAAATAACCAAATCTTTTGGCAACAAATCTCTTAAAGTGATAGACTTGCAGTTAAAATTACCAATAACTGGTTTTAAATAAAGCGTTAATCTAAAGCTATAAACCACATTGGGCGCCAGAGTAACAGTTATATTATTACGTTTAGAGATACATTCATCAGAATCATTTACAGAAAGACATGCTGAATAATTTATAACATCTTTACTTATGTTTTGAAAGATTGCATCAATCAAATCTCTATTAATTCTAAAATCATAAGAACTATTGAGATTATTCTTAACAATAATATCCACATCAAGTAAGAAAGTATCGTTAAATTCATTCACTAATTGAGAAGATGTATTCATAAAAAAAGTTAAATTGCCTTGTTCATAAATCAAAAAAGCATCTACTTCAAAAGAGCTTTTATTATCAGCATTATCAAAAAGTGTTTGCTCAATTGTTTCATTAAATCTTGATTTATTCATGTGAGAAATGTTATTTAGAGTATCGATGTTCACATAAACTCCTTTAGTAGCTTCATTATTTAGAATCTTTTGAAATTCTAATGAAAGATTCTCTAGAGGAATATCAGTTGCAAGCACTGGCACAGCTATACTTAAGACTATAAAAATCAAAAACATAAACCCGCACAACAACTTTTCCTTTAAACCAAACATATAAACAACCCCTTTTAATTTAACCTAAAACGTACGCATTTATATGATTTAATATCCTAAGGTTACTACTATAAAAACCAGTATAGTATTAACGGTTTAGATATATAAAAATATCTAACCACACAAGAATGGTTAAGACGTGTTAACCAGTTGTTAACAAGTCTTACTAAATAAGCCCAGCATTTTAAGGAGTACAAAATTTGAAAAATAAAAAAGAATAAAATCTGCGTCTATATCTTAAACACCTTTCTCTTCTTGGATTTTTTCCTTAACACGATTGCTAAGATTAACAATATCAAGGCAACAATTATGATAACTAATACTTTATCATTTTCCATAATTCCCACAATGAAGCCAGTTATTAGAGACTGCTCATAAAAGTTCGTAATTTCCATAGACACAACTTTTGCATTTAGAGTGTCTTTATTTCCATAATACAATAAAACATCAATCGTTTTGTTATAAAAATCCTCTTTATACAAGAAAGGAGTATCAATTACAAGCTCTCCTTCAGAATGTTTAGGAATCATCGTTTTCTTAGAAACTAAAATATTATTTGGTCCCAAAGAAACCTCTGCAAAAGCCACTAAATCATAATCGTTATTATTTTGCACTTTCAACAACAGCTTTCCTCTAGAATTATCAAACCTATGATCCACTAACGAAAGAGAAGAATTTTCTACATAATCTGAGACGAACACTTTTTGATTAATTAATGGCCTTCCATTCCTATCTTCAAGAGTATTTTCTAGAGGGAAATCCATACCATATAGCACATTAAGAACGATACTAAGGTTATCTAAATCATTAAAATCTTTAGCTCTTGCCTCAGATAAATTTACAAAATAAGGAATTGTTAATTCCTGCCCAGGCAAAATCTCTAAAGGGAATTTATCTGAATAAGGTGTATCTGAAAACTCAAAGTTTGTATAAACGAAGGCTCTAAAATTACCGTTATTTTTAAAAGTAATTGCTAATGTATTTAAATCGGGATAATAAGTTACGTTCTTTATATTTAATAACAAATAAGGGTAATCCACTGAAAAAGCGTCTAAGTCCAACAACTTGCCCTTATAAGGCTTTAGATTAGTAATAGTTCTTGCATACTTTAATAGAAGTTTCAAATCTTTTCCTGACCTTGCTTCAAGTTCCTTAGCAACATCCGCAAGCTCGCCACCGATTATCTCGAACCTCTCAGCAGAGGTCTCCTTAACCAAAGAAGCTAAAAGATCCAGGTTACCATCATAAATAAAAATAGGCTTGCCTGAAATTAAAGCATCGGGGTCAACCTTATCTAAAATCATTAATGTTGACCAATCATAATCAACATTGTTTAGGGTATAATTTAAGAGAGCAATCATATTTTTATAAGGAACATCTATGAACTTGATCCCTGGGAAGAAGTCAATTAATCTATATGGAAAATAGCCTGCTGCAATGCTTCGCTCATCAAAATCAAAGTTAGACACAACTGAACCTAAATTTTTCTTTGTGAGAAAAACAGGCCAGTATTTTTCATTCTTAATTAAGGGAGCAGCTACAACAGCTTCATTTCCAAAATCCGGATTCAATACAATAAAGTTGTTAACTTTGTCTTTTATTTTATCATACAAAGCCACTTGCAAATCTGAAAAATCATTAAAAACAACGCTTTCGGTATTAACATAATCCCTTACTTTAAGAAAAGAGAAATAATTCTTAATAATCGCATCCTCTTTT
>Ga0190359_1002214_pt1 | contig 11694 bp, 11 predicted proteins | sample 48721823_MG_FD_161269 | JGI IMG/M metagenome (GOLD analysis project Ga0190359, IMG submission 161269) | Hydrothermal vent microbial mat bacterial communities from Southern Trench, Guaymas Basin, Mexico - 4872-18-2-3_MG | ecosystem: Environmental > Aquatic > Marine > Hydrothermal vents >...
CAGAAGTACTGCCAGGAGACTGCCGTCAAAGAGCCTGATGTAACCGGCAAAAAACCGGTTGCTTCCGGTATTCATGCTGTTGTCACAGGTTATACCCTTCGATTAACATTGAAGAGAGAGGGAGTCCTTTCCCTCTCTTTGTATAATTCTTCCGGAAGACATGTTTCCGTGATTTTCCGGCGTAAATCATTGTCAAAAGGCAGCCATTCGATTCAGTTAAATAAAAATATTCCGCCGGGTGTTTATTTTCTTCGTGGGAAAATCGGCGGCATGCGTTTTTCACGGAGGGTTGTTGTTACCGGTGGTATATAAATACAATTTACAGCTATAATACTACTGAATTCTGTGCTTTAAAAGAATTAGAACTAATCCTCTTTTTTTCTCAACAAGAATACAACGACAATTCCTCACCAAAACTATGCTAAAAAGTATTTTAACGTTTCTTTTCTCTAACCATAATCAATACCATAAGCACACATAACTGCATTATTTTCAGTCACACTTTTTATTAAAAAAAATAACCTTGAAGCTGAAAGTGCGTAAAAATAACTATATAATTGACAAATGTTCAGTAAGGAAGATAAAATTAAAGGATTAAGAGACTATATTTATTTAATAGCATATTTTTATAATTCTATTGCGTATAATGACAGAATTTAAGCTGAATATGTCTATGATTACTTTCATTTTACAGATTATCTGCTCTTTTCTCTTTGCGATGAGCATTATCTTCGTTTTTGTGGAACTTCGTGCACGATTCGATAAGAGTTTCCTGGTATTTGGTATCTGTAATTTACTTCTTTGTACGTTCTGTGCTATAGACATACTTGTTCAGTATGACACAGCCCATCTCACCTGGACGAAACTACAGCATGTTATAGCCTCTTTCTTTGTTCCATTTCTTGCCTGGCACCTCTTTACAATTATGCATATAGAGAACACAAAACTGCTTAAAACGCTCTTTTTTATTGCAACACTTTTTTCATTAACTTTTTTCTCTAATATTTTACTTACCGGCGATACCGGCGGTATGGAAACAACCCTCCTGTACAACATCACCTTTGTTCCCTATATTCTGGCAGGAATTATCGGTCTGCTAGGTCTTATTATTGTCAATCTCAGAAACGCCGATGCTGGAACAAGAAAGCTCCTTACTTATCACCTTATTGGATCTCTGGTGCTCTCTATCTTTGCACTTCTCGATCTCATTTGTATAGCCACAGGGAATCCCTGGCTAATTCCCGTTGCCAGTGCTTCTGTTTTCGGTGTGCTCATCTACAGTCTTATTCTAACTATTGTGTTTACCGAGCGTCTCAGCATGATAATACGGCAGAGAGAAATTACTTTCAAGAAACTGCGGGAGGCATATAAGGAACTTGAAGAGGTACAGAGTCTTAAAGAGTTGGGCCAGTCAACAGCAATAATCAACCATGAGATAAAGAACTATACCTGTGCTATATCAGGGTATGCTGAAATGCTACCACCAATACTAAAAGATGACCGCTCAAAGAGAATTGTAAACAGGATAATTGAAGGAGCAAAAAAGATTACTTCCTTCAGTCAGGACATTTTGGATTTTTCCAAATCGAGAATCATCGTTGATAAAGCTTTTATAAATTTCACTCAATTAGTGCAGAATTGTATTTTCAACAATTTCCTACACAAAAAAGATGCCTTTATTTTTGAATATGGATTTGATTCCGACGTGTATATAAATGGTGACTGGAATAAACTTGAGCAGGTATTCATTAATATATTCAAAAACGCATTTGAAGCTGATGCCGACGTTATCACCCTTAAAATGCATGTAAAATCTTGTGTCCTTCTTCTCGTTGTTGAAGATAATGGTATCGGGTGCGAAGAATCACAAATGGATAATATATTTAAAGCATTTTATACCAAGAAAAAGGAAATCCATGGAACAGGCCTTGGTTTGACTATTGTCCGATCTGTAATTGAAAGCCATGGTGGTCATGTGAGTGCATACACTAAAAATATAATGGGTGGGGATATTCATGGCCTTTCATTCAACATCGCATTCCCCATCTATAATGAAACAGGTAAGAAAAAAACAGAAGAGAAAGATAATGTGATATTTATTAAGCAGGATATTAAAAACCTTGCTTCCGTAATAAAAGCTTTTCAGAATGTCTCAGTTAATCCTCATATCATGCAAACTGTCAAAGACATCGAAGATATGGATTTATTCAAGAGGAATACCGCTATCGTCGCATCCCCGGCAAGTATAAACCAGATACGCAATAGATACGGCAATAGATATAAATTACACACATTGCTGGAAAGTACAAGGCATGGTATTCTGGTAACAAATGAATCGGAAAAAAATACACTGAAAATGTTTTCAGAGGCTTATGTAATTGATAATCTATTAAAAAATCCCTTCCTGAAAGAGGAATAGTATCATCGCGAATCATATTCACCCCATTACCGTTAAGATTTCCTTCCTGTATAAAATTACTTTATACTAATAAGGATCAAACCTACAGCACATACCAGTGCCTCAGAATCTGTTAAAAAATCCCGTAACATTTGTGAGCGAAGAATTTTTTTCATAAAAGGAGAGGTTACGATATATACCCAGAGCACGCATCCAAGAAAGTAAAACACTTCAGCGGCTCCGACCTGTTCCGATTGTGAAAGAAAGAAAAGCGCCGTTAGTGCAAGAATAGTAATTATAAAAAGAAATGCATACGTGCCGTGTAATCCATATTGCGTAGCATACGTTTTAATGTTTGCAGCAGAATCCCCTCTAATATCGTCAATATCACTGGTCATAGTATTAACCATGGAACTGAGGAAAAAACAACCAATTACCACCAGGCAGTCGGGTCGTTCAAAAACTGATATCTGTTTATACTGCATAATAATTATATATGCACTGCAACTCCACATAAGGCTCACTACAATATTTTTAATAAGCACCATTTCCTTAATTTTCACACCCTTAAGATGCCAATTTTGTTTTGGGTCAGGAACCGGAAAAATCCTGAAATTATACAGCACACCCCCGACAATTATCAGAAGCATATGCCAGGGTACGAGTCGATTTGTTGCAGCAAGGACAAAAACGCTGACTGTGACAAATAAAATAGCGATAAAAAGAGGCCATCGCCTCTTCTGGAATAGAAACCTGTTATCTGTTCTATTTATCAAATCTTCCTTATGATCGGTGTATTGATTTATGAGATACAATCCAAAGGTAAGAAATATACTGGTGATAATAAGAGTTGTATCGAGAGCAATAGAGAGATGCATACTTGCGGCAAAAAAGGTGAGACCGGCTATCATTCCGAGGAAAAAAAGAGGTGCCAACGAATCAAAAACATCACCAATAGTAACGGATCCATGTATCTGATCATCCGATATGGCAGGAGAAATATGTTTTAAACTGTTGAGATTTGATTCAGGGCAGATCTCAGGTATCTGTTCATCTTCGGTACCGAACAGTATACTTTGTACCGGTTTACTTTGCGCATTTTCTTCTTTAACATTGCGTATTCTTCGTTGTTTTTTTAAATTCTCTATGCAATCAAAGGAGGGGCGCATATAGTAACTCCTTTCGGTTAAATGCGAATCGGGGGGGCACATAAGCAAATAACTCCTGTTCGTATAGTATCAGATTGCGTTTAAAGAATCGGGGAAGGCCATATTCTCCGATTCTTTTTTTTTACAAGCTGATTGTCAAACTTTCTCAGGGCACCGGAAAGTACCCTGTTTTAAAAATGCTCATTTTCTTTACTTATTTTATTGACTCCCCGGTATTTTTATGTTACTATTAACAGTTGCGGGCATAAAAACGGGAAAGGACTTTTTCTCCGATTGATACACCGCATGGGTCAAGCTGTCCTGGACGCCAATTCAGATCACAGTTTGGCCCTCATTTTTATTATAAGATGAAGTCAATACGAATTCAGTATAAAAATCCTTTTTCGGTCAGAAAATATTTTTTAGTTCTTTACTTTTTATTTTCCGGATATTAAGTGATGCATTATACGCAGGATTGTTGACTTTTACCCCCTTAAATAATATATGGCAAAACAATAAAAAATGCATAAAAAATTACGCCAGGCGTAAGATTTTCCATATTTATTGCATTTAATAAATTAAATCACCAACTATTATACGAAAAAAAGCGTTACCAGGTGCTTATTATGTAACCGTCGACTCAATTCTGTCTGAAATCGCATCAAAAACCCGTCGTATATCTTTGTGACTGATAAAACGGATAGAGTATATTTAAATATGCTGATTATCGCACCGGTGCTACTGAGCATATTCTCTTCAGAAAGGATTTATTATGGAGGAGACCGGCGCACACTGGTTCAACCGAAAGGCTGCACTGCTTGTCGACTATACAAAAGCCTACCTTGAAAAGATGAAATCAAGGCGGTACCTGAAAGTACTTTATTTCGACGGATTTGCCGTATCCGGGAGAATAGAACGGGAAGCTCCGGCTGACGGGACTGATTCTGCCGTTGCTGTAGCGAAAAAACTGCTTGCACTGGATACACCCTGCCCGTTTGACATGTACTACTTTATTGAAAAAAGCAGACAGCTCGCTAAGAAGCTGCAGAAGACAATCGATACGGAATTCCCGTCAAAAAAAATGGTCGTATCGGTGGTAACCGGCGACAGCAATGAAATGCTCAGGGATCTGGCCGCATTTCTCCGTGAAGGACGACGGGACCGTAAGGTGCTTGCCTGTATTGACCCGAGCGGTATGCAGCTGCAGTGGGAATCCATTGCCTGCCTGAAAGGACTCGATATTGATTTGTGGATCCCGGTTCCGCTCGGCATGGGGGTGTCCCGCCTGCTTAAAAAGGACGGCAATATTGCCGACTCGTGGATGAAGAAACTGCAGGATTTTCTGGGATTAACCGGCCGGGAAATCCGGTCGGCGTTCTATGAGGATCAGCCGGTCCTGCCCCTGTTCGGCAAAACAACCGAATCGGTGAAAAAGGACAAGGCCATTCAGATTGCCGGCAGATTGTACCGTACCAGATTACAGAGCGTTTTCAGATACGTGTCACAGCCGCTGGTAATGGTAAACAGGAAAAACAATATCATGTACCATTTCATTTTCAGTTCCAATACCAGAGGGGCGGTAACAATCGCCGATACAATCATTGCTCAGCAGAGGGAACAGCCTGAACGGCACCTCACCCGGCGGTTATAGCCGACGGTGACTGATGGTCCGCCCTGTATATCCGCATTACTTTTTTCTATTGACTTAGCACACCAATCATGATACTGTAAATATTGGTATTTGCCGCAAGGGGGCTAACCGGCAACCGCAGGCAGGGTCTTTTACAAAGTAGTTGACATGCAAGAAAAAAGACACATTGAGAGAATCCGGTGTTACTATTACCTGAAGGTGTATGACAAAGAAACAAAGTCCGATGTCGGCTCTATTGTCGACATATCAATGAAAGGCATGAGGCTTGTCGGTGAAACTCATTTTCCCTCGGATACCACCTGCCGGTTCCTGGTAAAACTGCCCAAAGGCTATATTCTGGGCGACTCATTCGACATTGACGCAACGGTACGGTGGTGTAATAAAAGCGAGGAGCAGAGCACAACCTACTACGAAGCAGGTTTCGAGTTTGTAAACGCAGAACGCAAAGGGGTGATTTTCCTGCGCTCCCTCCTGAACGATTTTAAAAGCAACGATCTCCTGTAGTATCTCAATCCCCGACTTTATTCCAACGAATCTGCCATTTTCCTGACTTCATCCAGAAACGCTTTCTGGTCTTTGTAGATCATGAAATTATCAAGGTTCTGTAGGTTGGTCGATTTCAATATGTTGATGGTCTTCTCCGTTCCTACAACACGCAGAAAACGGGCTGTTCCCTTGAAATGATTGATGAGTCGCACGAGCAGACCGATCTCAGAGGAAACGATGCCGCTGGAACCGGTAAAATCCACAACGACATCCTTGTCACCTACTGTGACACTGAGCATGTTCTCCAGCTCACGTTTGAACACGTTGAAATCCTTATAGTCTTCACGCACATGGTGTAAATACACAAACTGATTAAGTATTTTCTTTTCAAGCGGCATAACGATTTACCTGCAGGTTGGCGGTTCCTTTTCAGATTGGTTTTATGACGATTATTACATTATACATGATACAATGGATCTACCATTTTTTCCAGATGAAAGTGAAAATAATGACTTTACTAATCAGCACGCATATCATATCGGTTTATTATCCGCAAAACGCAAGGCCTTACCGGTACATCACCAGCATTATTTATATTGCACCCAGTGATTTTTCCACAGGTACAATAATACAATCGGCAAACAGGAAGCGGATACCGAAACCTTTTAACCATGTTTTAATCATGTCGCAGATAACCATTCAACCCATTTCATCGAATCAGCTCGGACAGATCCATGCACTGATTCTCGATTGTGATTTTACCTTTTTATCACACGCGCTGGGATTTATCCCCACGGTGGATTATTTACAGCAGCAAACCCTGGATGACCCGGATTTTGATCCGGAACTGTTTCTCGGTGCGTTCCGGGGAAACCGCCTTACCGGTGCTGTTTTCGGTGTCCGACGGCCGTGGAAAAATGGGCAGGAGGATATCGGCTTCATTAAATATATCCTGGTTAAAAAAGACAACCGGCGCATGGGTACCGGTACAAGACTGCTCGCAGTATGTGAATCACGATTGCTCAAGCGGGGAGCCGGATCTCTTATATATGGTGCCAGCTCGCCCCGGTACTTCTTTCCGGGCGTGCCCACTGAATCGAAAGGCCTCTGCGGACTCCTTGAATCAGCCGGTTGGGATAAACAGTCTGAACGGGTAAGCCTCTTCACCTATCTCGATAAAACTACGGTTACCCGTGAACTGCTGGAAAAAGTAATACAGGAGAAAGACGCTTTCCGCCTCTCCCTTGCTACATACGAAGATGAGCAGGAAGTCAAAGATTTTGTCACCGGGGAATTCACCGTTTCATGGGCCCAGGAGGCCTGCGCTGCGATACACAACACTCCGGCGGGGTTCTGCTCGGTACTGCGTGATAAGGAATCCAATACCGTTATCGGCTTTGCAGCAGTTAACGGCACGAACCCGAACTGGTTCGGCCCCATGGGTGTCCGTAGCGAACTGCGGAAACAGGGCCTGGGCCACCTTCTGGTCTATCATACCTTCCTTACCGCAAAACAGCGGGGCATGAAACACCTCCTCATTCCATGGATTAACGGCAAGGAGACATTCTACAGCAGGTTTGTTACCGAGCCCCGGTGGCAGCGGTACTATAAATATGAAAAACAGGTATAGCACGAAACCAAACCACTTATATAATGGAGTCTGCAGGAATGATACGTCAAGTGCCGGCTGTTGTTATGTGTGTTGCGATGACTATAGTATGCACCTGCTCACCCGCACCTAAAAAGACTGCCCGGAACGGTTCAGACCCGTGCATGGAAGCTATTCGCCTGCGGAAACAGGCGGAACGGACGACTACTGAAGAGCGGGGGATTCTGGAGGCAAAAGCGGCTGCAATGCAGGATATCTGTGATGAACGGCGGCAGGAGAATGGCGAGAAATTCGATGAATATCAGAGGCGACGCCGCAGACATAAAAAGAAAAAATAGGCGCCGGGGACCTGCAGTACTATTAACACTTTCTCTTCACTTTTTTTATATTTAACACGGGACCGGGGTAACCTGTTTCTTGTCGGTGAACATTTTATTGTGCCGGCCGTAATGGTATGATAGTGACAGGTACTGAATATATTGTGCAGGAAATAAACATGAGAGCACATATAACATATTGTATTGCAGGGGTATCGGCTGCAGCTATTTTTATCCTGTTGAGCGCCGGCGGGTGCACAAAAAAAGATACGATACCGCAGGCATCGGACTCCCTTGTGGTGCCCTGCCAGGAAGTCGGGGCGTCAACGTTGTATGCCTATGACGGCCCCCGTCTGATATGGATTCTGGACTCGGATTATTCATTCAAGACCCTGGAGGATACGAGTTCCATGCTGGTTGTACCGGTCAGAATGAGTATCTTTGACTCAACCGGGACCAAAACGACCCGTGTCCTTGCCGACTCGGGACGTACGACAAAGGAGATGGAGCGCTTCTTTGTGTGGGGAAATGTCTATATAAAAAACTATGACGGCCAGATTATTAAAAGTCAGACCCTCTGGTGGAACAAGCTTACCCGTAAAGTCGGCTCCGACGATTTTGTCGAAATTCGAACGCCGGGCGGCGATGTGCTCCGCGGTAAAGGCCTTGACGCAACGGAGTCATTCTCACAATGGACCCTGCGGGAGAATGTCAGCGGTGAATTCCCCAATTTCCAGGATCGGATGGAAGAGGATGAAGAATTTTAATCCCCTTCTCCGCATCGGTTGCCTCGTTATTGCCGTTATTGCCGTGTCCATCCTTTCAGTATACCCGTCAACCCTGATACTCCGCAACGCCAACTATAACCGCAATTCGCTGGTGCGGGGAAAGCTGGTCAGTGTGCTTGAGGGAAACGTGATATTCAAGTATGATGATGCGATAATCCAATCGGATAAGGCTACCTGGTACCGTAAAGACGGCAGGGCTTACTTTACCGGCCATGTCCGTATCACCCAGCACGAACAGATTCTCAACTGCGATCGCATGACCTATACCCGCAACAATAAAAAAATTGTTGCAAAGAAGAATATCGATTTTTTTGACAAAGAGGAACAGATGCGGGTTGTCGCCCAGCAGGCCGTCTATTTCCTTGACACCAAACACCTGACACTCACTATAGATCCGAAAATGTTTCAGTACGATACAGCCAGGGCTGAAACACTTACAATTGTCGGTGAAACAATGATCTATAATGATTCCCTCCAGCTGGCATCGGCCGAAAAAGATGTCCGTATCTTGAAAGGACTGCTGAAAGCCGATTGTGAGCGGGCAACCTATGATCTGAAGACGGATGTGGCCTGTCTGCGTGAGGATCCCTGGATCTTTTATGATATCCACGAACTTACCGGCGACTCCGTCGATCTCTTTTTTATCGAGAAGGTATTACGGGGTGTTGCGGTCATGCGTAACGCGAAAGGGTTTCATCGCGATGTCACTCCCCGGGATACTATCTTTACCAAAGTCACCGGCGACAGCCTCTACATGGATATCTCCGACTCGGGTACCATAGAAAAAATCTGGACATTTGACAATGCAACAACAATCTATTACTCGTCAGAAACGCCCCATCTGGCCAATGAAGGGGTCGGTAAATTCATGGTGCTTGACTTTATCCACGGTACCACCGGGACGCTTACCATCTCGGGAAACGCCGAATGTATCTATTTCCTTGAAGAGGAAAAGGAATCCGGACGTAATGAGGCGGACGGTGACGATATCCTGATACATTTCAGGGACGGCAAGGCACACTTTATTAGACTTATCGGTGCGGTACGGGGAACCTATTATGCCGAGAAATATCGATGAGGCCTCTGTTCAGTCGTTATATACCGGAGCGGAAAGGTGTGCGGGACTTGGTACACGACCGTTTAATCCTGTATTTTATTGCATGAACGGCTTTGTGCGAATTACTTTATTACGGTGCTGTACCGGAAATAGGGACAAAATCCCCGGCTAACGGAGAAGAGACGAACCATGCTGGAAAAGACAAAAAAAAATCGCGAAATCAGAACAGAAAAACTGGTCAAGATTTACAGTAAACGGAAAGTTGTCAATGAGGTATCCATAGCGGTGCGCCAGGGCGAGGTGGTGGGTCTGCTTGGTCCCAACGGCGCCGGGAAAACCACCACTTTCTACATTATAGTAGGCATGATCAAACCTAACCGGGGTAATATATTCCTTGACAACAACAACATCTCGCGGAAGCCCATGTATAAACGCGCCCGCATGGGTATCGGCTATCTCCCGCAGGAAGCGTCAATATTCCGCAAGCTAACGGTCGGGGATAATGTCATGGCAATCCTTGAGACTCAGAAAATCAGTGCGAAGGAGCGAAAAAAAAGAATGCGCGAGCTTCTTCGGGAACTCCATGTCGATCATCTTGAAAAAAGCCTCGGGTATACCTTGTCGGGTGGAGAGCGGCGACGGGTTGAGATCGCGCGCGCGCTTGCTATCCGCCCTGATTTTATCCTTCTCGATGAACCCTTTGCGGGCGTCGATCCCATTGCGGTTGAAGATATTCAGAGTATTGTTCATGAACTCCGTGAAAAAGGCCTCGGCGTTCTCATTACCGACCACAGTGTCCGCGAGACCCTTCGTATAACCGACCGCGCTTATATTATGGCTGACGGGAAGATCCTTATCGAAGGTACCGCCAGAGAACTTGCGGAAAATCCCGAAGCCAGAAAGATTTATCTGGGGAGAAATTTCCGGCTGGATTAAGATTGCGCTCCCGGGGAGAACAACTCAAAAACGGCGTTAAAAAGCATATACCTGTCAGCGTCTCGCTGGAATTTCTGTACTATTTGCGATGAGCTAAAAAAAATACTTTTCCGTCACTTTTTTTCACTTTTTAGGCTCACTTTTTGCTTGTTCGTTTTTATATTTTAATGTACACTTATAATACGCATCATGAACCTATCCAGCCTAAAGGAATAAAACGTTGAACCTCGGACTTGATCTTTCACTGAAGCTGCAGCAGAAGCTTTCCTTTCAGATGATCCAATCGCTGAAACTGCTCCAGGTAAACACCCTGCAGCTTGAACAGTTGCTGAAAACCGAACTCGAAATGAATCCGGTGCTTGAACCGGTTGAAGCGCTTGAAGAGAACCAGGATGAAGAATCCACGGATGACGAAACCGCTGAAGAAGAACTGGATGTTGCAGCGGAGGATAATGATCTCGAGGTCGGGGAAGATGAGATAGACTGGGAAGAGTACCTGGAAGAAGGGTTTGATCTCGGATACAGCCACAGTGAGGAATTTGATCCAAACCAGGAGCGGTACGAGCCGACACCGGTACACCAGACCTCGCTTGAGGAACACCTGAACACGCAGCTTGCAGAAAAAAAACTTCCTGAATCACGGCGGTCGCTGGTCAGGTTTATTATCGGGTGCCTTGAGGAGGACGGCTATCTGCGTATCCCGCTCGAGCAGATTGCTGAGGCAAATAATGTGTCGATATTTGAAGTTGAAGAGGCGCTGAATGTAATATGGCAGATGGAACCGGCAGGGCTGGGCGCACGAAGTCTTCAGGAATGTATGATTCTTCAACTCAGTCGCCTGAACATGCACGATTCGCTGATAATGCGCATTATCAGTGAGGAATGGGACCTGTTTGAAAAACTGAAAATACCCGATCTCGCCCATAGGTTCGGAGTTGATACGGCCGGGATTCAGGAAGAGCTTGAAATTGTCAAACGGCTCAATCCAAAACCGGGATATCTGATCAGTCCTGAAAAACCTTCGACTATCATACCGGATCTCATTGTCGAGAAAATTGACGGTAAATTTATTGTTACTCTCAATGATCGCTCGGTCCCGTCGCTGCATATTAATAAAGCCTATGCCGATATGCTCAGGCGGGGAAGTCCGGTAAAAAAAGAAGTTAAAAACTATATACGTGAAAAGTTCAACAGCGCCACCTGGCTTATTCGCTCTATTGAGCAGCGGAAATCGACCATGCTGAAAGTCATGTATGCAATTATTGAAAAACAGCCGGAGTTTTTCGAAAAGGGGCCGCCCCATC